>ERZ780178.174-NODE-174-length-53958-cov-16.300410_pt1 | contig 53958 bp, 50 predicted proteins | sample MGYA00511018_ERZ780178 | MGnify/ENA primary metagenome ERZ780178 (study PRJEB29588, sample SAMEA2151439) | human gut metagenome | biome: human gut; feature: human-associated habitat; material: faeces | place: Denmark | collected 2008/2010 ...
TTTTGCCTACTTTTGTCACTGTTGACAAAAGTAGGTCGCGCCGGAGCGCGAAACATTCCCCCTCCCCGCCGGGGCGCGGACACCCCCTTACTCCTCCTCCGCCAAAAACGCCTTATAATAATCCAGCGTCCGGAAGCCCCGCTCCAGCTGCACCGCGCAGAACGCCTCTCCCGCCCGATCCAGCATCCGCAGCCCATTTTCATCCAGCGAAAAGCTGTACAGCTTCTTGGGAGGGCAATAGAGAATGTACCGCAGTGCCTGCACTGCGCCCTCTGTCAGCGGCAGGCTCAGTCCGCCGCCGGTGCGGCAGGCGCCGCACCGCAGTACCCCCTGCATCACATCCAGCATGGGAGCCTCTGGCGATTCCCGCCCGCATACGGCGCAGCCGTCTGCCAGCGGGGCGAAGCCCGCCTCTGCCAGCAGCCGCCATACAAACGCGGCCTTCACCAGCCGGTTAGGCTTTTCCAGCATCCCCAGCGCGAACAGGGCGTTCAGCAGCAGCGGCAGCATGTCCGCCGCCGCCATGGCGTCCTGACACACCGCCTCGGTCAGCTCCGCGAAATAGGCCGCCAGCGCCAGCTTTTCAATGTCCTGCCGCACGCCGTCAAACAGCTCGATGGTGCTGGCCTCCGCCAGATAGTACCACTCGCCCTTCCGCCGCAGCGTCATCTCGTCATAGGCCAGCAGCTGGCAGGCGGCGGTATATTTGCTGCGCCGGCTCCTTGCGCCCTTGGCAATGACGCTGATGCGGCCCAGCTCCGGCGTCAGCACCGTCAATATCTTGTCCGATTCCTTTGTCTCCGTCTCCCGCAGGACAAGGCCCGCCGTCACGAATGTTCCGTTGTCCACGCCTCGTCCTCCGTGCCTTTCGCCATCAGCCACGCCTCCGGCGCACCGGTGTCCCAAAACAGCTCCCAGTAGTCCACAGTCCTCACCTCATGCCTAGCATGACGCGAAAGCCCCAGTTTCATGTCTGGTAATTTACTCCTCGTTGAAGCCCTGACTTCTGATGAAGTTCACATTGTCTCGCCAGTTTTCCTTTACCTTCACCCAGGTCTCCAGATACACCTTGGCGCCCATGAATTTCTCAATATCCTGCCGGGCCAGGGTGCTGATGCGCTTCATCATGTCGCCGTGCTTGCCGATGATGATGCCCTTGTGGCTGGCTTTCTCACAGTAGATGGTCACATCCAGATCGATGATCCCGCTGTCCCGCTCAGAGAACCGCGTCACCTCCACCGCTGTGCCGTGGGGGATCTCCTTGTCCAGACATTGCAGCATCTTCTCCCGCACGATCTCGGCGCAGACCTGCGCGTCGGGCTGATCGGTGGTCATGCCGTCGGGGAACAGCTGCGGCCCCTCTTGCGCGTATTTTTGCAGCTGCTCCAGCAGCTCGTCCAGTCCGTCGCCTGTCCGGGCGGAGATGGGGATAATAGCGTCAAAGCCGCTGTACACCTCGTTGTACGCGGCAATCACCGCCAGCAGATCGTCCTTTTTCTCCACCGTGTCCACCTTGTTGATGCACAGCACCACCGGCAGCTGCTCCTCCTCAATGCGCCGCAGCAGGATGCGCTCCGGCTCGCCCACGTGGGCGATAGGCTCCACCAGCAGCAGCGCGCACTCCACGGCGCTGAGACTTTCCCGCACCACTTTTACCATGTAGTCGCCCAGACGGCTGCGGGGCTTGTGCAGGCCCGGCGTGTCCAGCAGCACGAATTGCGTGTCGCCCCGGTTCACAACGCCGTAGATCCGGTTTCTCGTGGTCTGGGGTTTCTTGGACACGATGGCGATCTTCTCGCCCACCAGCGCGTTGGTCAGGCTGGATTTGCCCACATTGGGCCGTCCGCACACGGTGATCATTGCAGTTTTCGTAATGTTCATTCAGGTGATCCTCAACTTTCTTTTGTTTGAGCAATGTTTTTGGAGAGCTTCGCCCTCCGGAGCGACCTACTTTTGCCAATAGCGGCAAAAGTAGGCAAAAGCGCCAGAAGGAACCTCCGGTTCCTTCACCTCCCGGCGCCGCTGCCGCTGATGCCTACGCCGAACAGCGCTTTGGCGCCTACCGTTGAGAATGTGAGCGGCAGCGGCGCAAGAGGGGCAGACGATTCGTCATACGTAACGATAACCACCGGGTTCTGTGAACGCGCGGTAAAAGGTATCAAATATGAGCGTAGGCATAGCGTGGGCGGATTCTTAAACCGCAGGTTTAAGCTGTCCTTTTGGGTACTTTTGGGACAGCGGCCAAAAGTACCTCGTGGCCGAAGCCACGAAACTTCCTTACCTCTCCAACCCCAATTCCGCCATAATGCTCTCCTCCCGTTCCCGCATCTGGGCCTTCATCGGGCCTTCGTCCAGATGGTCGTAGCCCAGCAGATGCAGCACCGAGTGCACCACCAGATACGCCAGCTCCCGGCGGTTGGAGTGCCCGTACTCCTTGGCCTGTGCCTGTACCCGCTCCATGGACAGCACCATGTCGCCCAGCGGCACCAGCCCCGTGCCGGGGTCGGCGTCCTCCGCGCCGGGCAGCTCTCCGGGCGTCAGCTCGAACTCCGGAAAGCTCAGCACGTCGGTGGGCCTGTCCACCTGCCGCATGTCCAGATTGATCTGATGGATGCCCGCGTCACTGGTCACCAGCACGTCCACCTCACAGGGGAAGTCCACCCCCTGCATGGCCAGCGCTGTGCGGATGACCCGGCGGATCAGCGCCTTCTTCTCGTCGCTCACCCCCGGCACGTCGGCGGTGACGGGGATGTAATGCCGCTTCGCCATTATTTTTTCCTCCTGTCCTCGTACCGGGCGTAGGCCTCGATGATCCGCTGCACCATCACGTGGCGCACCACGTCCTCCTGGGTCAGCTGGCAGATGCCCACGCCTTCCACATCCCGCAGCACCTTCATGGCTTCCTTCAGGCCGCTGATCTTGTCGGTGGGCAGGTCGATCTGGGTAATGTCGCCGGTGATGACCACCTTGGAGCCGAAGCCCATACGGGTCAGGAACATCTTCATCTGCTCCCGGCTGGTGTTCTGTGCCTCGTCCAGAATGATGAAGCTGTCGTCCAGCGTCCGGCCGCGCATGTAGGCCAGCGGAGCCACCTCGATGTTGCCCCGCTCCAGATACTTCTGGTACGTCTCCGCGCCCAGCATGTCAAACAGGGCGTCGTACAGGGGCCGCAGATAGGGGTCGACCTTGGATTGCAGATCGCCGGGCAGGAAGCCCAGCCGCTCGCCTGCCTCCACGGCGGGCCGGGTCAGCACGATGCGGTTCACCTGCTTGTCCCGGAAGGCCGCCACTGCCGCCGCCACCGCCAGATACGTCTTGCCGGTACCGGCGGGGCCTACGCCGATGGTAACGGTGTTGTGCAGCACCGAGTCCACATACTGCTTCTGGCCGATGGTTTTGGGCTTCACGGGCCGTCCCTTGCTGGTGATGCAGATCACGTCCTGGGTCAACTCGCTGATGCGCTCGGACTGGCCGCTGCGGCACAGTCCGATGACGTACCGCACGTGCTGCTGGTTGATGGCCTCGCCCTTGGCGCTGAGTGTCAGCAGGGCCTGTACGGCCTTTTCCGCCAGCATCACGTTCTCCGGCTCACCGGAGATGACGATTTCGCCGCCCCGGTTCACCACCTGTACCTGAAACTCCGTCTCCAGCAGACGGATATTCTCATCAAAGGAGCCGAATAGATTGATGGCCTCCTCCATGCGTTCGATACCGATGCGTTGTTCCATATGATAGCCTTCTTTCTGAAAGGGATAGTTGTAGTAATGCGTTGATTTGCAGGGGGCTGTTGCCGTCCGGCATCCGGCAGGGTATCGTCAAACCGTTGTAGGGGCGGACGACTCTGTCCGCCCGAACGATGACCGTACCGCCATCGATAGGGCCGACAGAGTCGTCGGCCCCTACGGAGTTCCACCGTACCTTTTCGGGGGCGATGCCCACATCCGCCCGTTTTTGGAGGGTGTTTCGCGCCCCGGGGCGAGTTACTTTTGCCCTTGGCGGCAAAAGTGTCCTGTTGCGGTGCCCAAAATTTCTACGCTGCCTTACGGCAAACGCTTGAAATTTTGACCGCTGCCACTCGCTCACCTCGCTGTATCCGCCACCGGCGGCGCTCGGATCGCTCCCCAAAAACGCCACTTAAACCTGCGGTTTAAGAATCCGCGCACGCTACTTTGCGTTGCAAATTTGCAACCTTGTACCACGCGTTCACAGGATGTGGTTGATATCGTTGCGTATGACGTATCGACTTTCTTTTTGCGCCGCTGCCGCTCATGCCCCCAACGGTAGAACATAAAGCGCTGTTCGGCGTAGACATTAGCGACAGCGACGCAGAAGCAGAGACAATCCTTTTAACCAAACGAAAAAGAAAATCTCATGTAATCGTGTGGTAGGCATTCACAAATCCGCACCACACATAGCGCGCCCGGAAGTGAAGGAACCGGAGGTTCCTTCCGGTGTTTTTGCCTACTTTTGCCACTGTTGGCAAAAGTAGGTCGCCCCGCAGGGTGAAACATTCCCTCGCGCCGCAGGCGCGAAACCTCACTCTACCTCCACCGCCACACTGACCCCGATCTCCTCATAGCACTCCGCCGCCAGCGTCACCAGCAGCATATCCCCCTGTTGGGCAGTGAAAAACCGGGTGGAGGTCACCGTGCCGCCCTCGGTCAGCATGTCATCCAGCTGCCGCAGCAGCTGCGCCTCACCCTCGGCACGGGCCTGCGCGGCGGTGCGGTCGGCGGACTGGGTGTCGTAGGCCGTGGTGGTCTCCACCGCCAGCGTCAGGGGCAGCCGCAGCCCAAAGGGCAGCGTCAGCGGATGATACGTTACTATTTTATCACAACCGGTCCCCAACATGCTACCCTTTCCGTAGATTTTTATCCGCTGTTTTCCCACGTCCAGCGCCACGCGGGTGGTGGTTTTCCCTTCGCCGCTCTTTTCCACCGCCGTCATGGGTACGCGGACGGACAGCTCATACCATGTGCGGGCGTAAACGCGGCCCCGGCCTTGCATGAACCGCACCACGCCAAATTTGGAATCCGCCACACCGGAGATCAGCAGCTGCCCCTTTGTCACGGTGGAACCGGCCATCACCAGCGCCTTGCCGTCCAGCGCCTCCACCCTTGTCACCAGACCGTCCCGCGCCGCCACCACGTTGGCGCGGGCGCTGCGATCCACGATCTCCGGCGGACGCTTCCGCTCCACCACCTGCACGTGGGCGGTGCAGCCCTTGACATTTACCGATAGCCATGAGATATCCCCCAGTTCCAGCAGCACGTGGTTCCGCAGCTCCTCCTGATCGAAGCTCAGCGACCGGGTGCCGGTGGTGACGCCGCTGTTCTCCAGTGCCCGTAAAATTTTCTCCGTGGGCACCGTTTCGTTGCCCGTCACCTGAAAGTCCCAGATAAAGGTGTTGCCGTACCAGAACAGCGCCAGCACCGCCGCCAGCGTACCCCACAGCACGTACCGCCGCCGCATCCGCCGCAGGGCCGTCGGTGCGCCCCACTCCTCCATCCGCCGCAGTTCCGCGCCGCATTCCGCCGCCGCGTCCTCCAGCGCCGCCGCGCCCTGCCGGGTGGTGCGCAGGGTGAAGCGCTCCGCCGTCTCCCACTGCACGTCCCAGAAGGGGATGCCGTACACGCCGCACAGGTTCAGCACCCGCTCCGGCGCCGGGCTTTCGCACTGGAACAGCACGCTGCCCCGCAGATAATTCCATACTTTTGCGTACATAGCTACTCCACCAGCTCGATTTTTTCAATGATCCCGTCGATCCGCAGCTCCTGATCGGTCATGGCCTGTAATTGCAGGTTTCGTCCCGTGATCCGCACCACCACCGATCCGCCGTTGATGTCCACTGCCTCGGTGGAGTACCCCAGCACGCCCCGGTGGCGATCCATATAGAAGGCGCGGTTCCCCAGCAGCTCCATCCGGGGAATGTCCGGCGCCAGCACCGACGGCAGATCCAGCCGGTCGGCCGCCTCCAGCGTTTTTTGCGCCAAGCGTTTGCGCAGCGTTTCTCCCATAGCCGTCACCTCGCTGGTACTGTATGCGCCGGCGGCGGAAAACTTGCCTGTCCGGCATGACGGCCCCACAGGCCGCATAGGCTTTTCCGAGGTGATGAAAATGGGAAAAGCGATCCGAAAAGCGCTGCTGGCTGTTGGCCTGCTGGCGTTGATGGCGGGCCTTTTGCGCCACAGCGGCCCGGTGGGGGAGGCGGTGCGGCAGGGGGTCGCCCTGTGCGGCCGGTCGGTGATCCCGTCGCTGTTTCCGTTTTTTGTCACGGTGTCCTTCGCCGTCGCCTGCGGATTTTTCTCGCTCCTGCGGCAGCTGCGTCTGCCGCTGAACGCCGCCGTGTTTCTGCTGGGCGCGGTCGGCGGCTATCCGGTGGGCGGGCGCACCGTGGGGGAGCTGTACCGGGCCGGGACGATCTCCCGGCGGCAAGCGGAAGCACTGCTGCTGTACTGCAACAACGCCGGGCCGTCCTTCATCCTGTCCATCGCCGGGGCGGGGGTGTTCGGCAGCCAGCGGGTGGGGTGGGCGCTGTACGGCATCCATCTTCTGGCGGCGCTGGCGGCAGGCGGACTGCTGGGCGCATTCGGTGAAAGGGCAACCGGAGGGAATAGCGGGGGAAAAAGGCCCTTTATTGTACCGATAACCGCCGATAATGTACCGTTTTTGCCCTCGATTTTCGTTGCCGTTACGCGAAATGCCGCACTTACTATGCTGAACGTCTGCGCGTTCATCATCTTTTTTCTGGCGCTGCCGGCGCTTTTGGGGCAGCTATGGCCGGGGCTGCCGCCGCTGGCGATGGGATTGCTGGAGCTGACCGGCGGCGTCACCGCCCTGAAAAATGACGCCGCCGGGTTCTGCATGGCGGCGGCGCTGCTGGGCTGGGGCGGCGTGTCAGTGCACTGTCAGACGGCGGCAGTGCTGGAGGAGACGGAGCTTTCCCTGGGGCGCTATCTGCTGGCAAAGGCGCTTCAGGCCGTGGTTTCCGCCCTTTTGGCGTTGGCGGTGTGCCGCTTTCTGTTTTAACGAAAAAAAGACGTGCAAATCCCGCCGCAAGGCGCTATAATAGGGACAAATACGATCCCGAAGGAGGGATATCATGCGAATTACCGTAAAGGTCGGCACCTCTACGCTGGCTCACGCCACAGGGCGGCTGAACATCCAGCGGATGGAGACGCTGTGCAAGGTGCTCAGCGACCTGAAAAACGCGGGGCACGAGATCATTCTGGTGTCCTCCGGCGCCATTGGCATGGGCGTGGGCAAGTTGAACCTGCCGGGGCGGCCCAAGGACATGCCCACCAAGCAGGCCGCCGCCGCCGTGGGTCAGTGCGAGCTGATGTACACCTACGACAAGCTGTTCAACGAGTACAGCCACACCGTGGCGCAGGTGCTGCTGACCGGCGAGGACGTGAAGAACGAGCACCGCAGCCGCAACATGCGCAACACCATTTTCCGGCTGCTGGAGCTGGGCGCGCTGCCGGTCATCAACGAGAACGACGCCGTGGCCACCGACGAGATCGGCGTGGAGAATACCATCGGCGAGAATGACACCCTGTCCGCTATTGTGGCGGCGGCGGTGGGTGCGGAGCTGCTGATCCTGCTGAGCGATATCGACGGGCTGTATGACAGCGATCCCCACAAGAATCCGGACGCCAAGCTTATCAGCACCGTGCCCGCCATCGACGACCATATTCTGGCGCTGGGCGGCGGCAGCGGCAGCGCGCTGGGCACCGGCGGCATGGCCACCAAGCTTCACGCCGCCCAGATTGTCACGGCGGCAGGCTGCGAAATGGTCATTGCCAACGGGCAGCGGCCGGAGCTTTTGTATGACATTGTGGCGGGGAAGCCTGTAGGCACCCGTTTTCTGGCAAGGGAGGGCGCATAAATGACCACCATCGACATTCTGAAAAAGACCAAGGCCGCGTGGAAGCACATCAACAACGCCTCCGCCGAGACGAAAAACGCCCTGCTGCTGGCTATGGCCGACAGCCTGGAGCGGAACCGCGCCGTCATTCTGGTGGAGAACCGGGCGGACATGGAGGCGGCACGGGGCCATATCTCCGACGTGATGCTGGATCGGCTGTATCTGGACGAGAAGCGCCTTGCCGCCATGGCGGAGGGCGTTCGGGCCATCGCGGCGCTGCCGGATCACACGGGACGCATTCTCTCGGAGGTACACCGGCCCAACGGTATGACCATCTATAAGAAACAGGTGCCGCTGGGATTGGTGGCCATCATCTACGAGAGCCGCCCCAACGTCACCTCCGACGCGGCGGGGCTGACGCTGAAAAGCGGCAACGTGTGCATGCTGCGGTGCGGCAAGGAGGCCTACCGCTCCGCTCACGCCATCGTGAAGGCGCTGAAGGAGGGCATCACCGCCGCAGGCGGCGACGCCGATATCATCAACATTACCGAGGATATCAGCCACCAGAGTGCCGCTGATATCATGACCGCCAAGGGGCTGGTGGATCTGCTGATCCCTCGGGGCGGCGCGGGACTGATCCGCACCTGCGTGGAGAACGCCACCGTGCCCTGCATCGAGACGGGCACCGGTATCTGCCACGTGTATGTGGACGCGTCCGCCGATCTGGACATGGCGCTGCGGATCGTGGTGAACGCCAAGACCAGCCGTCCCTCGGTGTGCAACGCCGAGGAGGTGCTGCTGGTACACAGCGCCGTGGCGGAGAAATTCCTGCCCATGCTGAAAACTGCTGTGGTGGACGACCGGGCGGCGCTGGGACAGGTCCCCGTGGAGCTGCGGCTGGACGAGCGGGCAGCGGCCATCATCCCCGGTACGCCTGCGGGAGAGCGGGACTTTGACACGGAGTTTTTAGACTACATTCTGGCGGTCAAGGTAGTGGACAGCGTGGACGAGGCCATCGCCCACATACTGGCGCACTCCACCGGCCACAGCGAATGCATCGTCACGGAGGATCCGGTCAGCGCGGAGCGGTTCGTCAACGAGACGGACAGCGCGGCGGCGTATGTGAACGTGTCCACCCGGTTTACCGACGGCGGCGAGTTCGGGCTGGGCTGCGAGATGGGCATTTCCACCCAGAAGCTTCACGCCCGCGGCCCCATGGGGCTGGACGAGCTGAGCACGTATAAGTATATTATTCGAGGAAACGGGCAGATACGGTGATTGAGCAAAGAGGACGGCGTAAGCCGTCCTTTTTTATGTTCTTGCGGGGATAAGGGGAATTTCGCGCTCTGGCGCGAGGTACTTTTGCCCGTGGCGGCAAAAGTAACCAAAAACGCCACTTAAACCTGCGGTTTAAGAATCCGCGCACGCTATACCATATTACAAATTTACGGCCTTATACCGCGCATTCACAGCACACAGTAAATAATGTTATGTATGACGCATCGACTTTCTTCTTGCGCCGCTGCCGCTCACCTTCTCAACGGTAGAAGCAGAAGCGTTGTTCGGTGCAATAATTAGCGGCAGCGGCGCAGGAGCAGAGACGATCCCTTTAACGAAACAAAATCATAAGATTTTGCGTGAACGTGTGGGAAGCGCCTACAATTCTGTATGCAGTATAGCGCGCCCGGAGGTGAAGGAACCGGAGGTTCCTTCCGGTGTTTTTGCCTACTTTTGTCACTGTTGACAAAAGTAGGTCGCGCTCGGAAGCGCGAAACTCTTTTTACAGAAAAAGAAAAACAGGACACGGAAATTTCCGTGTCCTGTTTATTTGGAAAAATCAAATTACCGCTGGCCCTTGTCGTAGGGGATACCCTCCGCCTTGGGGGCGCGGGACTTTTTGGAGGTGAAGGCCAGCACCACCAGCGAAATGATGTAGGGCATCATGTTGTAGATGGGGCCGGGGATATTCATGGCCATCAGGAAATCAAAGCCGAAATAGACATTGGACAGAGCGCGGAAGCCGCCGAACAGCAGCGCCGCCAGCGCAATGCGGGTGGGCTTCCACTGACCAAAGATCATGACCGCCAGCGCAAGGAAGCCGAAGCCGGACACGCCGGTTTCAAAACGCCACTCGCTGACGCCGGCCAGAATGTAGCAGATGCCGCCCAGACCGCCCAGCATACCGGAGATCAGCACGCCGGCCCAGCGCATCTTATACACGTTGATGCCCACGGAGTCCGCTGCCTGAGGATGCTCACCGCAGGCCATCAGCCGCAGGCCGAAGCGGGTCTTGTACAGCAACACATAGGCCGCCACAAGAATCACCACGGCAATGACCATGAACCAGTTAAACTCAAAATCACCCCAGCGGGCAATAAAGGCTTTTTTCTGCTCCACATACTGGATGGCGGAGGACACGTCGTCAGGGTTGGCGGCGGTGTTGATGGCCTTAACAATAACGGTAGCGCCTGCCGTACCCAGCAGGTTCAGGGCCGTGCCGACAATGGTCTGATCCGCCTTAAAGTTGATGCAGGCTACCGCCAGCAGACTGGAGTAGACGACACCGGCGGCAATGGCGCACAAGAGTACCACGACCACCATCAGGAACGGGGGCAGACTGGACATGTACCGCATAGCCAGCGCACCGCCCAGGGCGCCGATGACCATGATGCCCTCAAGGCCCAGATTGATGACGCCGGAATGCTCGGAGAAGCAGCCGCCCAGTGCTACTAGCATCAGCACGGAAGCGAAGATCAGCGTATATTGCAGCAGCAGTACCATTACTGATCGCCTCCTTCCTGTTTGGCAGAGACTTCCTCTGCTGCCCTGGCCGCCAGAGCGGCCTTTTCTTCACGCTTGGCAATGGCGGTGTTCATGGCGTATTTCATGAACAGCACGAAGCCGCACAGGTAGATGATAATGGCGGAGATCAGATCAGAGATCTGAGAGCAGTAAATGGTCTTGTCCACATACGCGCCGCCGGAGGTGATATGCTGGATGAAGAAAGAGGCGAAGATGGTGCCGATGGGGTTCAGACCGCCCAGGAACGTGGCGGCGATGCCGTTGAAGCCCATAGCGGGCACAGAGGAAGCCGTTACCTGCCACTGCTCATAGCCGCTCTGGTACAGCAGAGAGGCGCCCAGGCCGGACAGTGCGCCGGCGATCACCAGCGTCAGGATGATGTTGCGCTTTTCCGCCATGCCGCAGTACTTGGCGGCAAACTTGTTGTTGCCGGTGGCCCGCAGCTCGTAGCCGAAGCGGGTCTTGTTCAGTACCACGTCCACCACAATGGCCAGAATAATGGCCAGAGGGATGGCCAACGTCACGTAAGTATTGTCGTTGAACAGCTTGTCCAAGCCCAGTGTGGGCAGCACAGCGGCGGAGCCGAAGCTGCGCATCTGGATCGTGTAGGGACTGGTAGGTTCCTTGACGTTAGCCAGGATCATATTGGCGGTATACAGCATGATCCAGTTCAGCATGATGCCGCTGATGACCTCGTTGACGTTGCAGTAGGCCTTCAGCAGACCCACAATGGCGCCCATGGCGCAGCCGGCGGCGATGGCCAGCAGCATACAGGGCAGCCAGCTCCAGTGCCATTGCAGCGCTGCGTACAGAGCGGCGCAGGCACCGGCGGTGTACTGACCGGAGGCGCCAATGTTGAACAGGCCCACCTTGTAGGCAAACAGAATGGACAGGGCGCACATCAGCAGCGGTGCGGTCTTGACCAGCGTGTTGCCCAGATATTTCAATTGGGTATCGGCACGGTTATAGTTGAGGAAGTTTTTCATGACAGTGACGATGGCTTCGCCCGCACCGGTGGGGTTGATGAACAGTAGCACGATATAGCCGATCAGCATACCCAGCACGATGCACAACAGCGACGCGATCAGCGACTGCACGCCGTTATTTTTCAGGAGACTCTTTTTCATGCCTTCACCTCATCTCTCTTGGCGCCTGCCATGTAAAGGCCCAGCTCCTCCTGAGTGGTCTTTTTCGGGTCAAGCTCGCCCACGATCTCACCCTCGTACATGACGAGGATGCGGTCGGGCACGTCCATGACCTCATCCAGCTCCAGAGATACCAGCAGCACAGCCTTGCCCGCGTCACGCTGGGCCACCAGCTGCTTGTGGATGTACTCGATAGCGCCTACGTCCAGACCGCGGGTGGGCTGGACGGCCACCAGCAGTTCGGGATCCTTGTCGATCTCACGGGCCACGATGGCCTTCTGCTGGTTGCCGCCGGACATGCTGCGGGCCACGGTGATGGGGCCCTGACCGCTGCGAACGTCGTACTGCTCGATGAGCTTTTCCGCGTACTTGCGGATGTTGTCCCGGCGCAGGAAGCCCGCCTTGCTGGTGAATTCCGGCTCGAAATACCGCTGGAGCACCAGATTGTCCTCCAACGTGTAGTCCAGTACCAGACCGTGCTTATGGCGATCCTCCGGAATGTGGGACATGCCCATGGTGTTGCGGTGACGGATGCTGGCATGGGTAATATCCTTGCCGCACAGGCTGATCTTGCCGCTTACCAGCGGCTCCAGACCGGTCAGACCGTAGACGAACTCCGTCTGGCCGTTGCCGTCGATACCGGCGAGACAGACGATCTCGCCCCGGCGCACCTTCAGGGACACGTCCTTGACGGCGTTGTTCTTGTGGATCTTGCTGGCCACGGTCATGTGCTCTACGTCCAGCACCACGTCGCCGGGCTGGCAGGGCTTTTTGTCCACGTGGAAGCTGACATTGCGGCCCACCATCATGGCGGACAGTTCCTCGGCGGTGGTGTTTTTCGTCTCCACAGTGCCGATGTACTTGCCCTTGCGCAAGACGGTGCAGCGGTCAGCCACGGCCATGATCTCGTTGAGCTTATGAGAGATGAAGAGAATGGACTTGCCCTCGGCTGCCAGATTCCGCATGATCTCCATCAGCTCGTCGATCTCCTGCGGGGTCAGCACGGCGGTGGGTTCGTCGAAGATCAGGATCTCGTTGTCCCGGTAGAGCATCTTCAGGATCTCGGTGCGCTGCTGCATACCCACGGTGATATCCTCGATCAGTGCGTCGGGATCCACGTGCAGACCATACTTCTCGCTGAGGGCCAGCACCTTTTCGCGGGCGTCCTTCTTCTGCAGAAAGCCGCATTTCGTAGGCTCGGCGCCCATGATGATGTTGTCCAGCACCGAGAAGCATTCCACCAGCTTGAAGTGCTGGTGCACCATGCCGATGCCCAGGGCGTTGGCGTCGTTGGGATCCTTGATGGACACCACCTGACCGTCCTTTTTGATGACGCCCTCCTCCGGCTGGTACAGGCCGAACAGAACACTCATCAGCGTGGATTTGCCCGCGCCGTTTTCGCCCAGCAGGGCGTGGATCTCGCCCTTTTTCAATTGCAGGGTGATGTTGTCGTTGGCGATAATACCGGGGAACCGTTTGGTGATGTTCAGCATTTCAATGGCATACGGTGATTCCAAGTGTTTCGCCCTCCTTCCGTTTTTATGGCCCGCCGCGTTTCGCTGTGTGCGGGGACGGAAACCACAGATTAACATATATAGTATACTATAACGGACGGCGTAAAGCAAAGTATTTTTGGGAAACATGCAAAAAAAGTACGCAGCTTTGGGCTGCGTACTTTTTATTGCTTAATTGCCTGTATCGCGTCTGTACGACGGGGAACTCTGTTAGTTCAGGGTGCCCAGGTCGGTCAGAGTGATGTCGGTGGCGAAGTCAGCGGGCTTCTTGGTGATGTCGTTGCTGACGGTGATGGTGCCATCGAACATAGCGGCCACCAGAGCGGCGTAATCGTCGGTGGTGAAGGTGTCGCACCAAGCGGTGCCGTCACCGGTGGGGATACCGACATAGTTGGCGTCCATATCAGTGCCGGAGACCAGACCCAGATTGTCGATCTTGCCAGCCAGCTCGTCCCACTTGCCATCCTCGATGATGCCCTTCAGAGCAGCCTTGGTGGAGGAGGCCAGACCCTTCATAGCGGAGGTGATGGTGGTATCCTCGTTGGCCAGAGCGTCAATGATGGGAGCCTGATCCACGTCAACGCCGACGATCTTGGCATTGGCCTTCTTGGCAGCCTCGGCAATGGAGACATAGATGCCGCCGCCGCAGGCGAACACGACCTGAGTGCCGTCAGCGTACCAGGTATCCATAGCAGCGGTGATGCTGGCATCGGGGGAGAAGGTGTTGGTGTAGATGTACTTCATCTCAACAGTAGCGCCCAGCTCCTTGGCGGCAGCGTTAGCACCCTGGACGAAGCCGTAACCGTAGCGGATAACGGCGGGAACAGCCATACCACCGGCATAGCCCAGCTTGGTGTAGCCCATCTTCACGGTGGCGTAACCGGCCATGTAGCCGCACAGCTCTTCCTGATAGATCATGGTGTAGACGTTGCTCAGGTCAGCGTACTGGGCCAGATCCCAGTTGTCGGGGTTGTAGTCATAGGCCTCGCCGGCAGCGCCGACACCAGCTTCCAGATAGTCACCCTTGGAGACGTCCAGAGCCACGAACTTGACATCCTTGTACTTGGGAGCAGCCTCGACGATAGCGCCGCCGAAGGCGTAGCCGGGCATCACGATGATGTTGAAGCCCTCGTCAATGGCGCTCTCGATCATGGCGACACGGTCAGCGGTGGAGTCGCCCACGGGCTTGAAGTACTTGAAGTCCAGAGAGCCGGCCTCGCAGTACTCCTTGCAGGCCTCGTAGGTGGTCTGGTTGAAGGACTGGTCGGTGATATCGCCGTAGTCGGTGATCATAGCGACCTTGTAGGTGGTGGCATCGGGGTTGTCGTTGCCATCGGTGTTCTGGTTGTCATCAGTGGTGTTGCCACCGCCGCAAGCGACCAGGGACAGCGCCATGACCAGAGCCAGAATCAGAGCAAGAAACTTTTTCATGTGCTTAATCTACCTTTCTTCATAGTTCTCCCGCCTGTTGGGCAGGAGTGATTTCGTATGGCTTGACCGCTATACACCGTTATTCTAACAGGTGCTTACGGTAAAAGCAAGCCTTATTTTAGCACATTCCGCAAGAAGCGGGCTTTTGTACGCAAACTGCGCACAAAAGCCCGCTTGTCACAGAAAATTCACTGTTTGTCCATTTTAGCAGCGATCTCCAGCGCGATCTTCATCATGTTGGTGAAGGTGGTCTGTCGCTCGTCGGCGGACAATTCTTCGCCGGTGATAAGATTGTCGGAGATGGAGCAGATGGCCAGCGCCCGCTTGCCGGTGTAGGCGGCGGTGCAGTACAGGGCGGCGGCCTCCATCTCCACCGCCATGACGCCCATCTTGGCATAGCGCATGTTGCGGCCGGCGGCGTCATAGAAGGTATCGGAGGAGTACAGGTTGCCCACGGGCATCTTCACGCCCAGCTCACGGGCAGCGTCCACGGCCGCCATCAGCAGATCGAAGTCGCAGATGGGTGCGAAGCTGCCGCCCAGCTCGTACTGGTCGGCGAAGCTGGAGTTGGTGCAGGCGCCCTGTCCGGCCACCACGCTGCCCAGCTCCAAATCGGCACGCATGGCGCCGGCGCTGCCCACGCGGATGATGTTCTCCACGTCGTACTGGGTGTACAGCTCATAGGAATAGATGCCGATGGAGGGCATGCCCATGCCGCTGGCCATAACGGAAACGGGAACGCCCTTGTAGGTGCCGGTGTAGCCCTGCACGCCGCGGACGTTGTTCACCAGCTTGGGATCGGTCAGGAAGGTCTCGGCGATGAATTTGGCCCGCAGGGGGTCGCCGGGCATGAGAACGGTTTTGGCAAAATCGCCCTTGACGGCGTTATTATGGGGGGTAGGCATAGTGGTTCCTCCTTATTTCTGTTCCATGGCCTTCACGGCCTTGACGATACGGCTGGTGCCCAGACGGTCGGCGCCCAGCTTCACGAAGTCCTCGGCGTCCTGCAAATTGGCGATACCGCCGGCTGCCTTGATCTTCACGTGAGGGGCCACGTGGGCCTTGAACAGTGCCACGTCCTCACGGGTGGCTCCGCCGCCGCCGAAGCCGGTGGAGGTCTTGATGTAGTCCGCGCCGGACTCGCTGACCACGCGGCACATCTCGATCTTCTCGGCATCGGTCAGCATGCAGGTCTCGATGATGACCTTCAGCAGCTTGCCGTTACAGGCGGCCTTCACCTGTTTGATCTCGTCCAGCACCTGATCGTACAGGCCGTCCTTCACCCAGCCGATGTTGATGACCATATCGATCTCAGATGCGCCGTTCTTCACGGCGTCGGCGGCCTCGAAGCACTTGGCGGCGGTGGTGTCGTAGCCGTTGGGGAAGCCGATGACGGTGCACACGGCGATCTTGCCGTCCACGTACTCCGCCGCCTGCTTCACGTAGCTGGCGGGAATACAGACGCTGGCGCAGCCGTACTTCACGCCGTCGTCGCAGATGGCCTTGATCTCCGCCCAGGTGGCGCTCTGGCTCAGCAGGGTGTGATCCACACGGCTGAGGATGTCTTTCAGTTCCATATTACAGTAGCTCCTTTCGGAAATGTTGTGATTTTGCCAGAATATTGTACCACAGGGGAGGAAAAAAGGCAAGGCGGTGAGGAGAAAGAGTCCACTGCCTTGCCTAATTTTCTTCATCGGGGAGATATGCCATAACATCACTTACGTCGCATGCCAATATGCGGCAGAACATTTCAATAGTATGGGTGCTGACGCTTTCGTTGCGCTTCATCCGGGTCAGTTGTCCAGGGCTGACACCATACTTTTTGATAAGGGTGTATTGTGAGACACCCTTTTTCTTCATGGTTTCCCAGAGGTTGTCGTAGGAGATCATAACATGCAAGCCCCACTTTCTACTTGCATGTTAACCGAAAATGATGTATATTAGTATTGACCAATATCGGTTAATGAAAAGGGAGCGACGACAAAAGCATCCTCTGAGAGAAGACTTGGGTTGTTGAAAGCCTGTCATTGCGAGCCAGTCCGCAGACTGGCGTGGCAATCCGTTCTTGCCCCCTCTGAGAGGGGGCTGTCACCGAAGGTGACTGGGGGAGAGAATAAAAGGCTTAAATTCTCACCCTCCGTCATGACCTGCGGTCATGCCACCTCCCTCGCAGAGGGAGGCTTTTGAGGGGCGGCAAAAAAAGAAAAGACCGCCGATGGCGGTCTTTTTAGGAAAACGCAATATCAGTCCTCCGGCTTTTCCACGGCGGCGTCCGGGGCGTTGCGGCGCACGGAGTCAATGCCGTTGAGACAGGAGGCCTTGGCCTTGTAGCCCTCGCTGACGGCGATGATCTCGCCGTTGCGGGCCTTCAGGCGGAAGCGGAACTCACCGGCCTTGTCGGTGTACAGCTCGAACTTGGGATTGGTGACGGCGGCCACCTCGGCCACGGTCTGATCCTCCAGCTTGGCGTCCGCCGCGTTCTTGCGGACGGATTCCACGCCCTTCATGCAGGTGGCTTCGGTGGTGTAGATTTCGCTGGTGGCGATGACCTCGCCATTGCCGGCTTTCAGGTTGAACACAAAACCGGTCTTGGTAGCCTTGACGACAAATTTACCCATGGTAGTGCTTCCTTTCCTATTTATGGCCCCGCAGGGCGGTTTTTCAGTCGATGCTGCGGGTAAAGTGGATGCCGGATTTCTGCATATGTACGTCCAGACGCACCCGGTCGCCCCGGATGAAGCTGCGGGTGTACTCGTACACCCGACCATCCTCGGTGCGGGTGCGGCGCTGGTGATAGAAGGCGCAGCTGCCCGGCTCCACGCCCAGCAGCTTGGCGTTGTCGGAGCTCAGCGTCACCGCCTCGTAGCTCTCTTCGGCGGCAAAGGGGGTGATGCCCACGTGGTACAGCAGGGAATAGAAGCTGTGGGTCTGCACCATGTCGCGGGTGAGGTTGGGATAGATGTACTGGGGGTAGTAGCTGGTTTCCAGGATCAGCGGCTCACCGTCCACGTTGCGGATACGGGTGAAGCAGTAGACCGGCGTGCCCTCCCGCAGCTCCATCTTGTCGCAGATGATGGCCGAAGGTGTGGTGATCTGAAAATCCACCAGCGTGCTGCTGGGCTCTTTGCCCATGGAGGATACCTCGGTGGTGAAGGAGTAGCGCACGCCCCGGCGGTTGGTGGCGGGGTCGGCCACGAAGGTGCCCCGGCCGCGCTTGCGAACCACAAGGCCCTCCTCCTCCAGCTCGCCGATGGCCTGACGGACGGTGTTGCGGCTGATGCTCAGCGTGCGGCACAGCTCGGCCTCGCTGGGCAGCAGATCGCCCACGGCCAGCACTCCGGTGGAGATGTTGCGCTTGATGATGCCCACCAGCTGGGCATAGAGAGAAATGTCGCTGTCCAGCGACAGCGTTGCGTTGAGAAGTGCGTTGCTTTCCATGGCGGATGTTTCCTTTCCTGCGCGCCCACGGCGCTTGTACCTATTGTACCATACATTCCGTGAAAAAGAAAGAGGGATTTTCCGGGAAATTGACGTTTTTTCTGTGAAGCTTCTTACATGTACCTAGGAAAAAAGCCGCCATAAAGGCGGCGTTTTTCCTGGAACAAAAAAGAAGGAAAACTCAAAAGTTTGGAAAAGGACTTGATAATTTGACTTATGCCTTGTGATCCACGGCGTACATGCGCTCGATCAGGCACAGCAGCTTGTCGGAGTAGCCGATCTCGTTATCGTACCAGCTGACCACCTTCACAAAGGTGTCGGTCAGGGCGATGCCGGCCTTGGCGTCGAAGATGGAGGTGTGGGTGTCACCCAGGAAATCGGAGGACACGACGGCCTCGTCGGTGTAGCTGAGGATGCCCTTCAGCTCGCCCTCGCTGGCCTTCTTCATGGCGGCGCAGATCTCCTCGTAGGAGGCGGGCTTCACCAGATTCACAGTCAGGTCGACCACGGACACATCCAGCGTGGGAACACGCATGGACATACCGGTCAGCTTGCCGTTCAGGCTGGGGATGACCTTGCCCACGGCCTTGGCGGCGCCGGTGGAGCTGGGGATGATATTGCCGGAGGCGGCACGGCCGCCGCGCCAGTCCTTCAGAGACACGCCGTCAACGGTCTTCTGAGTGGCGGTGGTGGAGTGAACGGTGGTCATCAGACCGTCGGCAATGCCGAAGTTGTCGTTCAGCACCTTGGCGATGGGAGCCAGGCAGTTGGTGGTGCAGCTGGCGTTGGACACGAACTGCATGTCACTGGTATAGGTGTCATCGTTGACGCCGCAGACGAACATGGGGGTGTCGTCCTTAGAGGGGGCGGACATGACCACGTGCTTGGCACCAGCGGCGATGTGACCGGCGGACTTCTCCTTGGTCAGGAACAGGCCGGTGGACTCGATAACGTACTCGGCGCCTACCTTGGCCCAGGGCAGATTGGCGGGATCGCGCTCGGCGGAAACGGGGATGGCCTTGCCGTTGACCACGATGTTGTTGCCCTCGGCATAGATGTCGCCGTTGAACTTGCCGTGCATGGTGTCATACTTCACCATATAAGCCAGATAGTCGGCGGGGCACAGGTCGTTGATGCCCACGATCTCGATCTCGGGGTGATTCAGGGAACAACGCAGAACCATGCGGCCAATACGGCCAAAACCATTGATGCCAACTTTAATGCTCATAAATTAAAACTTCCTTCCTGATGGAATATATCAAACATATGGTACGTTTAGAATTATATGCAATTCTCTCGGAAAATGCAAGCCCCTTTTTAAAAATTTTTCGACAAGATTCGACAAAATTCGACAAACGCCTTGTTTTTCCTTTGTGCGCTTGGTATGATATAGTTGCTTATCCGCTATTTACCATGGATAGCGTCCCCTTAACGGGGCAGAATGACAGAGAAAAGAGGTGGGAACGATGGCGGCTTTCAGCGACGAGGAGAAGCGGATACTGGCAAACATACTGCCCGGCGTGGCGGCGGCCCTGCGTTCTCCGCTGAACAATCTGCACATGGCCGCCCAGCGCTTGACACAGGGGCAGGAGGGTGACAGCGCCGAGAGCGCCATCATGCGGCAGAGCTACTACCGGATGCTGCGTCTGGTGAGCAATCTGGCCATGGGGCCGGAGCTGCTGTCGGACAAGCCGTTTCAGACGCAGAATGAGGAGCTGGTGGTGCTGCTGGACGAGCTGTGCCGTCAGGCGGACTCCATCGTCCGCGAAGCAGGCGTGGAGGTGCGGTTCGACTGCCGGGAGCGGTACGTGGTGGCCGCAGTGGAGCGGACGTATCTGGAGCGTCTGGTGTGGAATCTGCTGAGCAACGCGTTGAAATTTACGCCGCGGGGCGGCGTTATCACCGTTTCACTGGAGGTGCGGAGCGGTCAGGTGCTGCTGCGGGTGCGGGACACCGGCTGCGGCATTCCGGCGGAGCGGATGGCGACGCTGTTCGACCGCTGGGCTGAGGGACTTGAAGCCGCGCCTGCCGCGTATGGCATGGGGCTGGGCCTGCCCATCTGCCGCCGCATTGCCGAGGGGCACGGCGGCCGCCTGCTGCTGGAGAGCCGGGAGGGTCAGGGTACGCTGGTGACGGTGGCGCTGCCCCACGTCCGCAAGGACGGCGGACAGGTGCGGGACACCGGGTACGACTATGCGGGCGGGTTCTCCCACGTGATGATGGAGCTGAGCGACGCGCTGCCCTATCAGGCCTTCGCGGCGAAGCACATGGACTGAAAATGAAAATTTTGCTTGACCCCGGCGGAAGCCGGGGTTACACTTTTTATTAAGAGTTTTATGCTGTCGGGCGGACAGAGTCGTCCGCCCCTACAACAGAACCGATGAGATTCTACCCCAAACAACAGCGAGGTAAACCTATGGAGCAGAACAAAGGAAAACGGGTGCTGGTGGCCATGTCCGGCGGCGTGGATAGCAGCGCTGCCGCGCTGTTGCTGCGGCGGCAGGGCTATGACTGCGACGGCGCCATGCTGAAGCTGATCCCCAACAGCGACAGCCGCTGCTGCAGCGCCGACGACGCCGAGGATGCCCGTGCCGTGGCCTACCGGCTGGGGATGAAATTTTACGTATTCAACGAGGTGGAGGCCTTCCGCCGGGACGTGATGGATCATTTCGTGGCGGAATACTGCGCCGGACACACCCCCAACCCCTGTATCGACTGCAACCGCTGCCTGAAATTCGGCGCGCTGCTGGATCGGGCGGTGACGCTGGGGTATGACTACATTGCCACGGGGCACTATGCCCGGATCGCCTATGATCCGGCGGCGGAGCGCTATCGCCTGCTGCGGGGCGCGGATCGCCGCAAGGATCAGAGCTATGTGCTGTACCAGCTGACCCAATATCAGCTGTCCCACCTGCTGCTGCCGGTGGGGGATTTCGACAAGCCCACCATCCGGGACAATGCCCGCGAGGCAGGACTGCTGAACGCCGACAAGTCCGACAGTCAGGATATCTGCTTCGTGCCCGACGGCGACTATGTGTCGTTCCTGCGGGGACAGGGCGTGGCGCTGGAGCCCGGCGACTTCGTGGACGAGGCGGGCAACGTGCTGGGCCGTCACCGGGGGTTGTCCTGCTATACCATCGGTCAGGGGAAGGGCCTTGGCATCTCGGTGGGAAAGCACGTGTACGTGCTGGCGAAGCACGAGGCGGACAATACCGTAGTGCTGGGGGACAACGACAGGCTGTTCCGCCGGGAGCTGACCGCCTGCCGGGTCAACTGGATCGCCGGGGAAGCGCCTGCCGCGGCCTTCCGCTGCACGGCAAAGACCCGGTACAGTCAGGTGGAGGCCCCGACCCTGGCGGAGCCGTTGCCGGAGGGACGGGTGCGGCTGACCTTCGACGAGCCCCAGCGGGCCATCACCGCCGGACAGGCGGCGGTGCTGTACGATGGCGACGAGGTGCTGGGCGGCGGCACCATCGAATGACCCGCCGGTTTGACAGGTGGCCACAAACAGTTCATGGAGCGTATCGGTATCGATACGCTCCATTTCTCATGACAACATGCTATGTAACGGGGGACAGATTCTTGGCTCTCCCTTTGGGAGAGGCAAGAGAGCTGCTTGCACGGTACACCAAAAAGCGGCCAAAATTCACAATTTTGACTTTCCTTTTCCTTCGTATTCTGCTATATTAAAATGTTGTAATGCATTTTACCCCGAGGAGGAACCCCAATGAAACGATTACTCTTACTGATGTTAAGCCTGCTGCTGGTGCTGGCACTGGTGGGCTGCGGCAAGGCGAAGGAGGATCCCGACGCCGACGCGGCGGATGCCAATGTGCTGACCAACGGCGAACAGCTGCCCATCACCGAGGCCGGTGCGCTGGAGTATGACAACAGCAGTGTGACCTGCCGCTTCCGGAAGGACGAGGACGGCTGGAAATGGGTGGATAACGAGACGTTCCCGCTGGACGCCGCCTATGTGGAGGAGATCCTGACGGCGCTGGACACCATGTCCGCCGCGCTGACGCCGCTGGATCCGACGGTGGATCCGGCAGAGTGCGGTCTGGACGAGCCGAACCGGTATATGACCGTCACCGTGGGCGAGGAGGTCACGACCCTGCGCTTCGGCGATCAGAAGGACGACGGAACGTGGTACATGTCCATCGACGGACAGGAGGGCGTGTATCTGGTGGAGGACGCTTTCGTGACGCTGATGGATCGCAGCATCTATGATATGGCGGTGCTGCCCACCCTGCCGGAGCTGACGGACGAGAACCTGACGGTCATCACCGTTCACCAGACGGAGAGCGGCAAGTCCGTTCGCCTGACGAAGAATGATGAGGGCTGGGTCAGCGGCGGAAAGGCGCTGCCTGACGGCATCGAGGCGATCGAGACGGCGCTGGCGGAGCTGAGCTTCGACAAGTGCTTCGACTACGATCCCTCGCCGGACGCCGCGCCCCTGTGCGGGCTGGACGCGCCCACTGCCGTTATCACGCTGGCCTATGTCAATACCGTAGGAACGGAAGCCACCGTCACCCTGACGCTGGGCACGCTGCGGGAGGACGGCGCTTATTACGCCACGCTGAACGATGATACCACCGTGTACCTGCTGGCGCAGGAGAAGGTGGCGCCGCTGCTGGCGCTGCTGTAAGTAAGGAGGACGTGTCATGCGTCTTTTGATCGTGGAGGATGAAGTCCGTCTGGCGGACACCCTGCGGCAGCTGCTGTACCGGCAGGGCTACACCGCCGACGTGTGCCATGACGGCGTCAGCGGGCTGGACAACGCCCTGACGGGCATCTATGATCTGGTGGTGCTGGACGTGATGCTGCCGGGGATGAACGGCTTTCAGGTGGCCCAGAAGCTGCGCGCGGCCAACGTGTCCACCCCCGTGCTGATGCTGACGGCCAAGAGCAGTCTGGACGACCGGGTACACGGGCTGGACTGCGGCGCGGACTACTATCTCACCAAGCCCTTTGAGCCGGAGGAGCTGCTGGCCTGCGTCCGCACGCTGCTGCGGCGCAGCGGCGGTCAGGTGCAGGAGAGCACGGCGCTCTCCTGGGGCGACCTGTCGCTGGAGCGGGGCACGTTCACCCTGTCCTGCGGCGGACGGGAGGTGCGTCTCAGCCGCCGGGAGTACGACCTGATGGAGCTTTTGCTGCGCAACGGCAGTCAGGTGGTCACAAAGGAGCAGCTGCTGGTGAAGGTCTGGGGGTATGACTCCCAGGCGGAGGACAACAACGTGGAGGTGTATATCTCCTTCCTGCGGCGGAAGCTGACCCATCTGCACTCGGCGGTGAAGATCAAGACGCTGCGGATGCTGGGCTACTGCCTGACACGGGACGAGGAGGGGCAGTCATGATCCGCCGGCTCCGCTGGAAGATCACCGGCGTGACCATGCTGGTGGCGTTTATGGTGCTGCTGGCGGTGTTCGGCGGCGTGTACTTTTTCTCGCAGGCCAATATCGCACAGAGCTATATCCATCAATTGAAGCAGGCGGTGCAGACCGGCGTCGTGGACGGAAGATTTCCCTGCTTTGTGGCGGAGGTGCTGCCCAGCGGTACCGTCCGCGTGTCCGGCAGCAGCTATTACGATCTGGACGACGAGGAGGCGCTGCTGGACGCTGTGTCGCAGGCGCTGGCCGACGGCGGCGAAAGCGGCGTGCTGTCCCAGCGGCATCTGCGGTTTTACCGGCAGGACGGCGTGCTGACGGTGCGCATTGCCTTTATGGACAGCACCTTTGAACAGGCCACCCTGCGCTCATTAGTGAAGGTGTGCCTGCTGATCGGGCTGGGCGCGCTGCTGGTGCTGCTGGGAGTCAGCTGGCTGCTGAGCGGCTTCGTCTCCCGCCCGGTGGTGCGGACGTGGCAGGATCAGCAGCAGTTTATCTCCGACGCCAGCCACGAGCTGAAAACCCCCTTGACGGTGATCCTGTCCTCCGCCGATCTGCTGGAGGAGTCGGCCAGCGGAGAGCAGCGGCGGTATGTGGACAACATTCTGGCGGAATCCCGCCGGATGAAGGAGCTGGTGGAGGATATGCTGACCCTCTCCCGGACGGAGAGCGGCCGGGCCGCCGCGCCCTTCGCGCCGCTGGATCTCAGCGATCTGGTGACGGACGCCGCTCTGCGGTTCGAACCGGTGGCGTTCGAGGCGGGACACCCGCTGGAATACGACATTCAGAACGGTTTGTCTATGACCGGCGACTGCCAGCAGCTGGATCAGCTGGTGGATATCCTGCTGGACAACGCCGTGAAATACGCCGCGCCCGGCGGCGCTATCCGCCTGACGCTGAATGCCGCCGGAAGGAACGCGGTGCTGGCGGTGGAGAACCCCGGCGAGAGGATCCCCGCCGAAAAGCTGCCCCACCTGTTTGACCGGTTCTACCGGGTGGACGACGCCCGCACCGGCGCGGCGGGGTTCGGGCTGGGGCTTGCCATCGCCCGCCAGATCACGGCGCGGCACAAGGGCACCATCACCGCCGCCAGCGACGAGAGCGCCACCCGCTTTACGGTGACGCTGCCACTGCACCGGGGATAATACAGAATGATCGAGGTTTTTCCCATGTTTGATACACTTTTGCGGGGCGGTACTGTCATTGACGGTACCGGCCGCGCCGCGTTTGCGGCAGATGTGGCCATTGAAAACGGCAAGATCGCGGCGGTGGGACAGCTGTCCCACGCCCAGGCGCGGCGGACGGTGGACTGCACCGGAATGACCGTCACCCCCGGCTTTATCGACATTCACCGCCACGCCGACGGCGCGGCGTTCCGCCCCGGCTTCGGGGAGTGGGAGCTGTGTCAGGGGCTGACCACCATCGTCAACGGCAACTGCGGCCTGTCCGCCGCGCCCTTCGGGCCGGATAATGAGGCCGCCATCCGGGCGTATTTGCAGCCTATCACCGGCGACCTGCCGCCCCGGCTGTACAGCCGCTCGCTGGCGGGGTACTTCCGCTCTCTGCCCGCCCTGCCCCTGAACGTGGGCATGCTGGTGGGCGCGGGTACTCTCCGGGCCGACGCGGCGGGCTATCAGCTGACGGAGCTGGCGGACGGCCACTTTGCCGCCATTCACCGCCAGATGGAGCAGGCGCTTTCCGACGGTGCGCTGGGCGTCAGTCTGGGCCTTGGCTACGCGCCGGAGTGCTTCTATTCCACCGCCGACCTGATCCGGGCCTTGCAGCCGGTGGCGGGGACGGATATCCCCGTCACCGTCCACATGCGGCAGGAGGGCGGCGGTGTGGCGGAGTCGGTGCGGGAGATGATCGCCGTGGCCCGTGCGCTGAACTGCCCCGTTCACATCAGCCACCTCAAGGCTATGGGACGGGACAACTGGGGCAAGAAGATCCCACAGGTGCTGACGCTTTTGGAGCAGGCGCAAAATGAGGGCCTGCGGGTGGACTGCGACGTGTATCCCTACACCGCCGGCTCCACCCAGCTGCTGCACATTCTGCCGCCGGACTACCTCACCGGCGGCATGGAGGCGGTAGTGGAGCGTCTGCGGGATCAGAGCGTCCGCCGGGAGCTGGCTGAGCGCATCGAAAGCGGCGTGGGCTTTGACGATATTGCCAAGCTGGCGGGCTGGGACGGCATTTACCTGACCTCCCTCCACTGTCCGGAGGATCACCCCTATCAGGGTCACAACCTGATGGAGATCGCCGCCCTGATGGGACAGGATCCACTGTCCTCCTGCTGTGAGCTGCTGGCACGGGAGCACGGCCAGATCACCATGATCGACTTCATGGCGTCGGAGGAGGATATCTGCGCCATTCTCCGTTCGTCCCTGTCCTGCGTCATCTCCGATGCCACCTATCCCACCGAGGGACAGCTGCACCCCCGTGTCTGCGGCAACGTGACCCATTTGCTGGAGCATTTTGTCCGGGAGAAGAAAGCACTCAGCTGGGAGCAGGCCGTCCACAAGCTGACGGGCCGTCCCGCTCAGGTGCTGGGACTGACCGGAAAGGGCCGTCTGGAAGCGGGCTGCGACGCGGACGTGTGCATGTTTGCGCCGGAAGCCCTCCACGAGCGGGCCACCTATACGGAGCCCCAGCAGACCTCGCAGGGGATGTCTCTTGTGCTGGTGGCGGGCGAGATCGCTCTGGAAAACGGAAAGCCCACCGGTATCTGTGCCGGACGGGCTGTCAGGAGGTAACTATATGCTGGAAAAGATCGTTGCCGCCGTTCGTGCGGCGGGAGACATGATCCGCGACGCCCACAACATCGAGCGGGACACCCGCGAGAAAACCGGCGCGGCGGATCTGGTGACGAAATACGATGTGGCGGTGCAGGAGTTTCTGCGCCGTGAGCTGCTGCGCGTCTGTCCGGAGGCCGATTTCTTCGGTGAGGAGGGGAAGCACGAGACGCTGACCAAGGACTGGGTCTTCATCGTCGACCCCATCGACGGCACCACCAACTTTGTGCGGGAGCTGCATTACAGCAACATCGCCGTGGCCCTGTGCTGCCGGGGCGAGGTGCGGTATGCCGTGGTGTATAATCCCTTTATCGAGGATCTTTTCGCGGCGGAAAAGGGCTGCGGCGCCACGCTGAACGGGCGGCCCATCTACGTGTCCGACCATGACGCGGCGCATGCCATCTGCATGTGCGGCAGCACCATCTATGACCGCAGCTATACGGACAGGAGCTTTGCCATCATGCGGTGGCTGTACGACCACACGCTGGACTTCCGCCGCTTCGGCTCCGCCGAGCTGGATATCTGTCAGGTGGCCGCCGGGCGTATCGAGATCTTCTTCGAGTGCCGCCTGTCCCCGTGGGATTTCGCGGCGGGCAGCCTGATCCTGCAGGAAGCGGGCGGAAGTCTGACCCGTCTGGACGGCAGCGCCATCGACCCCAGAGAGCCCGGCAGCGTCTGGGCCACCAACGGCAAGTGCCATGAGATGTACAGGGAACTGCCGTAATAAGAAAAAACCGGCCGTAAGGCCGGTTTTATTCTTCTTCCAGATTTTCCAATGCCACACGCACAGCCTCTACCACAAATGCGGAAAATGTACAATCGGTTCCGCGAATGGCTTTCTCTACAGCTTCGATAAGCTCATTGGGAAAGCGGATGGATTTGTTGGTAGAACCCGGCGGTTTGGGAATCTTGAATTTTGCCATAATGCACCCCGTAATACAAATTTATGATAAAAATGTATTGTATTTTGCGTTATAATGATGCATTATATTTTGTAGCACAAAATTTGAGGTGACATACATGGAAAATTTGCCCAAGTATTATACCACATTGTTTAATGCCGTTACTGATGCGATTGAACTGATCTCCCGCTCCGAAGTGTCGGAAGCAATGGCATGCTTGGTTGCGGCGCAGCAAAAGGCGGAAGAAATCTACATTTCCGAAGCATAAAAAACCGGCCGTAAGGCCGGTTTTTTCTTGGACAGTGGAAATAAAGTCTCCCCTGTGTAAGGGGAGGTGGCAACGCGAAGCGTTGACGGAGGGGGTGTTTGAATGTCATTATCCCCTCAGTCAGCCTTGCGGCTGACAGCTCCCCTTGCAACAGGGGGAGCCTTTGTAAAAACATCTCTCGTTTATTTCTTCCCCGTCGCGTTGGCGGCGTAGACGCACACCAGGATCACCGCCACGCCCACGATCTGCCACAGGCCGAAGGGCTCCTTCAGCAGCACCACGCCCGCCAGTACGCTGACCACCGTGGTGACGTTGCTGAACAGCGACGCCTCAGACACCGTCAGGTAGGCGTTGGCGAAGTTCAGCAGGAAGTACGCCACCACCGAGGACACGATGCCCAGATAGACCACCGCGCCCCAGAACGCGCCGCTCTGGATGGCGGGCAGGAACGTCTCCGCCATGTGGCCCGCTCCCTGGATCAGTGCGGCGGGGATGAAGAACACCATGCCCACGGTGAACATCACATATGTCACCTCGAAGGCGGTGAATTTCGCCGCCGCCCGGTGGCTGAGGGTGTAATACGCCGCGTCGCAGCCCACCGTCATCAGCAGAAACACCAGTCCCAGCGCGGAAATGTGGGTCTCGCCGCCCATGTAGATCAGCGCCACGCCGCCGATGCACAGCACCGCGCAGATCACCTGCCGCCGCGTGACCCGCTCGTGCAGGATTAGCACGTCCGTGACGATACAGGCGATGGGCACCACGGCGATGATGGTGCCCGCTACAGCGGAGGAGGTGTACAGGATGCCGTAATTCTCGCAGAAGAAGTACAGCACCGGCTGGATCAGACCCAGCAGCACCAGCGAGCCGATGGGCTTGCCCTTCAGGGAGAAGGCGAACAGCGGCCTGCCACGGGTTTTCCCCACCAGCGCGTTGACCAGAATAACCAGCGACATGGCGGTAAAGGCGATCAAAAAACGGAAGGCCAGCAGCACGGTGGGCTTTGCCACCTCCAGCGCCAGCTTGGAAAACATGAAGCTCATGCCGAAAATGGCGCTGGCCAACAGGGCGAACACCAACGACAGGGTGTGGGTTTTCTTGTTGTGCATCGCAATCATCTCTCTTTCGAAGTACGGTTTATCTTATCATATTAATGTTTTTTCCGCAACGGGGAACTTGGGAGTTTCACTTTCCGGGGCAAAAACGGCCTTCGGCGACCCACTTTTCCCAATCACGCTGTGTAAACACAGCGGATGCTACGGCGGCATAGCCGCCGAGGTCGGATGCTAAAAATATGCCACCGGCATATTTTCTTAACGCACCGACTAGAAAAGTGGGAAAAAGAGCCAGAAGAAACCAAAGGTTTCTTCACTTCCTTGCGCGCTATGCTGTGTGAGGGATCGTGAGTGCGTACCACACGTTTGCGCAAGGTTTTCTTTTTCGTTTTATAGAAAGTATCGTCTCTGCTCCAGCGCCGCTGCCGCTGATGCCAGCGAGACGAGCAACGCTTCAGCGTCTACTGTTGCAACGCATGAGCGGCAGCGGCGCAAGAAGGGAATCAATGCGTCATACGCACCGATAATAAACGGGTTCTGTGAACGCGCGGTAAACGGCAACACTTTTGCATAGGGAACGGCGTGAGCGGATTCTTAAACCGCAGGTTTAAGCGGCCCTTTTGGACACTTTTGGGGCCGTGGCCAAAAGTGTCTCGCGCCGGAGCGCGAAAGTCTCAATTAAAAATCACAAAAGCAAAAGCCGGGCGGGCGGCCCGGCTTCTGCTTTTACCATAAATCATACGAAACATGCATTTCACTTTGTCATGCGGCTTCTGCAAGGCGTTACTTGTTGGTGACACGACTGACGACGCCAACGACCACCAGCAGAACGGCAAGACCGGCCAGCAGCAGATTCAGACCCATAACCGTCGCTCCTTTCTTTTGGATTCCTAGGTTGGTTATAGCATATCACGGAGGAGTCCATTTGTAAAACGCACCATTTTCATCATTATCATGAAAAAATGTTTGAACACCGTTAAGATTTCTGCTATACTATGTTAAGAAAAAAGGAGGGATGGGTATGAGCCTGACAAAGTACGAGATCCTGCTGAAGACCGCCGAATGCGGCAGCTTTACACGGGCCGCCCAGGAGTTGAATTTCACCCAGTCCGGCATCAGCCACGCGGTCAGCTCGCTGGAGGCGGAGCTGGGGACGACGCTGGTGGTGCGCAGCCACGGCGGCGTGTCGCTGACGGCGGACGGCCGGGCGCTGCTGCCCTACTTCCGGGAGATGTGCGCTTTGCAGCACCAGCTGGAGCAGAAGGCCGCCGACCTGCGGGGACTGGACACCGGTCTTGTGCGGGTGGCCACCTTCACCAGCGTGTCGGAAAAGTGGATGCCCTATATTCTAAAGAGCTTTCAGGAGATCTATCCCAAGATCGAATTTGAGCTGCTGCCCTCCAACTTCAACAACGAGATCGCCGATTGGGTCACCCACGGGCAGGCGGACTGCGGCTTCGTCAGTCTGCCTACGGAGAAGCATCTGGACAGCTGGCTGTTACAGCGGGATCAGTGGAAGGTGATCGTTCCCTGTGACCATCCGCTGGCGGGCCGCGATCCCTTCCCGCCGGAGGCGCTGGAGCAGTATCCGGTGATCCTGCTGGACGAGGGCGACGACTACGAGATACAGGAGGTGTTCGACACCCTGCATATCCAGCCCAACATCCAGTACACCGTGCAGCAGGATCAGACCATTCTGGCCATGGTGTCCAGCGGCCTAGGCATCAGCATCATGGAGGAGCTGATGTTACAGCGCTGCGTGTATCCGCTGGTGGCCTGCCAGCTGCCCCGGCCCTTTTACCGCAACATTGGCATCTGCGTGAAGGATAAGAACGCCCTGTCCCTGTCCACCCAGCGGTTCATTCAGCATGTCCGCCGCTGGGTATTGGCCAACGGTGCGCTGGAGGGGCAGAAATAAAGGCATAAAAAGAAACCGGGGATATCCCCGGTTCTTTTTTTGCTTATTATCACAGTGCGGCGGCGCCGATGATGCCGGCCTCGTTGCCCAGCTTGGCGGCGGCGATGATGGGCACGGCGCCCTCCCGTCCGCCGAAGCAATGCTCCGCCACATATTCCCGGATGGGAGAGAGGATCCGCTCGCCCTGACGGCTGATGCCGCCGCCGATGAGAATCATCTCCGGGGCAAGGCTGTTGACCAGATCGGTCATGCCCGCCGCCACATAGACGCACCAGCGGTCGATGACCGCCTGTGCCGCCGCGTCTCCGGCGTCGGCGGCCTGAAACACGTCCAGCGCCGTCAGCTCCTCACGGCCATGGAGGGCGGATTCCGGATGCTGCTCTCCGGCCCGCTTGGCCTGACGGATCAGTGCGGTGGCGGAGGCGTAGGCCTCCCAGCAGCCGTCACGGCCGCAGGTGCAGTGCTCGCCCTCCAGCACCAGCAGGGTATGGCCCAGCTCTGCGCCCATGGAGCGCATACCGGCGTAAATTTTGCCGTCGATGATGATGCCGCCGCCTACGCCGGTGCCCAGCGTAATGAGGATCATATCCCGGCGGCCCACCGCTGCGCCTGCCACGGTCTCCGCCAGAGCGGCGCAGTTGGCGTCGTTGCTGAGACGGACGGGGATGCCGAACCGCTCGTGGAGCATCCGGCACACGGGGACGTTGAACCAGCCCAGATTATAGGCACGCATCACCACACCGGCCTCGCTGTCGCAGGTGCCGGGGGAGCCGATGCCGATGCTGGCGCAGTCGGCGGCGATCAGGCCCGCCTTGTCCAAAGCCAGCTCCACGGCGCGGCACATATCCGCCACCATTTCCTCCGCCGGGCGGAAGGCTCCGGTGGGAACGCTGGCCTCGGCGATAATGTTGTGGCGGTCGTCCACCACGCCAACGGCGATGTTGGTGCCGCCCAGATCAATACCGATACGATACATGGCTGCTCCTCCTCACTTACAGCTGCATGGCTGCGGTGACGGCGCAGCCGTTTTGCATGATGTGATCCAGTGCCACGCCCTCCGGCAGCTGGAGACGGCTCAGCGCCAGCAGCGGCCCCTTGCCCGTCAGCTTGAACAGAGCCTCCTTGGCCGTCCAGCACTCCCAGAACCGCTGGAAGCAGCCTGCGTCGCCGTAACGGATGTAGGCCATCTCCGCCTCGGAGCAGGCACGGCGCATGAACTTCTCCTCCGCGCCGCGAATGACCTCCACGTCCACGCCCAGCACGTGATCTCCCGCGGCAGCCACCACATAGGGGCCGCTGTGGCTGACGCTGACGTAGAAGGGGTCGCCCTCCACGCCGGGCTTGCCGTTTTCATTCCAGACCAGCGGCGCGCTCTCCGCCGTGCAGCCCAGACGGGCCGCCGCGGCCTGCCGCAGCAGCAGCTCACCGGCGGCGCTGCGCTTGCGGTCGTCCTCGTTGGGAAAATCACCGATGCGGCTGCGGCGCTCCGTGTCCATCATGGACAGGGCAGCGTCGTAGGCCGCGGCGTCCATCTCCTTGATGTTATACCAGAAAAGCTCCATATGACTACCTCCACCGATATCGTAATATTCTTGGTAATGAGTATACCACATGCGCCGCGCCGTTTCCACTCTTTTTATGTTGCTTTTTGCCGGATTTTGCGATACACTGGGCTTGTGTTTACAAGGAGGAACAATATGGTTTCGATTATTGAAGTGACCACGAAGGGGCAGCTGCGCCAATTCGTGGATTACCCCAACATTTTATATAAAGATGTGCCCCAGTTTGTCCCCGCCACCTTTGATGACGATATGAGCGATTGGGATAAAAAGAAGAACCCCGCCTTTGAATATTGCGAAGCCCGCTGCTGGATGGCCATGCGCAACGGCGAGATGGTGGGCCGCATCGGCGCCATCCTCAGCCATAAGGCCAACGAGAAGTGGGGCACCAACCGCATGCGCTTTACCCAGGTGGATTTCATCGACGACGAGCAGGTGGCCAACGCCCTGTTCACTACGGTGGAGCGCTGGGCCAGGGAAAAGGGCTGCAACGAGGTGCACGGCCCGCTGGGGTTCACCGACCTGGATCGTGAGGGCATGCTGGTGGAGGGCTTTGACCGCCGCAGCTGCTTCTTCACCTATTATAACCATCCCTACTACATCGATCACCTGACCCGGCTGGGCTATGTGAAGGATGTGGACTGGATCGAAAATCTCATTCAGGTGCCCACCGATGAAAAGATCATCGAGCGGTGGCGCAAGCTGTCGGAGTTCGTGGAAAAGCGCTATCACCTGCATGTGTTTCATCCCCGGACGCGGCTGGACTACTTTGGCCTGATCCCCCGGTTCTTCCAGCTGGTGAACACCTGCTACGCGCCGCTGTACGGCACGGTGGAGCTGTCGGATAAGCAGATCAAGCGCTACAGCGCCAAGTTTGCCCCGCTGATCAACCCAAATCTGGCCTTCTTCATCATGGATGAGCACGAGGATATGGTGGCCATGGGTGTGGCCGCGCCGTCCATCGCCAGCGCTCTGCAGAAAAGCCGGGGCAAGTATTTCCCCACCGGGTGGATCGACCTGCTGAAGGCCTTCCACAAGAACGACACCATTGACCTTTTGCTGATCGCCGTGCGGCCCGACTACCAGAAGAAGGGCGTCAACGCCATGATCCTGTACAACGCCATGCAGGGCTGCCATAAGCTGGGCATCAAGGAGGCCGAGACCGGCCCCATGCTGGAGACCAACGAGAAGGTGCAGTCCCAGTGGAAGGACTTTGACATTGAGCAGCACAAGCGCCGCCGCTGCTTTATCAAGAAGCTGAAGTGATGATGCAGAACTATAAATTTACCATTGCCTATGACGGCACACGGTTTTTCGGCTGGGAGCGCCAGCCGGACAGGGACACCATTCAGGGCAAGCTCGAAGCGGTGCTGAGCCGTCTGGCCGGCCAGCCGGTGGAGATCATCGGCGCAGGCCGCACCGATGCAGGCGTTCACGCCCGTGCCATGGTGGCCAACGCCCAGCTGGACGTGAAGGAATCCCCGGAGGAGATCCGGGACTACTGCAACCGCTATCTGCCGGATGCCATCGCCGTCCGGGAGGTGAAGCCCTGTGGGCCCCGGTTCCACGCCCGGTACAACGCGCTGGGCAAGACCTACCGCTACACGGTGTTTGTGGGGGAGGTCAAGCCGGTGTTCGACCGGAAGTATGTGACGCTGCTGCCCTACGCGCCGGATGTGGAGCGGATGCGGCAGGCCGCCGCCTACCTGACGGGAGAGCACGACTTTGCCGCCTTCTGCGGCAATCCCCGCATGAAGAAATCCACCGTCCGCACGGTGGATACCATCGACATTCAGCAGCGGAAGGATCGTATCACGTTTACCTTCCATGGCAACGGCTTTTTGCAGAACATGGTGCGCATTCTGGTGGGTACGCTGCTGGAGGTAGGCCGTGGCTTCTGGGAGCCGGAGCAGGTGCAGGCCATTCTGGACAGCCGCGACCGCAAGCAGGCCGGCCCCACCGCCCCGCCGGAGGGACTGTGTCTGATGAAGGTGGATTATTGAAATTGGCATGAAATCCGGCGATTGCATTGCCAACAAAAATAAGGAGCGGCCTGTGGTCAGGCCGCTCCTTTCTAATTGTGCCGCCAACGGCGGCACACATCAGTTCTTCCCTCTTCTCTCTTATCTTTTCACTGACAAAAAAGAACCGCCCGAAGGCCGACTGACATAAGAAAACATACGGTTTTGCCTGTGCCTGTCCGGCTAAAATCACCCGAAAAAATACCCGCATACGTCAGTATGCGGGTATTTTTGCAGCCGATTTTATCTCGAACTTGCTTTGGCAAAACTGCTTCGCACCAGAAAAGAGCGGATTTTGTGCAGAGCCAAGACGCGGCGCCGCAGGCATACTCTATGTCTGGCAAGGTGCCGCAACGCAGGTTCCTGCGCAAAAGCCGCCTTTTATGGCGTGTGTTTTCTTGTGTCAGGCGGCCTAAAGGCGGTTCCTTTTTTGTCACATGTTGTGTATGTCGTTCAACAGCTCGTCCAACGACATGCGGCCCACCTTTTCGTTGGCGGCTGCGGCGGGGTTGGCCGCTTCCGCTGCCTGACGGGCCGCCTCGGCCTCTGCGGCCTGACGGCTGGCTTCCGCCGCCTGACGCTGGGCGATTTCCTGCTGCATCTTGCCGGACAGATCCTCCACAAAGGGGCTGGTCAGCGTATCGTCGGAGACCTTCCGCTGTTGGGGTCGTGCGGGAGCGGCAGGTGCGGCCTTCCGCACGGGCTGTGCGGGTGCGGACTGCTGGACAGGCCGTGCCGCGGGAGCGGCTTTCACCGGCTCTGGGCGGCGGCTCTGCTGCGGCGCACGGTTCTGGGCTGCGGCGTTACGGTCGGGGCGGGGCGGCTGGGGCGGACGGTCATCGTCATCGCCGCTGTCGCCGTCATCGTCATATCCGCCGCCATTGTGGCCGATACGGCCCAGCAGGAAGCCCACCAGCAGCAGAATGACGACCAGCAGCGCCGCACCGATGATGGCGGCGGTGGAGGTAGCCATCTCACCCACCAACGGCAGCGTTACCGTCATGGGGATGGAATAGGTAGGCGGCTCGGGCGGCGTGTTGGGATCGACGATCGTCATGGTGGGGATGATGCCCTCGTACTTGGGCATGCGGTACACATGGACGGTATAGGTCTTGGAGGTGGTGCCGTCCTCTGCTGTGCAGGTGACGGTCATCACATTGTCCCCCTCCTGAGACAGCTGCATGGTGGCCTCGGTGACCTTCAGGGCCTTTTCGTCCTTTGCCGCGCCGGAAAGCGTCGCCGACCGGGTCTCGTAGGGGACGTAGGCCACGTATTCCGTCACCGCGCCGGAGAAGGTGGGGCTGAGATAGCCCACATCCAGCGTCAGCTCCTTCAGCAGCGCGTCGGTGCTGGGCTTGTAGTTGGGATCCTGCTCACGGGTGACGGTGATGGTGTAGTTCTTTTTGGCGCCGGTGGCGGCGGTGCAGGTAACGGTGATGGTATTGCTGCCCACCACCAGCGTATTGCCGCTGACGGACACACGGGCCGAGCCGTCCGCCGCCTTATAGCTAAGGTTCAGGGATTCCACCGCGTAGGGCACCGTGGCGGTGTAATTGGTGGTGGATTTGTTGAACGCGGGGCTGAGGGTGGCGTTGGAGCAGGTGAGGGAGCTGAGGTCGCAGTTGCTGCTGGGCGGGGTCGCCACCGAACCCGTCCAGGACGCGCCGCTGACGGTCTCATCCTTGCTGCCGTCGGAGACGGCAATGTTTTTGAACCCGGCGGTCAATGTGGTGCCGCTGGCCAGTCCGCTCTTTACCCGGAAGGTGACGGTCAGCACGCCGGTGCTGGAATTGATGGGGTTGCTGACGCCGTACAGCAGGAAGTGGTTGCTGTTGTAGTCCATGGTCCAGCCGCTGATCTTCTGATCGTAGTTGGTGAACTCCAGCGTGTTGCTGTCATACTCCAGCGTGGCCTCGATGCCCATGACGTTGCTGCCGGAAATGCTGAGCGTCAGCGTGACGGTGCTGCCGGCCTGTACGGTGCTGTCGCCGGACAGAGAGGACGAGGCCGCCTCTGCCCGTTGGGGCAGCAGCGCCGCGACGATCAGCACCAACGTCAGCAGCAGCTTGAAAAGGGAAGAGGTATTGTGTTTCATGGCGTTATCCTCCTATCAACCGATGGTATCCTTGCCGATGATGACGCGGGCCGCCTTGACCACATCGGTCAGGGTGACATAGCCGTCGCCGTTCAGGTCGGCGGCCTCGCGGTAAGCGCCCTCCAGCGTCTTCTTGTCCAGCACGTGGGACTGCAGCGCCACCACGTCGGTCAGGGTGATCTTACCGTCGCCGTTCACGTCGCCCGTTACCACCAGCGTGTAGGACTTATTGCCCACCACGGCGGTCATGCCGGTGCTGAGAGTGCCGCTGGTCACTTCGGTCTTGCCGTCGTAGACCCTGGCGTTCTTGCCCAGCTGCTCCACGGTGCTGCCGGGTGTCAGACCCGTCCAGTAGCCGGAGATGTTATCGGGCAGCTCCGTTACCTTTGTGGCGGTAAACACCGGCTTGAAGGTCATGTCCTTGGCCTCCATCACGGTCTTGCCCTCGGTATAGCCCTCCCAGTGGCTGAACTTATAGGTATACTGGCCGTCAGGCGCCTTGGTGGGGGAGGTCTCCGGCATGGGGATCAGCTCACCCTCGGCCACGGTGCCCCGCTTGAAGATATCGCCGTCGGCGTCAAGGAAGGTGTAGGTGTACACATCCGCGTACTGGGCGTACAGCGTCAGGTCGGAGGCAATGATCTTGGTGGCGGAGGAGATCTGCTCGCCGCCCTCATTCTCGGTGAACCAGCCGATGAAGGAGTAGCCCGTCTTGGAGGCAGTGGGCAGCTTGCCGTAAACGATATCACCCAGCGAGACGGTCTTGGTCTTGCTGCCGTTCAGCGTGCCGCCGTTGGGATCGAAGGTGATGGTGAAGGTCTCGTCGTCGTGGGCCTGACCGCTGTTGCTGCGGACGGTGAAGCTGGACTTGGCCAGCTCAAAGCTCTTGCTGTTGGACACCGCTGTCAGCGTGAAGGTGTAGTTACCGGCGGCCAGTGAGCTGTAGGCCACGGAATCGTCCAGCTTCTTCAGGTCGTAGGACATTGCGTTGGGCGAGGCGTTCTTGCTGATGACCGCCGCGCCGCTCTCCTTGGCGATGGTGATGTTGACGGAGGTGATGGGAGAGGAGCAGGAGATCACACCGCGAACGGGGAAGGAGGAGTTCTTGGCCACCAGAATATTGTCCTTGGTGGGATAGATCACGCCCCGCAGCGTCCAGTCGTCGGCGCTGTTGGCCACGGCCACCGGCTGCCACTCGGCTGCGGTGCTCTCCTCGGAGGAGACCGCCATCACCAGCGTATCATTTTCATAGCTGAGATATGTACCTGTTTTCACATTTTTCAGCGTATAGGCACTCTTGCCCTGGGTCAGCTCCCACTTCTGCCCGTCGGAGATGGAGGGAGAGGACAGGGAAACGGTGCTCTTGTCGGCACTCAGCCGCAGGGTCTTGCCGTCCACCTGCGTGCTGATGGTGTAGAACCCGCCGGCGAAGTAGTTCAGGGTGAAGACCTGATCCGTTCCCTCGGCGGAGCGGACGTCCAGCTTGGCGCTGCCGCCTGCGGCGGACACGGCGTACTTCTGGTCGACGCTGTTCAGCAGCAGCTGATAATTGCCGTCGGCCTTCGGTGCGTCCTCGTAGCCGTTGTTCATCAGCATCACCAGCGCATCGGCCGGCTCGTTCACGCCCAGGCGGCGGTAAACGCCCATCTGCACGTCGCCGGAGCTGCCGTAGAAGTACCGCAGGATCAGACCGGAGGTACCGTATTTATTGGCGGTGTCGCCGGACATGGCAGCGCCGGATTTCCCCTCGCTGCGCAGCTCCTCCGCCGTGACCAGACGGCCGGATACCGCGTAGATGGCTGAGATCAGATCGCCCTCCGGCTGGTTGGCGAAGCCGCCCAGCGAGTCAAAGGCGCGCTTGATGAGGGAGCAGGCGTCGGTGGGGCCATGCTGCACGGCCCGGCTCCAGAACACGTTTTTCAGCGCCACGGAGTATTCTTCGATATCGAAGCCGTCCACCTTGTTCTCCACCAGCGAGACCACCTTATTATAGAACTTGTCCTTGGTGTAGTCGTACTGGGCCTGACCGAAGGTGCCCTTGTAGGTGTTGGCCATGTCCTCCCACGTGTCATCAAAGTAGGAGCCGTAGCCGTCGGAAATACGGTGATAGGCGCTGTCCAGCGCATCGCCGATATCGCGGTAAACGCTCTTGTCGCTCTTCTTGCACCACTCGGCGAAGTCGTGGGGAACGCCCGCATTGCTGGCGAACATGTACATGCCGTAGGATTTTCCGCCGGGATCGCCGGGGGTGGTGGCGATGATGCCGGGGTCATAGGACGCGCCGATCTCGTAGAAGCGGCTCAGCGCGTCGTAATCGGCGTTGTACCACTGCATGGCCGTGTCGGCGATCGCGCGGATAAGGAATCCGCTTGCCACCAGTCCCAGAACGATGGCGCAGCTCAGCAGCAGGGCGGTGCTTCTTCGTAACAGTTTCATGCTGTTTTCCTCACTCTCCGTTCAGAATACACGGACAATGCAAAGCCGGGAGAGGGAAGAATGCCTTTCTACCGCTTTACATAATGTTATTCAAAAGAAAGTATAGCATCCGCAAACGGGCTTGTCTATAAAAAACGCGAAAAAAACACAAAAAATTGGGCGTTTTTGTCGAGGAACTACCATATTTGGGGAAGATACTTTTCTATAAAACGCCCTATGAAGGAAAAATGTTCCAAAGAAAAGGGCAAAATGAAAGAGCTTGGCAAACGTTGCTTGCGTTCGGGAAAGAAGTATGGTATAATAAAAAACGCTATTGGCAGGTGTGCCATGACAAGCAGGAACACAATGTGGAGAACCAGTAACGATACAAGGGAGGAACGACTATGAGAAAGAGAGCGGCGGCCATTCTATTGGCACTGTGTATGGCACTGACCCTTTTGCCCACGGCGGTCTTCGCCACGGAAGAGGGCGGCGCGGCGGCCCCTGTGGAGCAGCCCACCCAGCAGGAGGAGAAGCAGGAGGGCCAGCAGGAGCAGCCGGAGGAAACCCCGGAGCAGCCGGAGGAACAGCCGGAAGCGAAACCGGCGGAACAGCCGGAGCAGCAACAGGAGTCTGCGGCGCAGGGGGGACCTGCGGTGCAGTCCAATGAAACGGGCATCGCCCTGCTGGCAGATGAGCACAAGCACTGCATCTGCGGAGGCAGCGTCACGGCGGGGGATCATACCAGCCATTCCGACGTGGCCTATCAGCCGTGGAACGGCACGGACGGCATTTCGTATACGAACAATACCGCCTACGTCTATCTGACAGGCAACGCCACCATCGGCGGTCATTTGACGGTGGACGGCAAAACCCTTTACCTGTGCCTGAACGGCAAGACGCTTTCCAGCAACAATACTGCTAAAATCCAGGTCGAAAACGGCGGTCGACTTGTTCTCTGCGACTGTCAGGGTGGCGGCACCTTTAAGGGCGCGACGCAGAGTGTCTGGGGCGGTGCCTGCATTTACCTTTATACCAGCACGCTGGATATGTTCGGCGGCAAGCTCACCGGCGGCAAAGTCACCGGCAAAGGCGGCGGCGGAGCCATCGCTCTGGATGACCAGCAGTGCATATTCAATATGTACGGTGGCGAAATCTCCGGCAACAACGGCAATAACTACGGCGGTGCCATTTTCCGGAAATTCAATGCAAACATGCCGAACACCACCGGCGGCACTTTCAATATGTACGGCGGCACCATCAACATGACCGGCGGCACCATCTCCGGCAATAAAGCGACCCAAAGCAACAACGATGCCGGCGGCGGCGCCATCTATATGCGCGGCAGTGGTACGATCAACATTTCCGGCAGCGCGGAGATCACCGGCAATTCCTCCAGTCTGGACGGCGGCGCCATTCTGATGGGCTGGGGCGAGATCAACATTTCCGGCAGCGCGAAGATCAACAGCAATACCGCCAGTCGCTGGGGCGGCGCCATCTGCCTGCGCCAAGATTCAAATCAGACGACGATACTCAACATGCGGGGCGGCGAGATCAGCGGCAACAAGGCCACGCAGGAGGGCGGCGCGGTTCATGTGCTTGACAAGCAATGCCAGTTCTTCCTCTATGACGGCAAGATCACCGGAAACACCAGCGGGGACGGCGGAGCCATCTATCTGAATCAGGAGCCATCATGGCTGATTATGAAAGGCGGCGAGATCTCCGGCAATACGGCCACCGGCAACGGCGGCGGCGTGTATATTTACCGCTCCGGCTCGGTCTGCCAACTCTATAGCGGTAAGATCGAGAATAACAAAGCCAGCGGCAATGGCGGCGGCATTTATATCAATCCCAGCAACAGCGGCCAGCTGAGGGTCGGAGACAAACCCCTCGTGCAGAACAACACGGTTTCCGGCAAGGCCAACAATGTGTATCTGCCCTCCGGCAAGACGCTGACCATCGAGATCGGCATGTCCAAAGGCGCGTCCATCGGCATCACCACTGCGAATACCAGCTACCCCGTGGCATTTTCTAATAATTACAAAAAAGACTACGCGAATTACTTCTTCGCGGATGACGCCAATGCCCACGTGGAGTATAAGGATGACCAGAAGCTGTACCTTGTTTCCGGTGCGGTTGCGCGGCCCCTCACTGTGACCTTCGACCCCAACGGCGGTACGCTGGCCGAAGCGGACAAAACCAAATCGTTGATGACCGGCGAACCCTATGGTACGCTTCCGGTTCCCAGCTATGAGGGCTACGATTTCGCCGGTTGGTACACGGAACAGAACGGCGGCACGAAGATCGAGAGCGACACCACCGTGACGGTGGCCGGTACGCAGACGCTTTACGCCCACTGGACGGAGCACGAATACACCGTCACGGTAGTTAAGATCGGCATGCCGGAGTGGGGTTCGGTAACACCTATGAGCATAAAGGCCAAGGCGGGCGAAACGGTCACACTGACGGCAACACCGACAACGGGCAATCAGTTTCTGGAGTGGGTTTTCCTCAACAAGCCGGAGGGCGGCGGCTGGGTCAATCCGGTGCTGACCTTCACAATGCCCGCCGAGGATCTGACCATTCAGGCAAAGTTTACTGTGAAAAACTATTCCATCGGGTACACCACGGTGGGGGTTGCCGGCGGAAGTGCCTGGTATGTCCGGTGGGGAGACAGGGTATTCGATTACCTGCCCAAAAATCCTACGTATCAAGACTGGGTATTCACCGGATGGAAATGCGGTGATGTCACCGTTACTGAGGATATGACCTATGGCGATCTGGCAGGAAGCGACACGGTGAGTGGTATCCACATTGATGCGCAATGGCACCAGCACAAATTCAACATGTGGATGAATAATACGCCCGGAACCCTGAAATCACCCGCAGACTGTACGCATAACGCGCTGCACTACTGGATGTGCTCCTGCGATCTGATCGAATATAACGACGACCATCTGTATGAGGAGCCGGGCACGGCGCTGGGCCATCTGTGGAGTTGGACGTCCAATGGCAACGGTACGCACACGCGGACATGCCAGCGTGAGAACTGCAATGCCACCGAAACCGATACTTGTTCCGGCGGCGAAGCCACCTGCACTGCCAAGGCAATCTGCGAGGTTTGCAAGAGCGAGTACGGTACGCTGAAGGCGCACGACTTCACAGCGGAGACGGCAGAGGAGCAGTACCTGAAATCCGGCTCCAGCTGCACGGAGAAAGCTGTTTATTATAAGTCCTGCACGGTTTGCGGCCTGAGCTCCAAGGGTACGGCCAGCGAGGCCACCTTTGAATCCGGCAGCGTTCTGGGCCACGACTGGGGCGCATGGACGCAGAACAGCGACGGAAGCAGCCACACCCGTATCTGCAAGCGTGACGCCAACCACACCGAGACGGAAAACTGCTCCGGCGGCGAAGCCACCTGCACTGCCAAGGCAAAGTGCAGCACCTGCAACGCCGAGTACGGCGAAACGAACCCCAACAACCACGCCGGAACACTGGGTGAGTGGCAGAGTGACGGAAACAACCACTGGAAAGAGTATTCCTGCTGTGGTGCAGAAGTTGACAGGGGTCCCCATGATTGGAACAATGGCAAGGTAACGACACAACCTGCCTGTACAAATGCGGGCGAAAAAACATTTACCTGTAACGAATGCGGCAGGAAAAAGACAGAGCAAATCGACGCCACCGGCCACAGCTGGAAACAGGAGTGGAACTCCGACGAGACGCATCACTGGCACGAGTGCGCCAACGGCTGCGATGCGAAAGATGCCTATGCGGAGCACGCCGACGCCGACAAGAACCACGTCTGCGATACCTGCGGCAAGGTGCTGAGCGAGTGCGCGGATGACAACAAGGATCACAAGTGCGATTACTGCGGCAAGACGCTGAGCGAATGCGCGGATGACAACAAGGATCACAAGTGTGACTACTGCGGCAAGACGCTGAGTGAATGCGCGGATGACAACAAGGATCACAAGTGCGACTACTGCGGTAAGGTGCTGAGTGAATGCGCCGACGACAACAAGGATCACAAGTGTGATTACTGCGGCAAGGTACTGAGCGAGTGCGCGGATGACAACAAGGATCACAAGTGTGACTACTGCGGTAAGACGCTGAGTGAGTGCGCCGACGACAACAAGGATCACAAGTGCGACTACTGCGGCAAGACGCTGAGTGAATGCGCCGATGACAACAAGGATCACAAGTGTGACTACTGCGGTAAGACCATCTCCAACCACACCGGCGGCACGGCGGACTGCTGCCACAAGGCGGTGTGCGAGATCTGCGGCAAGGCGTATGGCGGGCTCGACCCCGACAACCATACCGACCTGAAGCACTTCCCCGCCCAAAGGGCCACCATACTGCGGGAGGGCAATATCGAGTATTGGTATTGCTCCGGCTGCGGCAAGTACTATAAGGACGCCGAAGCTACCATCGAGATCACGCAGGAGGACACCGTGATCCCCAAGGTGAAGCGCGACAACAGCGGCATTCCCTCCCACGGCGGCGAGACTGGCAAGACGGACAAGAACGATAAGACCGTCCAGTCCGTCAAAACCGGCGACGCGGGCGTTGCCCTGTACGGTGCTATGGCGCTGCTGAGCCTGACCGGCGGCGCGTGGATCGTCGGGAAGAAGAGAAGATCATAACACAAAAACGCTCCCCTACCGGGGGAGCGTTTTTCTTGCCTCCCCTGTGTAAGGGGAGGCGTCAAAAATCTTTGATTTTTGACGGAGGGGTTGTCACATGACGGACAATTCCCCAGTCAGCTTTGCTGACAGCCCCCTTTACACAAGGGGGGCGAATTACGAATTCCCACGCCAGTGTTCGCACTGGCTCGGAATGACAGAGCTTGTTGCTTTTCATCTTGCCGCGGCTGCCCAGTGGTTATCCACCAGCTTGTCGAAGTCCACCCACTGGTCGTCGGTCAGCTCGCCCGCCTGGGTCATGACCGTCTCCAGCCGCTCCAGCGCCGCCTTCTCCATGGTCAGGGGCGTGTTCCACGCGCCGATCTCCCGGTGGCGGGCGGTGACGGCCTCCAGCGTGTCAAGGCTGGTGTCGGGGAACTGGGCGATGATGGCCTCGGCCACCTCACGGTCGGTGTGGGAATCCACCCAGTCCAGCGCCTTGGCAATGGCGCGGCAGAAGGCGGTGATCACGTCGTCATGGGCCGCCGTGTAGCTCTGGGACGCGAAATAGGTGGTATAGGGGATGGCGCCGCTCTCCGCACCGATGGAGCAGAGGATATACCCCTCGCCGGAGGTGACCACCTGCGTGGCGGCAGGCTCAAACAGCGTCACATAGTCTCCCTGCCCACCGGTAAAGGCCCCGGCCATCATGTTGAACTGCACGCTGGTGTCCACGATCACGTCCTTCTGCGGCTCCAGACCGTGCTGGCGCAGCACGTATTCCAGCGTCATCTCCGGCACGCCGCCCTTCCGGCCGCCGATGATGGTCTTGCCCCGCAGATCCTCCCAGCGGAAGGGAACGTCCTCCCGGCCCATCAGGAACGCGCCGTCGCAGGCTGTCAGCTGGCCGAACACCACCGGATGATCGTCCTTGCCCTGATTGTAAATGTAGATGCAGCTCTCCGGCCCCGCCAGACCGATGTCGCTCTGTCCGGAGACCACGGCGGTCATCACCTTGTCGGCCCCGCCGCCGTTGGTCAGCTCAATGGCAAGGCCCTCCTCGGCGAAGAAGCCCAGCTCCATGGCCACATACTGCGGCGCGTAGAACACGGAATGGGTCACTTCGTTCAGGCGTACCGTGGTCAGTTCCGCCTCCGCCGTCCCCGTACCGCAGCCGCAGAGCAGCGGCAGCAGCATCAGGGCGGCCAGCACCGGTGCGAAGATCTTTTTCATGCTTTTACCCCCAATAAATGATACAGTATTTTTTCCACCCACAGTACCAGCCGGTACATGACCACCGCGGCCACCAGCAGCAGCAACACGCTGGTCATCACCAGATCCATGTTGAACACCTGGGAGCCATAAACGATCAGATACCCAAGACCGGCCCGTGAGACAAGAAACTCGCCCATGATAACGCCTACCCACGAAAGACCCACGTTGACCTTCAGGGTGTTCAGCAGCGTGGCGTAGTTGGCGGGAAACACCAGCATCCGCAAAAGCTGCCAGCGGCTGGCGCCCATGGCGGCCATCAGCCGGGTCTTCTGGGCGTCCGTGGCGCGGAAGCCCTCGTACATGTTGAGAATGGTGACGATCAGCGAGATAGCCAGCGTCATGACGATGATGGCGCCGGTTCCGGCGCCCATCCACACGATGAAGATGGGGCCGAGGGCTGTTTTCGGCAGCGCGTTCAGCACCACCAGATACGGATCCAGCACACGGCTCAGGGTGGGCCACCACCACATGGCCACGGCCACCACCGTTCCGGCGGCGGTGCCCAGCAGGAAGCCCACTGCCGTCTCCCAGCAGGAGACGCCTACGTGCAGCAGTACGTCACCGCTGCGGCACAGGCTCAGAAACGTGGCGGCGATGCGGCTGGGACTGCTGACCAGAAAGCCGTCGCTGAGGCCCACGCGGCAGCTCAGCTCCCAGAAGGCGAAGAAGCCCACTAAAATCGCCAACTGCCACAGGCGCACCCGGCGGCTCTGCCGCCGCACATGGCGCAGATACCGCGCCCGCTTGGGCGACACGGCAGGTTCAATCATGCAGCTCCAGCTCCTTCCATATGGCGTCGAAATACCGGGGAAAGGCGGGATTCTCCCGCCGCTTCATGGGATCCATCCGCCGCAGCTCCCCCATGTCGAACACTGCCTTGACCGTGGCGGGCCGCCGGGACAACACCACCACCCGATCCGACATGCTGACGGCCTCGGAAATATCGTGTGTCACCAGCAGGGCGGTCTTGCCCTCGGAGCGGATGATGCGCCAGATATCGCTGGATACCGCCAGCCGGGTCTGATAGTCCAGCGCCGAGAAGGGTTCATCCAGCAGCAGGATATCCGGCCCGATAGCCAGCGTGCGGATCAGGGCGCACCGCTGCCGCATGCCGCCGGACAGCTGGTCGGGCCGCTTGACGGCGAACTCCGACAGGTCGTAGCGCTTCAACAGCGTTTCCACGTGGTCGCGGTGGGCCGGGTCGCGGTCGCGGCGAATTTGCAGCCCCAGCATCACATTGTCCCGGATGGAGCGCCATTCAAACAGCTGATCCCGCTGGGGCATGAAGCCCATCCGGCCGCTGGCGCCCGTCACCGGCTGGCCGTACAGCGACACCGCGCCGCCGTCCAGCGTCTCCAGTCCCGCCAGCACGCCCAGCAGCGTGGATTTTCCGCAGCCGGAGGGCCCCACGATGCTGACGAATTCCCCCTCCGCCACATCAAAGGATACGCCGCCCAGCGCTTCCACCTCGCCATTGCGGGCCTGATAGGTCAGGGCGGCGTCCCGGATCGAGATGATGTTGTTCATATGTGCCTCCCTTTTTCGTCCATAAGACCTTGCGGGAGAGATGCCTCTCCCTGCATCAGTATACGGCGGGGGTGCGGGATTGGTTCCTCGTTGACTTTTTGCCGCTGCTGGTGTACCATAGGAGCACAGTATATAAGAAGGAGGACGTCCCCATGAAGAAGATCATTTCCACCACCAACGCGCCCGCCGCCATCGGCCCCTATTCCCAGGCCATCGACTGCGGCACTTTTGTTGTCACCTCCGGTCAGGTGCCCTTTGATCCCGCTACCGGCGAGTTTGTCCCCGGCGGCATCACCGAGCAGACCCGTCAGGTGCTGACCAATATCAAGGCCATTCTGACCGAGGCCGGCCTGACCATGGACAATGTGGTCAAGACCACCGTGTTCCTGCAGAATATGGGCGATTTCGCCGCCATGAACGCGGTGTACGCCGAGTTCTTTACCGAGGGTCAGTATCCCGCCCGCTCCGCTGTGGAGGTCGGCGCACTGCCCAAAGGCGCTCTGGTGGAGATCGAGACCATCTGCGTCAAGTAAGCGATACAAGGATAAAGGAAATCCTCTGCTTTGCGGAGGATTTCCTTTATACTTGCACTGTTAGTAAAACTGTCATGCATTATAATATTCTGTAGCTTTACTTTTCTTGTTAAATATTCTACTATACAGTCACAGAGTAAAAAACACTACAAAATATGTGTTAAGGAGGAAACTACCATGAAAAACATTTCTACTTACGTTATGATCTCCATCGTCTCCCTCGTGCTGGTGGTGGCGACCGCCTTTTTGATGACTGCTGCCGACGCGCCTATCCGTGAAGCCGGCGGATATCTGCCCATGCTGTTGGGTGCGGTATTCACCTGGAGCACGGCCAAGGCCAATCTGATGGAGCGCGACCGCGAAGTTCGCCGCAATGCTCGTACCGCCTTCACCCCCAGCCACGCCGCCGCGTAACGCTGATCCGGAAATTGTTTTCTCTCTCAAATAAAGAAGGAAGGATACGGAATGTGTCCTTCCTTCTCAGTCTGTCAAAAAAGCTTCGCAGAATTCGCGCCCGTTATGGCGGCGAACAAGTTGAATCATTTTTGCCGCGTCGGTGCGTTAAGAAAATATGCCGGTGGCATATTTTTAGCATCCGATCTCGGCGGCTGTGCCGCCGTAGCATCCGTCTTGATTTTTGCCGCACTCCAGTAGAAAAAGCGCGGGTCGGAGCGATTCCTAATTTTGTCAAAAAAGGGCTATGCCCTTTTTTGACAAGCTCAAACAGGAAAGACACGTCAGCGACGTGTCTTTCCTGTTTTTCTGCCAATTTCGCGTCAAAGGGCGGAAAACGGCAAGTAGATGGATAAAGGCATATTTCCCCGCTGGCGAGGCATACTGGGAAAACAGCGGCGCGGCGAAACATTTTCGCCGCCTGACGCGTTTACCATATGTACGTGATCCACTATACCCCACAAGGAGCTTATCATGGCAGAATTGATCGTCAATACCGGGGCTCTCCTGCAAAATTACCGGCGCTATGCCGATGCCGGACAGGTGATCCCCATTCTCAAGGGCAACGGCTACGGCCTTGGCGCACAGCCGCTGCGGGACCTGCTGGCGCGGCAGGGCGTCACCCTGTTTGCCTGTGCCACGCCGGAGGAAGCGCTGGCACTGGCACAGCCGGAAACCGACCTGCTGCTTCTGTGCTGCGTTCACGAGCTGCCGCTGCTGCGGGCGCTGTTACAGCGGCGGGTCATTCTGTCGGTGGAGAGTCTGGCTCAGGCCCAGGCCATCGACGCGCTGCACATGGATGCGCGGGTGCATCTGGCGGTGGATTCCGGCTTTGGCCGCTTCGGCTTTCTGCCGGAGCAGACGGAGGAGATGAAGCGGGTATTCGCGCTGGACAACCTGCGGGTGCAGGGAATCTTCTCCCACTTCCGGGGCGCTGCCGCCGCGCCGGAGCAGTTTGCCCGGTTCAGCCGGGTGCTGCTGGAGCTGGACGGCTATCCCGTGGGGCTGCGGCACATCGCCGCCACCCGCACGGCGGACGTACCCCAATACCGGCTGGATGCGGTGCGCATCGGCTCTGGCCTGACCGGCTGCTGCGGCGGCACGCCTGCCGCCGTGCTGGAGGCGGAGGTCTGCACCGTGCGCCGCCTGAAAAAAGGCGACCGCGTGGGCTACGGCGACACGCTGCTGCGGCGGGATACCGAGGTAGCTGTTCTGGCGGCAGGCACCTCCGACGGCGCGTTCACCTACCGTGACCGCGGCTTGCGGGCCTTCTGGAAGCAGCGGCGGAAATACGTCCTCCTCCACGGGGCGGAGGCCCCGGTGATTGCGCCGCCGGGCCTGACCCATACCATGGTGGACGTGACGGGACTGGACTGCCATCCCGGCGACCGGGCGGTGATCCCCCACGATCTGGTGCTGACCAGCGAGCACGTCCTCCGCCGGTATACGGAAGAATAAAAAGCACCGTGGACAATGTCCACGGTGCTTTTTTGCCATAAGTTAAAGTCCCCAGATGATCATATCCCGGATCACCAGGATCTCCGCCAGCAGGCAGAAGGCCGCGAAAAGGAAGAACAATCCGCCGCCCAGTATTGGCTTTCTGGGCTTATCCTCCCGGATCAGGTCGGGCCTTTTGGGGTCGTACCACCCCGTTTTCTGCCGTCCTACGCCCTTGGGACTGCCCCAGTCCTGACGACTGGAATAGGTGTAGGTCTTGCCGTCCACCGTGTACTCATAGGTGGGCAGATAGATCACATATCGCATCAGGCGGCTGGTGCCGTCCTCCTGCTCCTCCCAGCGCTCCACGTCCTCCTGTCTGATATCGGTCACGGTCATGGTGGCAGTGGCGGTGTAGCGCTGCTTGTCGTCCTCGTAGCCCGCGATGGCGCTCTTCCGGCTGCGGAGCCCCAGCCATACCATCAGCGCGATCACCAGCGGCAGGATCAATGCGGGAAGTAAATTTTCCATCGTCTCTCCTCCTGAATCACAAAATTGGGAAACCCTGTAAGCCCAGTGTATCGTAAAGGGGCGCGGTGGTCAACGGTGAATTTCTCCGCAGGGCGCTTTTTTCGCAAAAAGGGACTGCCGAAGCAGTCCCTTTTGCATGCGTTATTTACTTGCGGCGATGGTGCTGAAAAAGCCCATCATCTCGTCGGTGCGATCCTCCACATAGCTGGTGAAGGTGACGACGCAGATGTACTGCTCCAGCGGGATACAGACCTGCAGCGACTGGGTGGGGAAGCCGTTGTAGGTGGCGGTGGTCAGGATGCTGTCATACTCGCCGCCAAGGAATTTCGTGGTCTGGGCGGCGGCGCCCACGTCCGTCATGCCCTCGATGGCGGCGTAGTACTCCTCCGCCTGGGCGATGCCGTTTTCAATAAAGGCTGCCATGTCCACGGTGGTCTTGCCGTCTGTCGCCTTGTCCACGGTGATGCCGACCCGGTGGAGCGCGTCCTCGGTCATCAGATACATGTCCTGCACCTGTCCGCCGTCCTCCAGCCGCTGCTTCATGGCAGAGGCCAGATCTTCGCCGCTTTCCAGCGTAATGCTGTTCATTTCCGCGATCTCCTGATCGCTGAGATAGGCGAATTCCTCCGGCGCGGTACAGGTCAGGCCCAGAAATTCGCTGGTATACGTCCGGCCCTCCACGCTGCCGCGCTGGAACGTTTTCTGCCCGGCGGCGCAGGCCGTCAGCGTCAGCGCCAGTGCCAGCAGCATGGCGGGGATCTTGATTTGTTTCACGGGGGTTCCTCCTTTTTTGCGCAAAAACCAGAGGCAGATGCGCGGTGCATATGAAAGAATTATAGTGCAAAAAGCCCTTTTCGTCAATACGCCATTGTTTTCCGGCCTGAAAACAGCAGAATGAGGGGACAAAAGTCCCCTCATCCCGCATTTATGTTAAAACTTTAGGCACAACGATCTCACCGCTGCCGCCGCAGTATTTCTCTGTGTCCGCGATCAGCTTGCGGGCGGTGTCCCACAAAAGCTCGTCGGGCGTCGCCTTGTTGCCCTGCACGATGTAGAACACGTTCTTGGCCGTCTCGTCCACCGCCGTCTTGTTCACCTGCCGGATCTCAAGGCGGCACAGCACCTCGTTGCTGTCGTCGCAGTAGCAGTACTCGTGGGGCGCTACCGGCACAGGCTCCGTCTGACCCAGCGGCACGAACCGCTCGGTGCCGTCGGTAAACCGCAGCGTTACGTTGCCGTCCACCTTGTCAATGTTGTGGGCGCCCAGCGCCAGCTTGCTCTCCAGCGAAAGCAGGTTGTAGATATCCACCGCCGTGTTGATGTAGAACATCTCGCCCTGTCCCTTTTTCAGAAGCTTGATCAGGTTCTCGCTGGCGGGGATGTTCTTGCGGCGCTTTACGCCCGTGTTGTCGTGGAGGATGTTGAAGCCCTCCAGTACCGGGTCAGCGTGTACGTCCAGCTCCGCGTACTGTTCATAGAGCTCATGGAGCTTCCGGGTGCGATAGGCCTTCCACTCGTCGGATTCCACCGTGTTGTCCATGCCCCGGATCACGGGGAAGATGATCTTCACGCCCGCGTCCAGCACGGCCTGCTGTACAAAAAATTCCATGTGATACCCTCCTTGTCAGCGGCTCAGCGCCTGATCCAGATCGGCGATGATATCGTCGGGATCCTCCAGACCCACGGACATGCGGATCATGCCGTCGGTGATGCCTGCGGCCTCCCGCACCTCCTTGGGGATCATGGTGTGGGTCATGGCCGCCGCCTGCTCCACCAGCGTCTCCGTGTCGCCCAGCGAAACCGCCAGCGTGCACAGCTTCAGGCTGTTGATGAACTTCTTGCCGGCCTCAAGGCCGCCCTTCACGTCGAAGGAGATCATGCCGCCGCCGCCCCGCATCTGCTTTTTGGCAATGTCGTACTGGGGATTGGACTCCAGGAAGGGATAGCGCACCGTCTCGATGCGAGGATCGGCCTCCAGCCAGCGGGCGATCTTCAGGGCGTTTTCGTTATGCTGCCGCATCCGCACGCCCAGTGTTTTCATGCCCCGGCATGCCAGAAACGCCGTAAAGGGCGCCATCACCGCACCGAAATGCATCAGCGTGCCCAGACGGCACTGGCGCAGGAATTCTGTATCGTTGGAGATCACCGCGCCGCCCAGCAGGTCGCCGTGGCCGCCGATGTACTTGGTCAGGCTGTGGATCACCACGTCCACGCCCAGATCCAGCGGATTGGTGTTGTAGGGGGTGGCAAAGGTATTGTCCACAAAAACCTTCGCGCCGTGGCGGTGGGCGATCTTCGCCACCTCCGCCAGATCCACCAGCACCATGGTGGGATTGGCGGGGGTCTCTACGTAGATGACCTTGGTGTTTGGCTTGATAAGGGGCTCCAGCTCCTCCAGATGATCGGCCTGGAAGGAGTCGTGCTCAATGCCGAACCGGGGCAGCCAGTCGCTGGTAATGTCCTCGGTTCCGGAATACTTGGCCTTGGTGAAGATCACGTGGTCGCCGCATTTCAGCGCTGCGAACAGCGCACCGGCCACCGCACCCATGCCGGAGGCATAGGACACCGCGCCCTTGCCGTGCTCCAGCGCCGCCAGCTTCTGCTCCATGTAGTCCAGGGAGGGGTTGGTGATGCGGCTGTAGGCGAAGCTCTCGGCGTAGTCGCCGCAGGCCTCCACCGCGTCGTCGGTGGAGGCAAAGTAGAAGGTAGAGGTCTGGTAAATGGGCGGGATCAGGGAACCGTAGGTATCGCGGGGCTCACCGGCGTGAACCTCCACCGTGTCAAATTTTACGTTCTCCGGCTGAAAATCCGGATGCTTCAGGATCAACTGGCTCATAACGCACCTCCATAAAAAATGCTGACAGGCAGCTTTGTTTTCTTGCCTGTCAGCATATCACATTTTTCGTCAGGAGGGAAATACCGCGAACCTATGGCGCTCCATAAGAAAAAGCTTTACCCCTGTGCGGCGTGGAGCTGCCGGGTCATGCAGTCCAGAAATGAGCGCTCAATGGGCCGCAGCGCCCTGTCCCGAATGCCGATCCAGCCGATATCTACCCGGTCGTCGGTGGCGATAGGCACGCAGGCCACCTCGCGGGACAGCCGCTTTGAGATCACGCCGGTGCCGATATCGTAGGCGTTGCAGCCCCGCATCAGCGCCGTGCTTACGTACAGGTCGCTGATGTAGACCACCTTCCGGGGGTAGAAATTGGGCAGCATCATCTCCTCCGAGAAGAAGCCGGGGGAGTCGCCGTCCTGCTCATAGACAATGCAGGGGTAGTCCATCAGCTCCTCCGGCGTCACGCTCTCCCGCTTGGCCAGCGGATGCTCCACCGACAGAAAGGCGTGGGGCGCGGCGCGGGATACGCTGTGGAATTCCAGGTTGTTGTCCTCCAGCACCTTCAGCATGTGGCGGCGGTTCACGTCCGACAGGAAGATCACGCCCATGTCGCTGTACTGCTTGCGCACGTCCTCGATGACGGCGGCGGTCTGGGTCTGGTTCAGCCCCAGCGTATAGCGGTCGGCGTCGATGCCGCCCACAAATTCTTCAAAGGCGCTGACCACGAAGTCGTAGTGCTGGCTGCTGAGGAAGAAGGAGGGCTTTTCCTGCTCCGTGTCGCTGTGGAAATACTCGCTGATGTAGTCGGCGTCCCGCAGCAGGCGGTTGCTGAGCTTCAGCAGCTCCCGCCCCTCGTTGGTGATGGCAATGCCGGTGGAGGAGCGGGTGAAAATGGTGATGCCCAGCTCCTCCTCCAGCGCGTTCACCAGATTGCTGATGCTGGGCTGGGAGACGTACAGCTTTTGGGCGGCCCGGCTGAAGGAGCCGCATTTCTCCACCATGGATACGTATTTCAGCTGCTGCAAGGTCATGTCTGCGCCCTCCTTTACAGTTGCAGGTCGCGGCCTGCGGCCTTGGTGTGGGTCTGCATGGCGCTGCGGGCGGCCCGGCTGTCCTGCTGCCGGATGGCCTCCAGAATGATGCTGTGGGTATCCAGAATGCGGCGGCCCAGCGCGATCCGTCCCTCCGGGGTCAGGGTCAGCATTTTGCTGCGCAGCGTCTCCTTTTCCACGTTGCCCAGCACCTCCGTAACAATGATGGCCACCTGATTGGCGCTGGCCCGTGCCAGCAGACTGTGGAAGCGGACGTCCAGCTCAATAAAGCGCTCGTAGTCGTTCAGCGAGGCCTCCGCCTCCGCCACGCACTGGTGCAGATCGGCCAGATCCTCGTCGGTGCGGCGCTTGGCGGCCCACGCGGCGATGGTGGAGTCGTTGCTCTGGCGGTATTCGTTCAGCTCGGAAAGGGACACCTGACTCAGCTGGATCATGTCCTTCAGCGGCTCCTCGGCGGCGTGAAGGCTTAGCTCCTGCACCACCGCGCCGGAGGCACCTTGGGTGGAGGTGACGTATCCGCCCTGCTCCAGCCGCTTCAGTGCTTCCCGGATGGTGGGGCGGCTGCGCTGCAGCTCCGCCATCATGGCCCGCTCCGAGGGCAGCCGGTCGCCGGGCTTCAGCGCGCCGGAGGTGATGAGGGCGCGGAGCTGCTCATAAATATCGTCGCTGGCCCGCTTGGCAGGATCCAGCTGAATGTGCAGTTCGTGGGCGTCCATTGCGCCGCCTCCTTTCCGCTCAATAAAACATTAGTATAGCAAAATCAGCCCCAAAGGTCAAGAAATGGGGACGCATAACGGGGGAAATCGGTACATAAAGGCGGTTTATGGGGTACATAAAACGCCTTTATGGGGGTAAAAAACAGGCTGTTCAAACCGGACAGCCTGTTTTTTGAGGGAGGAACCTCTTATTTCGCAGCCTTGGCGGCCTTGATGGACTCGATCAGCTCGGGAACGACCTTGAACAGGTCGCCGGTGATGCCGTAATCGGCAACCTCGAAGATGGGAGCGGTATCGTTCTTGTTCACGGCGATGATGCACTCGGAATCCTGCATACCAGCCTTGTGCTGGATGGCGCCGG
>ERZ780178.175-NODE-175-length-53881-cov-57.513172_pt1 | contig 53881 bp, 34 predicted proteins | sample MGYA00511018_ERZ780178 | MGnify/ENA primary metagenome ERZ780178 (study PRJEB29588, sample SAMEA2151439) | human gut metagenome | biome: human gut; feature: human-associated habitat; material: faeces | place: Denmark | collected 2008/2010 ...
CGCCTTCTTTTATCAAAGCCTCAGATTTCGAAAGATTTCTGAGGCTTTTTTGTTTGATATACGTCAAGAATCTATGTTATAAAGTGTTTAAAACATTAAAAAAGCGCTGATAATCAGTCTATTACTTGCATATCTCGATTTTTTTTTGTATCTTTGCAAACGATAAGAATAAGGATATCATCCATATATCTGTTTTGTGTATGCTGGTATCCGTTAAGGTATCTAACGGAACTGAGGTGAGCAGCCTATCTTTTTCTCACAAGTTGCCACCGCGAAATCACTGATGTTGTAGTTCAGCTTTTCAGGTTCCATAAAACAAAAAATATGAAGAGAATAACAATGGTATTAGTCAGCATCTTGATGCTGATGATGAAGGTAAGTACAGCGTCGGCTGATACGAATGTAAATGTATCCTCTACTGATGATTTCGATTGGACTCCAGTGATGGAAGCGATTATCCAGGTAGAGAGTGAGGGTAACCCCAAAGCAAAGAGTGGAAGTTCTGTTGGTGTTATGCAGATTACTCCTATCTTAGTGGCAGAGTGTAATGACATTTTGAAGAGACGCAAGAGCAAGAAGCGTTTCACATTGTCTGATAGATTCAGTATTGCAAAGTCTAAGGAGATGTTCCTCCTGATTCAGTCTGTCCACAATCCTCTGAATAGCATCGAGCACGCAATTCGTGCTTGGAATGGTGGAAACCATTATAGTGTGAAGAGAACACAGCGCTATTTTGAGAAGGTCATGAATCTTTTGAAAAAGTAATTGATTTTTGATATGTCCGATCTATCCTTCCAGGATGGATCGGATTTTTGTTTGTTCCCTATACTCATTCTCTTTTCCCACTTTTTTCCAGTTTCTGCTTTTTATCATACTTTTTCTCTATTTTTATCTGCCAAATCACACTTTTTTGCCTTTAAATGTTAAAAACGCGTTAAAAAGATAACTTTTTGCTAGAAATGTTTGGTGGTTAACAAAAAAAGTAGTACCTTTGCACTCGCAATTCAGAAATGAGTTGATAATATCGCGGTGTGGAGCAGTTGGTAGCTCGCCAGGCTCATAACCTGGAGGTCGCATGTTCGAGTCCTGCCGCCGCAACCAAATAAAGGAAGTGATTATTTAATCACTTCCTTTTTTGCTTTCTTCATATAGTGTTTATCACCTTTTCTCCTCCATTGTTCTTTTTCTCTTATCCCTCTTGATTATCTAGAATTTCTTTAGTTTTCTCATTGATTTCCCTTTCATTTTGCTTTATATTCATTTGAAATCCAACATATTCTATTTTTTAACACTAAATATTTGCGTATATCGAATAAAACCACTACTTTTGCACATTGATAAATTTATGTGCAACTAATAAAATAAAGGAAGGGCTTCGATATGTCAGTATCCAAAACAAGACAAAAACTGGTAGATGTTGCAAGACAACTGTTTGCCAAGAATGGTATAGCCAATACTACAATGAATGATATTGCTGTAGCATCTGGTAAGGGGCGTCGTACGCTTTATACCTATTTCAGTAGAAAGGAAGATGTCTATTATGCAGTCATCGAGTCGGAGTTGGAGCGTCTTTCTGATAAATTGGATGAGGTAGCCAACTGTAAGATGCGTCCTCAGGACAAGATCATAGAATTGATTTATACCCATCTCAGTATGATCAAGGAAACAGTGGTACGTAATGGCAATCTTCGTGCTGAGTTCTTCCGTAACATCTGGATGGTAGAGAAAGCTCGCAAGAACTTTGATGAGGATGAAATCGAAATCTTCCGTCGTGTCTATGCCGAGGGAAAGGAAGATGGGGAATTTGACATCGACAATATTGATTTAGTTGCTGATATTACCCACTATTGTATCAAGGGGCTGGAAGTACCTTTCATTTATGGAAGATTAGGCCATGGTATGAATGTGGAGTCAAGTAAACCGCTGGTTGCAAAGGTTGTTTATGGCGCCTTGGGTAAATCAGGCTTAAAACTTTAAACAAGATATTCATAATAAACTGATTATTAATTAAATAAGAAAGAAATGGGATTATTAACAGGTAAAACTGCCCTTGTAACAGGTGCAGCTCGCGGCATCGGTAAGGCTGTCGCTATGAAATTTGCTTCTGAGGGTGCTAACATCGCATTCACAGACCTCGTACTCAATGATGATATGGCAGCAGGCTTGGAGGCTACTCGCAAGGAGATAGAGGCTCTTGGTGTAACATGCCGCGCATATGCTGGTAATGCTGCTGACTTCGAGGAGACTGAGAAGACCGTTAAGCAGATTCACGCAGATTTCGGTTCTATCGATATTCTCGTTAACAACGCAGGTATCACTAAGGACGGTTTGATGCTTCGTATGAGTGAGGCTCAGTGGGATGCAGTTTTGAACGTAAACTTGAAGTCTGCCTTCAACTTTATCCACGCTTGTTCTCCTATCATGCTCCGTCAGCGTAGCGGTTCTATCATCAACATGGCTTCTGTTGTTGGTGTTCATGGTAACGCTGGTCAGTGCAACTATGCTGCTTCTAAGGCTGGTATGATTGCTTTGGCTAAGTCTATTGCCCAGGAGTTGGGTCCTAAGGGTGTACGTGCTAATGCTGTAGCTCCAGGTTTCATCGAGACAGCTATGACAGCTCAGTTGCCAGAGGATATCCGCAAGGACTGGATGAAGAAGATTCCTTTGCGTCGTGGTGGTCAGACTGAGGATATTGCAAATGTTTGTCTCTTCCTCGCTTCTGATATGTCAAGCTACGTAAGCGGTCAGGTAATCCAGATCGATGGTGGTATGAATATGTAATCTATTGGCATCTGTTTTAGATAAAACATGCAGGTAGTTTACGAAGACAACCATATAATTATCGTCTCTAAGAGAAGTGGTGAAATCGTGCAGGGCGACAAGACCGGCGATGAGCCTCTCTCAGAGACGGTAAAACAATATATCAAGGAGAAGTACCAGAAACCAGGAAATGTATTCCTGGGAGTGGTGCATCGACTTGATCGTCCTGTCTCAGGACTCGTGGTATTTGCCAAAACCTCCAAGGCTTTGAGCCGTCTGAACAATATGTTCCGTGATGGCGAAGTTCACAAGACCTATTGGGCTATCGTGAAGAATATGCCACGTGAGACTGAGGCAACATTGACTCATTGGATAGTAAGAAACGAAAAGCAGAATAAAAGCTATGCTTACGACCATGAGGTGAAGAATTCGAAGAAGGCGATATTGAAGTATAAGGTGATAGGGCATACTGATCATTACACCCTTTTGGAAGTGAACCTGATGACAGGCCGTCATCATCAGATCAGATGCCAGTTAGCTAAGATGGGATGCCCGATCAAGGGCGACTTGAAATACGGTTCTCCTCGCAGCAATGCTGACGGAAGTATCTCTCTTCTCTCGCACAAGGTAGAGTTTGTGCATCCAGTATCAAAAGAAACCATTGTAGTGGAAGCTCCTCTGCCAGATGATAATCTATGGAGAGCTATTGCTCCATAACAATTTAATATCCATGCTTATGAAGAAGTATGCGAAATGGGTGGGGATCGCTGTTATTACCCCATTCGTGCTCATATTATTGTTAGCTGTTTTGCTTTATTTGCCTCCAGTACAGAACTGGGCAGTAAAGCAAGTTGCTTCTTATGCTTCAGAATCGACGGGCATGGATATTTCCGTAGAGCATGTACAACTCGTTTTCCCTCTCAAGCTGGGAGTGGAAGGCGTGAAAGTACTGCAACCTGTCGATTCATTGAAGAACAGCAGAAACCTTGCTTTAAGAAATAAAAAAGATACCGTAGCCGACATCCAGAAGATGGTGGTAGATGTGCAGTTGCTGCCACTCTTCAGCAATCAGGTGATGGTGGATGAACTGAACTTCACGAAGATGAAGGTGAACACCACCAACTTTATCCACGAAGCCCGAATCAAGGGAGATGTGGGCAGATTGCAGCTGATGGCGCATGGTATAGATCTGGGTAAGGAGCACGTGAATGTGAACGATGCCCTGATTTCAGATGCCAGATTGTCTGTGGAATTGAGCGATACAGTTCCGCCAGATACGACTCCAAGTACCAATTACTGGAAGATCCACTTACAGAAACTGAAACTAAAGAATACCGATTTTACCCTACACATGCCTGGAGATACCCTTCAGGTGAATGCTTATTTCGGTGATGCGATCGCCCGCACCACCTACCTTGACCTGTTCAAAGGTCTGTATCAGGTCAAGCACTTGGACTGGAAGAACGGCAGGGTGAACTACGACCAGAATTTCGAACGTCCTGTATCCGGTCTGGACTTCAACCATCTTGCCTTTCGCGATATGGCATTGAAGGCCGATTCCTTCTATTTCTGCGATTCCAGGATTGATGTAAAGATCAAGGAAGCAAGGCTGAAGGAGAAGAGTGGACTGAAGCTAGATCAGCTGAATGGCAGATTTGTGATGGATTCCGTGAAGTTGCAGTTGCCTGATCTCTATTTCCGTACTCCGGAGTCTCATCTGCAGGCTACTGTAGATATGGATATGAATGCCTTTGCCGAGAAGAATCCTGGCAAGGTAATGGCGCGTGTGAAAGGTGCCTTGGGGCGTTCTGATCTTTTTCTCTTCATCGGTGATGCATTGCCAAAGCAGATGAAGAGCCGATGGCCTTACTATCCGATGAAGGTGGAAGGTTCGCTGAAAGGAAACATGCAGCGTGCCTCTTTCTCGGGAGTCAAGGTGAATCTGCCTACCGTTTTCGATTTAAGCACGGATGGCATGGTAGCTAATATGACAGATATGAATCGTCTGAAAGCGAATATCAATCTGAAGGCACGCACCTATAATCTCGGTATGGTAACAGCCATGCTCGATCCTGCCTTGACACAGGAAATCCGCCTCCCTAGCGGCATCGGCATTCAGGGAAATGTGAAGATGGATGGAACGAAGTATGCCACCAGACTGGCTCTTACCGAAGGTAAGGGAAGCATGAAGGTGGATGCTGCCATTGATGCCAAGACCCGTAGGGATGGCAGCATCGATATGAATCGCCTGGCTTATCAGGCAAAGTTGCAGGCACGACAGATTCAGGCGAAGCATTTCCTGCCTCACCAGAATCTCTACACCTTTACGGGAGAGGTAGAGGCAAAGGGCGTGGGTACTGATTTCCTGTCGTCTCGAACCCGACTGATGGCGAAAGCCAAGGTTAACCAGGTACATTATGACAAGTATCAGTTGCATGACATGGTGGCTGATGCGCAGGTTGCCAACGGTAGAATTCATGCCAAGCTGGATAGTAGGAATGAGCTGCTGAATGGTAACATCGCCGTGGATGCCCTGGCTAATACCAAGAAGTTGCAGGCTACACTGGTGGCAGATGTGCGCCATGCCAATATGTATCAGTTGAAGATTACCGATAAGCCAGTGGATGTTTCGCTATGTGGTCAGATCGATGTTCTTTCCGATCTGAAGGATAGTCACAAGGTATGGGCCAACCTGGATGATATCACCGTAAGGACAGAAAAGAAAGTCTATCGTCCTGTAGGTGTGAAGGTAGATATCCTGACCGATAGAGATACCACCCATGCCATAGCTGAGTGTGGAGATTTCCGTCTGAACATGGATGCGCATGGAGGCTACGAGAAACTCCTGCACAGAGTTACCGGTTTGCAGAAGGAATTATGGAAGCAGCTCAAGAACCGTCGCATCGATCAGGTGATGATTCGCAACAGTTTCCCTAGCGGACATATCTACCTTTCTACAGGTAAGGATAACTTCATTTCCCGATTCATCGAATATATGGGTTACCATTTCAAGTCGGTGGAGATGGAGCTGAATGCTTCGCCTTTGGCGGGACTCGAAGGATATATGAACATCGACTCCCTGGTAGCGGGTGGCATGCAACTGGATACCATCCGTGCCATGGTTCATACGCAGGGAGATACCATCCGCTATTCTGCCCGTGTTCAGAACAACCGTCATAATCCGCAGTATGTGTTCCGGGCATTGGTAGATGGTGAGGTGCGGGAGCATGGTTCCAATATCAAGGCTCGCCTCTATGATGCATCCAATAAGTTGGGTGTGGATGTGGGACTTGCTGCCATGTTGCAGCCTAATGGTGTGAAAGTGTCTCTGATAGATACCCATCCGATATTGGGTTATAAGGAGTTCGTAGCCAATGATTCCAACTATGTGATGTTGAGTGATGACGGACGTGTATCTGCCGATCTGGTGCTGAAGGCAGCAGCGGGCAATATGGGTATGCGTGTCTATTCCAACGATAAGAACGAGGATGCCCTGCAGGATATCACCGTCAGCATGAGCAGGTTCAATCTGGACAAGGTGCTGAGTGTGATTCCGTATATGCCGGATATCACGGGTATCATGGATGGTGACTTCCACTTTATCCAGACCAAGGAAGAACTCTCTGTTTCTTCTAATCTGAAGATAGATAATATGACCTACGAGAAATGTCCGATGGGCAATGTGGGCTCGGAGTTTACCTATATGCCAAATAGTGACGGTTCTCACTATGTAGATGCCATCCTTACCTATGAGGGTGATGAGGTGGCAACTGTTAAGGGTACATACAAGTCGGAAGGTGCCGGCGATCTGGATGCAGAGGTAGGATTAGAGAAGCTTCCTTTGCACTTTATCAATGGTTTTGTACCTGATCAGCTCATCGGTTTGAAGGGATATGGCGAAGGCGCCCTGAAGATGAAGGGTGCCTTGAGCAATCTTGATATCGATGGTGAGGTATATCTCGATTCTGCTTATCTGGTAAGTGTGCCATACGGTATTTCCATGCGATTTGCCAACGATCCAGTGCGCATTACAGACAGTAAGCTGCTCTTCGAGAACTTCATGATGTATGCCAACAATGAGAGTCCGCTCAATATTCAGGGTGCCCTCGACTTCACAGATGTGGAGAATATGAAACTGAATATCAGGATGAGAGCGCAGGACTTCCTGCTGATTGATGCAGAGGAGAATGCCCGCTCAGAGGCATTCGGCAAGGCGTATGTCAACTTCTTAGGAAGCATGCAGGGCTCATTGTCTAATCTGAAGATGATGGGTAAGCTGGATGTACTGGGCAAGACCAATATGACCTATATCTTGCGTGAGTCGGAACTCACAACCGATAACCAGCTGGAGGAACTGGTGAAGTTTACCAATTTCAAGAGTGGCAAGGAGGTTGTGGTTCAGAAGCCTACGCTGGATGGTTTCGATATGTTGCTGAGTATGTCAATCGATGAGTCGGCGCGTATTCTCTGTGCCTTGAATGCCGATAAGACCAATTATGTGGATCTGATGGGAGGAGGCAATTTGCAGATGCGGTACAATACGGCTGACGGTATCCGGCTGACTGGTCGATATACCCTGAATGATGGTGAGATGAAGTACTCTCTGCCTATCATTCCATTGAAGACCTTTGATATACAGGATGGAAGCTATATCCAGTTTACGGGTGATCCGTTTAATCCTACCTTGAATATTACGGCAACGGAGGATATCAAGACTACCGTCAACGAGGGTGAGGGTAGTGGACGCTCGGTGGATTTCATCTGTGGTGTGAAGCTGAGTCAGACTCTGGAGAAACCGGGTATCCAGTTTATTATCTCGGCATCCAACGACCAGACCATCCAGGATGAGTTGAATTCGATGAGTGTAGAGGAGCGAGGCAAGATAGCCATCACGATGCTGGCTTCGGGTATGTATCTGGCGAGTGGAACCACCAGTTCGTTCTCGATGAATACCGCCCTGACTTCATTCCTCAACTCCGAGATCAATAACATTGCAGGTACAGCCATGCGAAGCATCGGACTCGATGTGGGTATGTCGGTGGATAACCAGACCAATGCCTCTGGCGGAACGCATACCGACTACAACTTCAAGTTCGCCAAGCGATTCTTCAATAATCGCCTGAGTTTCTCTGTGGGTGGACAGGTTTCAACCGGTGCAGAACTGGAGAATGCCAACAAGAATGAGTCTTTCTTCAACAATGTGGAGGTTCAGTATCGTCTCAACGAAGGAGCCAGCATGTATGTAAGAGCCTTTTATAATGCCAACACCTACGATTGGCTGGATGGTCAGATTGGGGAGTATGGCGGCGGTTTCACCTGGCGCAGAAAACTCTCCAAGTTCTCGGATATCTTCAGATGGAAGACGGAGAAGCAGCAGGTGCCTGCAGGTTCTCCGATGTTGCGAACCCGCAAGGATTCAGTGATGCTGCGGACCCGCAAGGATTCTGTTATTAGAAACAACGAAAAATAAGCTAGTGAATATGAGAAAGAAGAATCGACTTCACCTTATTATATATATAGCGGCAGCGGTGATGCTGTTCTGCTTCCTGTTTACAGGGTGCTCTTCTACGAGTGCCCTGAAGGAAAACGAGCAGCTGTTTACCGGTTTGAAGCCTATAGAATACTCCAACTACGAGGCGAATACCTATGCCGACTCGGTGAAGGAAGAGATGGAGTTTGCTCTTGCATCAGCCCCGACGGGAGCTTTTATGGGAAGCAGCTATTTCCGTACTCCGTTTCCTGTCCGCTTATGGATATGGAATGCCTTTTCTCCGTCGGATGATGCTCTTTCCAGATGGATTACCAAGGTCTTCGGTTCGAAACCTAAGCTGATGGAGAATGTGAATCCGAAGTTGAGAGCACAGGTAGCTGAGCATCAGCTCGACAAGTTGGGCTATTTCAATGGCAAGGTCGATTACGAAGTGATCACCCAGAGCAATCCGAAGGAAGCCAAGGTGGCTTATAAGGTGAATATGGGACATTTGTGGAGATTGGATTCCGTGGCTTATCTCAATTTCCCGGAACATGGCAAGCAGCTCATCGATTCTACGATGTCGCAGGCCGTCATCAGAAAGGGAAGCCCATTCAATGTCTCCAATCTGGAGCAGGAGCGTCAGCGACTCACCCGTCTTTTCCGCAACCATGGCTATTACTTCTATCAGAATGGCTATGCTTCTTATCTTGCAGATACCGTGAATACGCCCGGCAAGGTGAACCTCCGTCTGTCTATGGTGGACAGCATTGAGCCGGAAGCAACCCGCCAATGGTATATCGGCAATATCAACATCAACTTCAAGAAGCAGTTCATGGAGGAGATGACCGATAGCTTTGTGCGCCGCTATCTGAGTTTCAGATATGCGGGTAAGAAGATGCCGATTCGTGCCGGAGTAGTGCTCAGGGAGTTGAAGCTCCGACCACGAAAACTTTATATGGTGGATGATGAAAATACGGCTAAGGCAGGATTGCAGTCGATGGGACTCTTCAGTTATACCAACCTGCAGTTTGTGCCTCGGAGCACTCAGGTTTTGGACAGTCTGGGAAATGTGCAATATTGCGATACTCTAGATGCCAACATCGATCTGGTGTTCGACAAACCCTACGATTTCTATGTAGAAGCCAACGCCAAGGGTAAGACTACCGGAAGGGTAGGTCCGGAGCTGGTGGTGGGTCTGACCAAGCGCAATGCCTTCCGGGGTGGTGAGAAGCTGGATATCAACTTCCATGGTTCTCATGAGTGGCAGACCATCACGGGGCAGGGGGGAAGTTCCAACAAGATCAATTCCTATGAGTTCGGATCGGATGTCACGCTGTCGTTCCCAAGCATCATCACTCCTTGGAATGCTTTCCGCACGATGGCACAGAATGAGCGCAGATTCCGCAGAGGTCATATCCCTCGCCGTTACTACGGTACGCCGAATACCACCATCAAGGCATCTATGAACATCCTGAACCGTGCCGGCTATTTCCGTCGTCATGTGGTTGGAGGAGAGCTGACTTATGATTGGGCAACTTCTTATCAGCATCGCCATTCGTTCAGTCCGCTGATTCTTTCGTATGAGTATATGAACTATACTTCTCCGAAGTTCGACAGCATCATGAATAACAATGTGTATGTGGCAACTTCGATGGCCGACCGTTTCATCCCGAAGATGAGCTATACCTACACCTATCGCAGTGCGCAGAAATACCGCAATCCTATCGTGTGGTCAACTACGGTGAGCGAAGCCGGCAACATTCTGTCGCTGGGCTATCTTCTGGGCGGCAGAAAATGGAACGAAAAGGATAAAACGATGTTCAAGAACGAGTATTCTCAGTTCTTCAAGCTGGAAACAGATTTCGTGAAGTATTGGAAGCTGAATGAAACATCCACCCTGGTGGGACATCTGAATGCCGGAATGATCTGGAGTTACGGCAATTCGAGTCAGGCACCTTATACGGAGATGTTCTATGTAGGTGGAGCCAACAGTATCCGTGCCTTCAGTGTGCGAGGTATCGGACCAGGTGAGCAAGACTACAGTGCCCTGAGTAACAAGTATGCCAACATCCTTCGTACGGGAGATATCAAGTTCCAGGCGAATCTGGAATACCGTCCTAAGATCTGGGGCGATCTTTATGGTGCCCTGTTCCTGGATGCCGGTAATGTCTGGATGAAGGATGCCGATTTGTCCTCTTTCGAGGCCTTCAAGTTTGATAAGTTCTACAAGCAGCTGGCTGTAGGCACTGGAGTGGGTATCCGCTACGATATGGGAATGTTTGTGGTTCGAGTGGATTGGGGAATCGGTCTGCATCTGCCATACGATACTGGCAAGAGCGGATTCTACAACATTCCAAGCTTCAAGAAGAACCAGAGCTTGCATTTGGCTGTGGGCTATCCGTTCTAGCCCCGGTTTTTGGGGGGATGAAGCTCCATAAATCATTCAAATATTGATGTGAATCAAAAAAAAGTAGGAAAAGATGCTGCTAGGTGCATTTTTTTTATTACTTTTGCAGGTGATTAAACGTAAATATCAACTATTAAAAAAAATATAGATTATGAAACCTACATTATTGCTTTTGGCTGCTGGTATGGGTAGCCGTTATGGTGGTTTGAAACAGCTCGATGGTCTGGGCCCTAATGGTGAGACTATTATGGACTACAGTATCTACGATGCTATTCAGGCTGGTTTTGGTAAGATTGTTTTCGTTATCCGCAAGGATTTCGAGGATCAGTTCCGCGAGAAAATCCTCTCTAAGTACGAGGGCCATATCCCAGCAGAGCTTTGCTTCCAGTCTTTGGATGCACTCCCAGAAGGATTCAGCGTACCTGAGGGTCGCGAGAAGCCATGGGGTACCAACCACGCAGTGTTGATGGCAAAGGACGTTATCAAGGAGCCTTTCTGCGTAATCAACTGCGATGACTTCTACAACCGTGACTGCTTCATGGTTATCGGCAAGTTCCTCTCTGAGCTTCCAGAGGGTAGCACCAACAAGTATGCTATGGTAGGTTTCCGCGTAGGCAACACCTTGAGCGAGAACGGTACAGTAGCTCGTGGTATCTGCTCTAAGGACGAGAACGAGAACCTGACAACTTGTGTAGAGCGCACCGAGATCATGCGTATCAATGGTGAGGTTTCTTACAAGGACGAGGAAGGCAAGTGGGTTGCTGTAGGCGACAACACTCCTGTATCTATGAACGTATGGGGCTTTACTCCAGATTACTTCGCTCACAGCGAGGCTTACTTCAAGGAGTTCCTGAGCGATCCTAAGAACATGGAGAACAAGAAGGCTGAGTTCTTCATCCCATTGATGGTCAACAAGCTCATCAATGAGGGTACATCTACCGTTAAGGTACTCGATACCACCAGCAAGTGGTTTGGTGTAACTTATGCAGCCGACCGCCAGAGTGTAGTAGATAGAATCCAGAGTCTCATCGACGAGGGTGTATATCCTAACAAGCTCTTCTAATTCTATTAGATGGATATTCAATTAGATATTTTAAACGAAAAGGAAGCCGCTATTCTCCGAGAGACGATAGCGGCTTCTCAGCATATTGTCATCTGTGCCCACAAGTCACCGGATGGCGATGCTATTGGCTCATCTTTGGGATGGGCTTATTTTTTGCGCTCTCTGGGTAAGAACCCTGTCATCTGTGTGCCTGATATGATACCGGATGCCCTTTCCTGGTTGCCTGGCAGTGATGATATCGTGAGATACGACAAGCATCCTGAGAAGGTGCAGCAGGCTTTTGATGAGGCTGATCTGGTATGCTGCGTGGATTTCGGCAGCACTGGCCGACTGGATGAGATGGATCATGTACTTGCTGGCTGCAAGGCCCAGCGTGTTGTCATCGACCATCATCTGGCTCCTAACCTGGAGGCTAAGCTGATGATTTCGCAGCCACATGCCAGCAGCGCCAGCGAACTGGTGTTCCGTGTGATATGGCAGTTGGGTGGTTTCCCTGAGTTGGATAAGACCTGGGCTACCTGCGTTTATTGCGGTATGATGACCGATACGGGTGGATTCACCTATAACTCTACCAATCCGGACATCTACTACATCATCTGCCAGCTGCTTACCAAGGGCATCGACAAGGATAAGATTTATCGCAACGTCTTCAACAACGCCCGTGTCTCTGCAGTCCGCTTCCGCGGTCATCTGATGAACGAGAAGCTGCAGGTCATCGAGTCGCTCCATGCCAGTTATTATACCGTAACCCGCAAGGAGATGAAGGAGTATGATTTCATCAAGGGCGATCTGGAAGGATTGGTGAACGTGCCTCTTACCATCAGAGGTCACAAGCTCTCCATCTCGCTCCGTGAGGATACCGATATCGACAACCGCATATTGGTGAGTCTCCGTTCTGTGGATGATTTCCCATGCAATAAGATGGCGGAGCAGTTCTTCAATGGTGGCGGTCATCGCAACGCATCAGGCGGTAAGCTGCTTTGCAGTATCGAGGAGGCAGAGAAGATTGCCCAGAAGGCAATTCTTGCCTTTGCCGATTTACTGAGATAAGGAGTACTTTGCGCCTGAAAAAACAGAGAAATAAGGAAAAACAACCCCGAAAGAGGCATTAGGATGATAATAAGTGATAAATAATAATAAAATCATCCTATACTTCTCGGTGTTGTCTTTTCTTTTTTGTACCTTTGCCCAATAAATTAGAATTTAGTAAAAGGAATGAAAAAATTTTTGTTTGCCATCATGGCTATAGCAGCACTTTTCTCGTTTGCTGCATGTAACGATACTGAGACATATAAGGATTTGCGTGACCGCGAGTTGGACTCTATCAGTTCTTTCTTGCGTCATGAAAACGTGAAGGTCATTTCAGAAGAGGAATTCAAGAATCGTTGGGAGAAGAAGCAGAAGGACAACAGCGTGGTTCTTACTGATACTTCCAAGAACAACAACGAGTATGTGCTCTTCAACAGTAATGGTATCTATATGCAGGTATTGGAAATGGGCTGTGGCGACTATATCAAGATGGGCGAGACTACCGACGTGCTCGTTCGTTTCTCTGAATACAATCTGAATACCGCTGCAGAGATGAGTCTCAACTCTTTGCAGTTGAGCAATAATCTGAAGCAGTATTCTTACTATACAGATAAGATGACCGTGACCAATACTTCCGGCACTTTCACCGGTACTTTTGATGTGAATAGCAGCTTGATGGCAGCCACTTACAACAAAAACTACTCCGGCGGTTATAGCGGAACAGTACCTAGTGGCTGGCTGGTTCCTTTCAGTTGGGTAAAGATTGGTCGTGGTAATGCCGAGGGCGAGAGAATAGCTCACGTTCGTCTGGTAGTTCCTCATACCTATGGTACTACAGCGGCATCAGGAAGCGTATATGCCTGCCTCTATGATTTAACCTTGCAGAGAGGCAGATAAGATAATTTCATTTTAAAAAGATATTATTATGACACTGATTAAGTCTATTTCTGGTATCCGTGGAACCATCGGCGGTCCAGCGGGCGATACTTTGAATCCGCTCGACATCGTCAAGTTTACATCTGCTTACGCTACATTCATTCGTCGTAGCGGTGCTTCTAAGAGCAACACCATCGTGGTTGGCCGTGATGCACGTATCTCAGGCGAGATGGTAAAGAATGTAGTTTGTGGAACTTTGATGGGTATGGGTTACGATGTATTGAACATCGGCCTGGCTACTACTCCTACTACAGAGTTGGCTGTAACCATGAGTGGTGCTGCCGGTGGTATCATCATCACAGCTTCTCATAACCCACGCCAGTGGAATGCTCTCAAGCTTCTCAACGAGAAGGGTGAGTTCCTTACTGCTGCCAATGGTAGCGAGGTATTGAGCATTGCAGAGAAGGAAGACTTCGAGTATGCTGATGTTGATTCTCTCGGAAAATATACAGAAGATAATACATTCAATAAGCGCCATATCGACTCAGTGCTTGCATTGAAGCTCGTGGATGTTGAGGCTATCAAGAATGCTCACTTCAAGGTTTGTGTAGATGCCATCAACTCTGTAGGTGGTGTTATTCTCCCAGAGTTGCTCGATGCACTCGGCGTAGAATATACATTCCTGAATGCTGAGCCTACTGGTGATTTTGCTCACAACCCAGAGCCATTGGAGAAGAACCTCGGTGGCATCATGGATGAGTTGAAGAAGGGTGGCTACGATATGGGTATCGTTGTTGACCCGGATGTTGACCGTCTGGCTTTCATCTGCGAGGATGGTAAGATGTTTGGCGAGGAATATACCCTGGTAAGTGTAGCTGATTATGTATTGAGCAAGACTCCAGGTAACACCGTCAGCAACCTTTCATCTACCCGTGCTCTCCGTGATGTAACCGAGAAGCATGGTGGTTCATATTGCGCTTCTGCCGTAGGCGAGGTGAATGTAACTACCAAGATGAAGGATGTTCATGCAGTGATTGGTGGCGAAGGCAATGGTGGAGTTATCTATCCAGAGAGCCACTATGGCCGTGATGCCCTCGTAGGTATTGCTCTCTTCCTGAGCAGTCTGGCTCATAAGGGTTGCAAGGTAAGCGAGCTTCGTGCCAGCTTCCCTAACTACTTCATCGCCAAGAACCGCATCGACCTGACTGCTTCTACCGATGTAGATGCTATCCTCGTGAAGGTGAAGGAGATGTTTGGCAAGGAGAAGGATGTAACTGTTACTGATATCGATGGTGTGAAGCTCGACTTCCCTGACAAGTGGGTTCACCTTCGCAAGAGTAACACCGAGCCAATCATCCGCGTATATAGCGAGGCTTCTACCATGGAGCAGGCTGATGAGCTTGGAAAGAAGCTCATGCAGGTAGTTTATGATATGCAGTAAGATATTGTATTATATATAAGATACTGTATTTATATAAAAAACGACTTCCAACGATTATAGGCAGCAATGCTTATAAGCGTTGGAAGTCGTTCTCGTTTATAAAAGTTCCGGCTTGATCTGATGGAAAACTTATTGCTCAGCCAGCTCTTTCATGGCATCATTCAATGTATTGAACAGTACATTGATGTTTTCCTCCTGGTTCTTGCACGCCTCCTTGAAGAGAGCGACAGGATCTTCTGAATCGCCCTTCAGCGGAGCCTCGTTCAGGAGGATGTTCACATTGTTCAGCAGCATACCGTGCAGGGTAGGCATGTGTAGCTGCTGCTGGGTGCCCTTCTTGCTGCCACTTTTCAGTCCGGCAGCGTATGCTTTCACGATGATGCGCACCAGCAGATGGATAGCCATTGGTTCGTCGGCAAGACTGATGAGCACACCGTGGGTATAATCGCGTACGTGCTCCTCTATGCTTGTAAACTTACCCTGCAGGAGCCAGGTGAAGTTGCGCTTGTATTCAGCTTCCATTGCCTTGTACAGCTGGTTCGATTTGCAGGCGATGCGCAGATAGTCGAGCATGGTTGGCTCGAAGGTAGGATCGGTCTTCTTCATGCTCTCAAAATTCTTCTGCATGCGCTCGTTAGCCTCTTCTGCACTCTTGTAGTTGAGTCGTACGAGGGTAGAGAACATAATGTCGAAGAAGTACTGGTTCACTTCTCCATAGTGTTCCAGCATCATCTGCTTCACCTCTTTGGGGTCGTTCTTCTTCTGGAAGTCATCGCCGCCAACCGCAGCATCCATGATGCCGCGTGCGTATGCCTCGAAGAATCCTCTTACGAAAGAGGCTACAGCCTGATAACTATTGATTCTCTTGCTCATTGTCTTTTGAATGTTTTAATCAAAGATGATTTAATTAAAATGTTTTAATCAAAGATGATTTAATCAAAAATCTTAAATTCATATCCCTGTTCCATCAGCCATTCTATGGATTGTGGAAGTGCCGTCTTCAGCTTGTCGATGCTCTTCAGCGAGTCGTGGAAGGTGATGATGCTGCCGTTGCGGGCATATTTCTTCACATTGTTCACCACATCTTCTGCCGTCATCCACTTGGAATAATCTCGGGTCACCACATCCCACATGATTACCTTATAGGTGCGGTGCAGCCACCAGTACTCGCTCTGTCGCATCCAGCCGTGAGGTGGACGGAAGAGATGGGCGTGGATGATGTCATTCGCCTTGTTGGTGTTGAGCACGTAGGAGATGACACGATGCTTGAAGGCACCGATATGATTGAAGGTATGGTTACCTATCTGATGCCCCTCTGCTACAATCTGGTTGTAGAGATCGTGGTTGCGCAATACGTTTTCGCCCACCATGAAGAAGGTAGCCTTGATATTGTACTTTCTCAAGGTTTCCAGGATGAATGGAGTGGATTCGGGAATCGGACCATCATCGAATGTGAGATACACCGAATGGTCGTTCTTGTCCATTCTCCATATTGCTTTCGGATATAACCATCTGAGCCATTTGGCAGGTTGCTCTATGAACATAGGAATAACTTGATTAGGGGATGATACAAAAAGGGAGACCTAGCAAAAACGCCAGGTCTTCCTTGATATTTTTTATTTTACTGATTGCCCTGTGGCATGCTGCCGCCTCTGCCGCGATAGAGTGTATAGAGAGCATTGAGTTGCTTCTCATAACTCTTCTGCAACTGAGGGCTTACCATACCTGCCACATCGCAGACACTCTGCATAATCATGATCTGACGGATGCAGTCGTTCTGGCTCTGCAGGAAGCGGTCGTTGGTCAATGAGAGGTAATAGTCGAGATACTGGTGAGCATTCTTCCAGACAGCCTCTACATATTCCTTACCCTTTGCCTTCTGACCGGTGAGCAGCCAGCCGCGAGCCATATCCAGTCCACCGCTCATATAATCGAGGGTGACATTGTATGCAGGAATTTCCACATCAGCCTTCTTCAGGATGTTGATAGCCTTCTGGTTCTTGCCGTCGGCGATGAGCTGGAGGGCTGTCTGGGCGAGCAGGCGACGGTGGGTGTAGCACATACGCATAGTAGTCTCGTCGATATAGAGTCCCTTCTGCTTCAGGTTACCGAACTTGAATCGGGTCATGATATTGTGATAGGTCTTCTCTGCATCGAAGTTCTTCGCACCTGGCTTGTTGGTGGTGAACGGAGTGATACGGTTCACGAGACCCTCCTGAACGAAGTTGTCGCCAAGGTTCATGTAGTTCTCCTGACCCACGGTCAAAGCCACGTAGAGCGGACGGGTCCAGTTGCTCTGAGCCAGCATTTCGAGCATCATCAGGTCGTTCTTGTAGAGAGCGCTCTTGCCGGCAAGCGAAATCACCATCTTGTCTGGGATGGTATCCGAAGCCATCATCATGCCGCTCTTCTTCACAGCCTCCTTGTCGATGGTGACGTAGAGGGTATCTGTTGGGATAACGTGCATATCAGGATTCTTGCTGCGTACCCAGTACTTCAGGATGTTCTTGAGTTCGAAAGGCTCATCGCCAAACTGCTTCTTGGCATTCACTGGATCCTGCTTGTAGAAGTCGAGAATCTGCTGCTTAGCCTCCGGCTGGATAGAAACATACTCGTTGGTACCCGAACAGAAGTCGAGACGAGGCCAGGTGATTGGCACGGATGGTGAGTTGTATGCAGGACGCATCATCTGGTCGATATACCAGTCGGTCTGCAGATAGCTCAGGTTACATACGCGGGCATCTGTACCTACGCCTTCTACTTCCTGGTTGTACCAGAGTGGGAAGGTATCGTTATCACCATTGGTGAAGATGATAGGGTTGCCCTTCTCCTGAAGCGACATCAGATAGTTCTGACCGAAGTCGCGGCAGGTGTAACGTCCTGAACGGTCGTGATCATCCCAGGTCTGTGATGCCATCTGGATAGGAACGAGCAGGGTTACCACAGCCACGATAGCTGTTACGGCAGTACCGCTGAGCTTCATCTTCTGCTTCAGAAGGTCGATGATGGCGAGAACGCCAAGACCGCACCAGATAGCGTATGCATAGAATGAACCGGCGTAGGCATAGTCACGCTCACGTGGCTGCATAGGAGTCTGGTTCAGATAGAGCACGATGGCAAGACCTGTCATGAAGAACAGGAAGAATACCACCCAGAACTGCTGGATACCTACAGGGAGAATCTCCTCTGTCTCCACGCCGTTCTTGATGACCTTGCGCTTGCGGGTGTACCAAGCCTGCCAGAAGAGACCGATGAGACCGAGAATCAGCGGCATGCAGTAGAACACGTTGTGTCCCTTGTTTGCCTTCAGGTCGTCTGGCATTTTGCTCTGGTCGCCATAGAGAGCATCGTCGATGAATGAGAAACCGGTAATCCAGTTACCGTGCTCAGGCTCATCGTTGCCCTGGATATCGTTCTGTCGTCCGGCGAAGTTCCACATGAAGTAGCGCCAGTACATGAAGTTACACTGATAGGAGAGGAAGAAACGGATATTCTCCATCTGTGTAGGAACCTTCACCATCATGTTCTCGCCACAACGGTCGTAAGGCACCTCGTTACCCTCTACGCCACCCATCCAGTCTTCGTATGCCTGGGCATGAGCCGAACTGTGCATACGTGGGAAGAGCATATTCTGTGCATATACATACTTGTTCTTATGGCTTACTACGAAGTAAGAGTCCTTCTCATCGGCAGAAGCCTTCTCCTTGCGCTGATAAACAGGTGCTCCTTCCTTCGTCACAGGCTTGCACATGTTGCCGTCAGCTTCGAGAGCCACCTGAGAAGTGTAAGCCTGACCATAGAGCAATGGAGTATCGCCATACTGGTCGCGGCTCAGATAACTACCCAGGGTGAAGATATCCTCAGGAGAGTTCTGGTCCATAGGAGGGTTGGCAGATGAGCGGATCACGATGAGCGCATAGCTTGAGTAACCGATCATCAGCATCAGCATGCAGAGCAATGCTGTGTTCTTGATGCGTGCAGAGATGAGAGGCAGCAGCTGCATCTTCTTCTTCTCGATGCCTGTAGCCTGGTCAACGCCGGTTACTACTTCCTTCTTGCGCTTGTAGTTGAGTACAAACCAGAGGATAGCCAGGATGATGATGCCGGTGATGACAGCGCTCCATCCATATCCGAAGAATGGGATGCCGAGCATGCCGAAACCGAGAACGAAGGCGATGTTTTGCTTCTTCTCGTTCTTCTCTGATGCATTGTAGGTCTCGTAGATACCCCAGATAACAGAGGCTACGAGGCAGATGATATATACGATTTCACCGGTATTGAATGGGCAGCCGAGCGTGTTGACGAAGAACAGTTCAAACCATCCGCCTACGGTGATGATGCCTGGAACCACACCATAAAGTACGACTACTACCACCAGGAATGAAAGGAAGAGCGCCATGAGCGAACCCTTCAGGTTGGCATGAGGCACCTTCTTGTAGTAATATACCAGTACGATGGCTGGGATGCAGAGCAGGTTGAGCAGGTGCACACCGATACTCAGACCGGTCATATAGGCGATGAGCACGAGCCATCGGTCGCTATGAGGTTCGTCGGCATGGTCTTCCCACTTCAGGATCAGCCAGAATACCACAGCGGTGAAGGCAGAAGAGAAGGCGTAAACCTCACCCTCTACAGCAGAGAACCAGAAGGTATCGCTGAAGGTGTAGATGAGTGCGCCCACCATACCTGATGCCTCGATGGCAATCAGCTTGCTGGTGGTCATCTCCTTCCAGTCGCCGATGATGAGCTTGCGTGCCAGATGGGTGATGGTCCAGAAGAGGAACATGATGCAGACGGCACTGAGGAGTGCGCTCATCGTATTCACCATCTTGGCTACCTGCGTGGTATCACTGGCGAAATGTGTGAAGAAATTGCCCATGAGCATGAAGAATGGTGCCCCAGGTGGGTGACCGATCTCCTGCTTGTAGGCAGTTGTAATAAACTCAGGACAGTCCCAGAAGCTGGCTGTCGGTTCAATTGTGGAGCAATATACGAATGCCGCAATGATGAATGCGACCCATCCGAAGATATTGTCCACTAATCTGTACTGTTTCATTATTGTTTAAACTTTAATGTATTATATTTCTATGTTTCCTATTTATATAATGTGTATAAAACGTTGCAAAGATACTAAAAAGTAAAGAGATAGCGTAGGATTGCTTCTCTTTTTTAGGTTATATTAAATTTAAATAGGCGATGTTGTAGAAAAATAAGCATTAGGATGGGATATTTATTACGTCGCCACGTATGAAATATTACGTCCCGACGTAGGAATTCCTGCGTCGGGACGTAATAAAAAGGGGGTAAAATGTAATTGAAAGCGGTATGTATTATACATTCAGGAAATACTCTTCCAGCTTTTCTCTTGGCATATCTGCCGTATCGTGATAATGCAGGTGCTGGTTTACGCAGGCGATATGCTTCACGTTGTTGAGCACTTCGGCTACATCGTGACTGACGATGATGATAGCGCACTCCTTGTTGATCTGCTCCAGCATCTCGTACATCTGCTTTTGGAATCGGCGGTCGATGTAGGTGTTAGGCTCATCGAGAATCACGACATCGGGCTTTGATACGATGGCACGGGCGAGGAGCACTCGCTGAAGCTGACCGCCGCTGAGGGCAGCGATGTGTCGGTCTTTTAATTCCGTCAGCTGCATGCGCTCCAGGGTATCGAGCACCTGCTGGTGCTGTGCCTGGGTGTATCGCGAAAAGAGACCTTTGGTCTTGCTGAGTCCGGCAAGTACAACTTCATATACAGAGATAGGAAACTGCTTGTCGAGCTGGTTGTATTGTGGGAGATAGCCCATCGAAATCTCCTTTGTTTCCTCAACTTTTGCTTTTCCGTTTTCATCAAGAACCGTTTTTCCGTTCTCATCTTTTACTTTTCGGAAGTATCTGATGGTTCCTTCCGTAGGCTTCATCAGTCCCAGAATGAGGCGCATGAGGGTAGTCTTGCCACCACCGTTTGGTCCGATGATGCCAAGATAATCGTCTTGATATACTGTGAGATTTACGTCGCTGAGCACCTGCTTGCCGTCATATCCGGCAGATAGGTGCTCTATTTTTATGATTGGAGTCATATGATTGTAGTTTTTACTTCCCAACAACGATTTTCTTGCCTTGTATTGCTGCTGCCGCTTCCTGCATCGCCCTGTTCCAGTCGCCCTGCAATGGATTGATATCCATTGGCTTGGTGTGGCTTTCGTTGATGAAAGTAGTGGTGTTGCGGTTGGCAAATTCTGCTTGTATCAGGCAGAACTTGATCTTTTCTTTTCTGGCTCTCTCTATGAGGCTCTTCAGCTGGGAGGCACTAGGCTCCCTGCCTTCTTCCTCTATGGCAAGCTGCTCCAGCTGGTAATCACGGGCAAAGTAGGTGAGGATAGGGTGATAGATCACAAACTTGCGTACCAGGTCTGGGGCCTTTTTGAAGCTCTCCTTGATGGTGCTGTCTCTCTTGTCGATGATGCTGAGCAGCGACTGATAGTTCTTCTCGAAGAAAGCCTTGTTCTTCGGCTCCAGTTCGCAGAGCGCCTTGAGGATGTTGCTGGCTATGATGCGGGCGTTGCTGCAACTCATCCATACGTGTGGGTCGATGTTGCCACCCGGAGTCTTGGCAGGTTTGATGCCCATGGAAGTATCTATCACTTTCATATCCGGAGCGTTGTCCTGCAACTTCTTCATCCAGGTCTGCTCAAAACCGATGCTGCCCACTTTCAGATAGAGGGCACTCTTCGAAAGTTCCATCATCTGCTGGGCGTATGGCTCGTAAGTCTCCGGGTTGTTGCCATTCGATACCATCACGTTGACATCCACCTTGCCTTTGGCAATTTGATCTACGAAATACTTGTAGGGGGAAATCGTAACTGTAACTGTAACCGTAACCGCAGGCTTCTCTGTTCCGGAAGCCTTCCCCGAATCTGCCTGTTTCTGAGGTGTACCCTTACATCCGGCAAGAATAACACATAATATAATAAGGTATAGAAATCTCTTCATATATTAAAATCTTCTTATGTTATAAATCTGCTTATATATTTATACGATGAAGCTGAGACCATAAACCAATAGGATATATCTCAGCACTTTTCCGATGGTGATGCTGATGGTGGAGATGATGATATTGGCTCTTGTCAGCCCCAGCACGATGGTGATGGCGCTTCCCAAAATCGGGATGAAGGCGAAGAAGCCCATCCAGGCACCTCTATCAGCCATGAATCTTTCTGCCTGATCCAGTTTCTCCTTCTTCACGTGCAGATATTTCTCTATCCATTCCATCTTGCCCAGTCTGCCCACACCATAGTTGAACAGCGAGCCCAATACATTTCCTATGCTGCCATATATCACCAGAGGGATGGGATCCAAACCTGCTGCCTGCAAGCCCGACATCACTACCTCGCTGCTGAAAGGAAAGAAACTGCCGGCAAGAAAGGCGGAAACAAGCATGCCCCAATAGCCCCAGTTGATTAAGAAGTCTATTATGTAACCCATTGAATATTATTTGTTTAACATACTTGATGCAGCGTTTCGCTGCATCAAGTCTATCTCTGAATAACTCTTATCCCAGAATCAATCTTATCCCTGAATAGCCTGCAGCAATACCGTTTCCGGAATGAAGATATTGTATAGCAATATCAATACCATGATGACCAGCGCCGAGATAAAGACGATGTTCGCCAGCTTTCCCTTAGTATAGGTGATGAAGTGAGCGGTGAGTGGTGCCGTATTTACAATCATGATGCTGCCCAACTCCTTGATATGCTGAGGCTGCAGGATGATGAAGGCAAGACTCACATAGTTGATCAGAATGAATGAATTATAGATCATTCGGGTACGGATCTTATCAGCATAAGAGGTATGCAGGAAGTGTATGCTGCCCAATGTGCTCAGGATGATGAGGAACAGGAGATTCACCACCTCGTGGTCGGTAACCTGCGAATAATCGAACAGATCCTGATAGTTGATGAATTCCGCAAAATGACTGATCAGTCCATTGATGTTATTGGTGTAGGCGAAGTAACCCGCTGAGAACCAATACGGCATGATGAGACCGATGATAGATGCAAAGAAGTTTCTGAAGCTGAAGGAATTGGTGAATACCATCATCATCAGCCACAGGAAGGGCAGGAAATATCCCACCTGGATGAACACCATTGAGGCGAGTCCTACGCAGAAGAAGGCATAGAAGGTCCATCCTGCCGCCCGCCTGTCCTGGTAACTGTTCCAGATGATGAGGTAGAAGGCGATGGAGCACATCGTCACGATGCTTGCCTTGAAGGAGGGTGTAGGCAGAGAGGTCATGGTGATGAACACCAGGAAACTGCAGGACACCATTCGGCTGTAGGTTCGCATCAGGGAATTATGGTTGTTGAGCTCCACCATCAGCAGGGTAGAGAGAATGGTGAAGGCGAACTGCACCCAAATGTTAGCTACTAAAAAACCTACAGCAACCCATACCAAGGCGGCAAGGGTTGCTGTTACAGGTAGAGCGTAGCGGCTAGCCGCCACTTTATTTTGAAAAGTTTTCTTTCTTAACATCTAATTTTTTGAAAAATGATGAAGCTTTTGCCCTTTCAGGGCGACATTCTCCCTTAAACAATACCCAGGGCGTTGCCCTGGGCTGGGAGCTTCTGCCCTTTCAGGGCGTGTGGAGCCTATGGATTAAAGATCCTGTCCGATATCAGAGCGGAAGTACTTGTCTGTGAACTGGATCTTCTGTGCCTCGGCAAAGCTCTTCTTCAGAGCCTCTTCCTTATCCTTGCCGTAGCTGCTTACGCAGATTACACGGCCGCCATTGGTTACAACCTCTCCATCCTTTATGGCTGTACCAGAGTGGAAAACTACAGAACCTTCCACATCATTGATACCATGGATAGGATAACCCTTCTTGTAAGCCTCTGGATAACCACCGCTTACGAGCATCACGCAGACAGCAGCACGCTCATCAAACTCGATGCTGCGCTTGTCAAGATCACCGGCAGCTACACCCTCGAAGAGATCCACGATGTCGCTCTTCAGGCGGAGCATCACGCTCTCTGTCTCTGGGTCACCCATACGGCAGTTGTACTCGATAACCATTGGCTCGCCCTCTACATTGATCAGACCGAAGAAGATGAAGCCCTTGTAGTCGATGTTCTCCTCAGCCAGACCCTCTACGGTAGGACGGATGATGCGCTCATCCACCTTCTGCATCCACTCCTTGGTTGCGAATGGCACAGGGGTAACGCTACCCATACCGCCGGTGTTCAGACCGGTATCGTGCTCGCCGATGCGCTTGTAGTCCTTAGCCTCAGGCAGAATCTTGTAGTTCTTGCCATCGGTCAATACGAATACGGAGCACTCGATACCGCTGAGGAATTCCTCAATAACTACGCGTGCAGAAGCGTTGCCGAACATACCGCCGAGCATCTCCTTGAACTCCTTCTTGGCCTCTTCCAGGGTAGGAAGGATAAGAACACCCTTACCGGCGCACAAGCCGTCAGCCTTCAATACGTATGGAGCCTTCAGAGTCTCCAGGAACTTCAAGCCTTCTTCTACGTGCTCACCGTCGAAAGTTTCATACTGAGCTGTCGGAATGTTGTGGCGCTTCATAAACTGCTTGGCGAAGTCCTTGCTTCCTTCCAGCACGGCACCAGCCTTTGATGGACCAATCACAGGGATGTTCTGGGTGCGAGGGTCAGCCTTGAAGTCATCATAGACACCCTTTACCAGTGGGTCTTCCGGACCTACTACCACCATATCAACACCATTCTCGACAGCGAAGTTCTTGAGCGCCTCGAAGTCGTCAGCCTTGATATTCACATTCTCGCCGACATTCTGCGTACCGGCATTGCCAGGAGCGATAAAGAGTTTCTCACACTTCTCGCTCTGAGCGATTTTCCAAGCTAAGGCGTGCTCGCGGCCACCGCCTCCTAACAATAATATTTTCATCGTAGTTACGTTTAATAATTCTTCTATTATATGTTACAATCAGGATATTGGTCTTCTCCTTCTTTTACAATCAGGATAGATATTTACTCCTTTTTGCATCCAAATTCCTAATTTGCTGCAAAATTACTAAATTTCAGCGAACTATACAAGCAAAAAGCCTAAAATCTTTATCGCATATAGTTCTTATAGATTTCATAATAGATATCTGGCCATCCGTAGATGGCTATCCTCTCCAGTTCCTTGTAGAGTTCCGGTATGTCATCTATCAGCTTCACCAGGTCGGGATTGTATCGTGTTCCTGCACCTGCCCTCAGCTCTTCCATCACTTTTTCGAAGCTCTTCTCCTGCTTGTAGTTTCTGCCTACTCGCTCGGTGGCAGCCTGCATGCAGTCGCACAGGGTTATGATGTCTATCATGAAGCGGTAAGGCGACTTGGTGTTGTCGAAGTCGTTTGGATAGCCTCCCTTGCCGTTGTACCATTTATGATGTCCCAGCGTGGTATCATAGTAATATTTCAGCTTCTGCGATATCTTCAGGTATTTCAGTCCCATTCGGGGATGCATTCTGATGATTTTTCGCTCCTCATCGGTCAGCTGTCGATAGTCGTTGTTCACCACGCTTACGATACTGTTCTTGCCTATGTCGTGACAGAGTGCAGCTTGGGTGATGAAGTGGATGAGCTGCCGCTGATGAAGCCTTACCTGCCATTTGCTGCTGATGCCCAGTTTTCCTACCAGCAGTTCCCGCCGGTGCCTGATGATGGCTTTCATCATGGCTTCTGCAAGTCGTGCCACGTGGGTAGAGTGGGCGTAGGTGGTAACCTGGGTTGCCACGTTCAGTTCCATCACGAATCCTATTCTTTCTTCATCGCTCAGGTATTTGATGAGTCGGGGATAGGTGCTCACATTTTCCAGTGTCTGATTATACTGCGTGGAGTTCTGCTGGTCTTTGCGATGTCTGAACATCCTGATAATATCTTCACAGAATGTCCTGATGTGCTTTTTTTTGTAATTGGTAGAAACCCTTGCCGTATCTACGATAAACGCCAGATTGATGTAGTGATTCATCAGCGAATTGAAGGCACCTTCCCCCAGAACTTTCTGTTGTGTAATGGGTTTGATCAGCGTTCCGTATATTTCCTCAGCCTCTCTCAAGGCTGTTCTTGTCTTGATTTCTCCCATTCTTAGCTTCATGACGATGAGGTTGAGTTTCGAGGTGATGCTGAGTCCTACGGTGTCCGGATACTGACTTATCACCCGTTTTACCAAAACGTCTCCTTCTTTCTTTTCTATCAGTTCCGGATTGGTGAGATAGATACCTCTTACTATCTCCAAGTCTCTGTTCTTGATTCGGTTAATCCATAGCTGCCTTCTCTTTTCGGGTACTTCCAGCTCGTCTGCCGTATGATTTCTTGCCAGTTCTTCCAGCTTTTCGTATCTTTCCTTCAGTTTTTTCAGAGGTTGGATATGGTGGAGTGTCCATGCGGATAGGCACAGATTCTCTAGGGCATAGCCGTACAGGCCCAGTTCTTCGGGCGTATGGCAGTGCGCACTGTCGGCTACGTATGCGATGCAATCGTATGCTTTTTTCAATGTCTCGTTGTCTCTGTTCAGTCTCCATATCTGGTAATAGGATGAACCCTTCCAGCTCATGGCTCTCAGAAATTCGTAGTTCCTTTCCGGGCGTTTTCTGAAATTTCGAATCAGGATATCCGTAACCCTGTTTGTGATGAATGGATCCGTCAGGGCATAGGCGTAGTTATGGAAGAAGTTTTTGTCCAGACTGTCGTAGGCGGCATCCGGCAAAATGGTCTCCTTCGTCGTATCTGCCATATCGGTTTCGAAATAATCTACAATGCTATTCAGCAGCTTCTCGTTCTCGTGATACATCAAATGGTTCTTCCGGCTTCTTGTCATAAAGAATCTTACCCATTCGTCGTGGTTGTGGATGCTGAAGATGCTGTCGTTGTAGCGATTATAGGTGATGCGGTTCTGAGATAGCTTATCGAAGATGAATTTAAAGTTGGGGATGCTCTGTTCAGAAACAAAAAACTCTTTACCTGCCACTTGTAGGTGGCAGGCAAAGAGTATTGTGGTAATTAATAAAATTGCTTTTCTTATCTTGTTAATCATCTTTTCGTTCCGAAGATTTTTACTTCAGATAGACTCTTGGATATATTGCCATCCGAATTTACTCCGGATTGACTCTCTTATATTTTTCATCCGAATTGTTTTCAGATAGAGTCTCTTATACATTTAAAATTTTTCTTTTTATTTCAGGTAGTCGAAGAAGTAGTTGCTGATTCTTTCGTGCAGGTGAGTGCTCTGATGACCTCTCATGTTGTGAGGCTCACCTGGATATACGAAGAAATCTGGCTGGGTACCTGCTGCGATACAAGCCTTCAGGAAGGTGAGGCAGTGCTGTGGCACCACGGTCACATCGTTCAAGCCCTGGATAATCTGCAGCTTACCCTTCAGGTTCTTAGCCTGATAGAGCAGGGATGTCTTCTTGTAACCCTCTGGGTTGGTCTGTGGGGTATCCATATAGCGCTCGCCATACATCACCTCGTACCAGTGCCAGTCGATTACCGGACCGCCTGCTACGCCTACCTTGAATACGTCTGGATAGTTGGTCATCAGCGAGATGGTCATGAATCCACCGAAGCTCCAGCCGTGAACACCAATCTTGTCGGCATCTACATAAGGCAGGGTCTTCAGATATTCTACACCCTTCATCTGGTCCTTCATCTCTACCTGACCCAACTGGCGGAAGGTAGCCTGCTCAAACGCCTTGCCACGGTTCTCACTGCCACGGTTGTCGAGGATGAAGAGCAGATAGCCCTTTTCTGCCATGTAGGTTTCCCAGCCACGGCTGCTGTAGTTCCAGCGGGCATCCACGTTGTGGGCGTGAGGTCCACCATATACATATATAATGGTAGGATACTTCTTGTTAGGGTCGAAGTTCACCGGCTTCACCATTCTCCAGTAGAGGTCGGTTACGCCGTCGTCGGCCTTGATGGAACCGCAGCTGTATTCAGGCACGTTGTAGCCCTTCCATGGGTTCTTGGCTGTGAAGTAAGCGGTGCGCTTGCCGTTCTCGGTGTTTACGATGGCAATCTTGCGAGGCACGGTTGGAGTAGAGTAGTTATCATAGATAAACTGTCCGTTCCCGCTCAGGGTAGCGTTGTGCCAGCCCTTGCCGCAGTCGTCCATCATGGTGCGCTTGCCGGTCTTGGTATCTACGGTGAAGATGTTTCGCTGGATAGGAGAGCACTCGTTGGATGCGATGATGATGCTCTTGCGCTTGGCATTGAAGCCGAGCACTTCCATTACCTCCCATTTACCCGATGTCAACTGCTTGATTTCGAGTGATTCCGTGTTGCTTGCCATGCGGCTGCCGTGCTTGCCCAGGGTGCAGAGGTAAAGGTGGTTGTAGCCATCCTTGCGGCTCTGCATGATAAAGCTGCTGCTGTCCCAAGGCAGGAACTGGATTGGGTGACAAGGCTCTACATACTTCTCATCGGTCTCGCGATAGAGCTCGCCAGTCTTCTCGCCAGTCTCTGCGCTGTAGGCAGTGAGGCGACAGTCATTCTGGTCGCGGTTCAGCTCAAACATGTAGATGGTCTTGCTGTCCGGGCTCCATGCAATGTTGGTGAAGTAGCGGTCTGTTGGGTCGCCAGCCTTCAGATAGATGGTCTTGCCGGTCATGTAGTCGAACACGCCTACGGTCACCTTATGAGATGTCTCGCCAGTCATCGGATACTTGTCTGGTGCAGGCTTGGCGCAGCAGGTTTCTGTCTCAGGATGATTGAAGTAATCAATCTCCGGGATATCCACCTGTGGATAATCAGTCACCATGCTCTGGTCCATGCGGTAGAAGGCGAGCAGTTCGCCGTTAGGGCTCCAGAAGGTACCCTTGCTGATGCCGAACTCATCGCGGTGAACACTCTGACCATATACGATAGAGCGGCTGCCGTCTGTAGAGATCTGGAAATCGTGAGACTTCTTCTCTCTTGTCATGGCATTGTTGGTTACGTCGAAGGTGCGCACATAGAGGTTGCTGCCCTTCAGATAGGCGAATGCATTCTGCTGTGCATTAGCTTCGAGGAGGTTCTCGCCGTCTTCAAAATCCATCTCGCTCACCAGCTTATGCTTCTTGAAGTCGATGGTGTAGGTCTTGCTGCCGTTGCTTACCATCACGATGCTCTCGCCTGCGAAAGGGAACTGAGCGTTGTAGAGGGCTCTTACCTTGATGTCCTTGGTAGGAGCAATCCACTGGTTGATATCGTTGATACCGAAGAGTTTTGTCTCCTTTCCGGTAGTCTTGTTTACGAGATAGCATGCCTCGATATCCTGATGGATGAGTTCATTTCCCCACCAGGTGCACCAGCGGTTCTTTGCCACCATATTGCGGTAGTTGTTGCCACCGAAGTTCAGGTCTTCCAGTGTGAAGGCTTTCTCGCCCTTCTGTGCAGGAACCACGCCCTGAGCCTGTATCTCGGTTGCATTCATTGCCATCATGGAAATCATAGCTGCAAAAGATAATTTATAAATTGAATTCTTCAGATTCATCATTGTTTTTTTTCTTGTTTTTTGTAACACATAACACCACGTTTTGTGGTGTTAGGTAGTTTATCTATCTGATAACTAGGATTTTATCTTTAGCAACGTAGCGTTTCGCTACATTGCTAGAAATCTTTAGTGACACCGCGTTTTACGGTGTCACTAGAAAATCTTAATCCTCGTCATCAAAGTCGGTGTTGAAGCTAGGCTTGCTGCCACGCTTTCCTCCGAAGTCCTTGCCACCACGGCGGTCGCCCTTGAAGCCACCGCGCTTGTCGCCTTTCTCGAAACGCTTGCCGTCACGCTTTCCTCCGAAGCTTCTGCCACCCTTGCGGTCGTCCTTTTCAAAACGCTTGCCACCACGCTTGTCGTCATGGTCGCCGCCTGCACCCACACGTGGACGTCCGCCACGGCGAATCTCATTGCGGCGCTTCTCGAAGTCCTCCAGGCGATGGCTGTGGAACTGGAAGCTGCGGATATCTGCATCCTCATTCTCTGTCTCCTCGCTCACACGCTTCTTGAACTCGCGCTCCTTCTTGAAACGGTGCTTCTGCGCCATCTCGCTCTTCTCGCGCTCTGTCTTCACGATACCGCCCTCAGAACGGAACTCCTTCATCTTGCCGTCGAACATCACATACTTGCGGAACTCGCACTCCAGACTTCCGTTATATACCGGAATCTTGATAGATGGCTTCAGACCAATCTGCTCGAAGCACTCCTCGCGGTAGCTCAGTACCCAAGCCTCGTTGCCTGCGAAGGCACGCTTGAATCGCTCGCCAATCATCTTGTAGGTGTTCAGCAGGTTAGGAGTAGAGATACGCTCGCCGTATGGAGGGTTCATCACGATGATGCTCTTCTCGGCAGGCTGTGTAAAGTCCTTGAAGTCCTGCTGGGCGATGGTGATATCCTTGCTCAGACCGGCTGCACGCACGTTGAGGTTGGCAGTGTTCACCGCCTTCATATCTACATCATATCCGTAGATGTGGTGCTCGAACTCGCGCTCCTGAGAGTCGTCGTTATAGATCATATCGAAGAGATCCTGGTCGAAATCGTTCCATTTCTCGAAGGCAAACTCCTTGCGGAATACACCTGGAGAGATGTTGCGGGCGATGAGGGCAGCCTCGATGGCGATGGTTCCCGAACCGCACATTGGGTCGATGAAGTCGCATTCACCCTTCCAGCCGGTCATCAGGATCATACCGGCAGCGAGAACCTCGTTCAGAGGTGCCTCTACCTGCTCCTGGCGGTAGCCACGGCGGTGCAGACTCTCACCGCTTGAGTCGAGACTCAGGGTAGCGTTATCCTCTGCGATATGGATGTTGAGGCGGATGTCTGGGTTAGACACGCTGATGTTAGGACGTGTGCCCTGCTTCTCGCGGAACCAGTCCACGATGGCATCCTTTACCTTGTAAGTCACGAAGCGTGAGTTGCGGAACTCCTCAGAATAGACTACTGAATCTACCGAGAAAGTCTTCTTCACGTCTAAGATGTCATCCCACTTGATCTTCTGAACCTCGTCGTACACCTCCTCGGCAGAACGAGCCTTGAAGTGCTTGATAGGTTTCAAGATGCGGATGGCTGTGTGCAACTGGAAGTTAGCACGATACATCATTTCCTTGTCGCCTGTGAAAGATACCATGCGGCGACCTATTTGTACATTGTTAGCACCCAGTTGGGTGAGCTCCTCAGCCAAGACTGGCTCCAGACCCATAAAGGTCTTGGCAATGAGTTCAAATTCCTGTTCCATTATTGAATTCTATATCTAATAAACTTTGTTTTTCTTTTCTATATTTCTTTGTTTTCGGCTTCATGTCCTTGGTCACCCACACGTTGGCACCCACGATGCAGCCTTCTCCGATGGTGATTCTGCCCAGGATGGTGGCGTTGGCATACACGATGACATCGTCTTCCAGGATAGGGTGGCGAGGGATTCCTTTGATAGGATTGCCGTCCTTATCCAGTGGGAAACTCTTGGCTCCGAGGGTGACACCCTGGTAGAGCTTCACGTTGTTGCCGATGATGCAGGTGGCACCGATAACCACACCCGTGCCATGGTCGATGGTGAAATGGTGGCCGATGGTAGCCTCCGGATTGATATCGATACCCGTCTCCGAGTGTGCCAGTTCCGTCATCATTCTTGGGATGAGGGGCACGCCGAGCTTGTGCAGAACATGAGCGATACGGTAGTTGGTGATAGCCTTGATCACGGGATAGCAGGAGATGATTTCTCCGTGGCTCATCGCCGCCGGGTCACCGTTGTAGGCTGCCTCTACGTCGGTGGCGAGAATCTTGCGGAGCTTGGGAAATTCCATGATGGCTTTGGCGGCGATGACGCCTGCCTTGGCGCGTTGGTGCTGCAGTTCTGCCTGGGTTTCCGATTCGCAGTCGTTGGCGAAGCAGAGTCCTGCGAGAATCTGTTCTGCGAGCATCTCGTAGAGTTTCTCAACTCTTACTCCGATATGGTATTTGATGGTAGAGATATTCACGGATGAGTTTCCGAAATATCCCGGAAAGAGGATGGATCGAGACAGATTGATGATGTCTTCGAGCGCCTTGCCCGAAGGAAGTGGATTTCCGTCTCGATGCTGATGGAAGAGACCCTTCAGCGATTCGGCGCTTGAAAGCTCGTCGATAGTCTCTGTCAGCTGATGAGTTAGTGTATCTTTACTCATTTTCTTAATGTCTCAATAAAATTTGAGTGCAAAGATACGATTATTTTCTTGAATGGCAAAGAAATAGCTACGGTTTTTTGTATTTTTTTTAGTGATTCTTTTGGGGATGAAAGATGGAAAGACCCATGTACGGTGTTTTACCATACATGGGTCTGGCTTGTCTTATTTTGCGATGCTGTCCAGGAAGAGGAGCAGTCGGTTGGTGACGTTTACCTCTGAAACACCGGAATCGAAGTCGAGCGATACGAGGTTGAGTGTAGGGAAACGGTCGTGGAGACGTTTCTCGATGCCCTTGGAAATCACGTGGTTAGCGATGCAACCGAAAGGCTGGAGCGAGATGATGTTGTTCACGCCATCACGGATATAACCTACGATGTCGGCAGGCAGAAGCCAGCCTTCGCCAAACTGGGCTGCGAGCGAAACCAGTCCCTGTACGTCCTTCGCATCATCATAGATATTGGTGAACGGACGGAAGTAGCGGAACTTGCCGGCTGCCTTGTTTACCTGGCGCAATCTTCTGCCTATCAGCGCCTGATAAGCGCCCTTGATGATGAAATCGGGCACTTTGGTGCAACTCAGCCGCATGTGTTTCTGTATCTCCACATTCACAAATTCCTGCAGGAAGAAAGGGGCAAGCAGAGGCGGAACCACCTCAATGCCGCACGAAATGATGTTCTGCTCCAGGAACTGGTGGGCGAAAGGATTGAACTTCAGGAAGATTTCGCCTACGATTCCTACCTTCGGCAGTTCTCTGTCGAGGGTCATCTGGTTGAATTCTTCGGCTGCCTGTTCCAGGAGTCGGATGAGTCCTTTGGCTGAATTCTGGGCGATAGGTCCGTCTATCAGCTGCATGTATTTATCGCGCAACTCTCTGGCAATGCCCGGTTTACGCTCTCTTACGATGCAGGCGTTGTACATCTCGTTGATTGCATCGCCATAGAAAATGGCGGTAACGATAATCTGACTGTATTTCAGCCAAGGCACATTGAAGCCGTCCCGCTCGTTGTAGTCTTGCTTGTCGTCTGTTGAGCCTGATGCTTCGCCTGTTGAGGCTGTTACACCGAGCGTGAGCAGCGGAATGTCCTGGAATCCATTGGAAATCATCGCACGCTTGATGAGACCGGCGTAGTTGGTTGCGCGACATTGACCGCCCGTCTTACTCATCACTACTGCCGTATTATTCGGGTCGTATCTGCCTGGTTTCAAGGCTTTGATGATGTCGCCGACGATGAGTGTTGCCGGATAACAGACTTCGTTGTTGGCAAACTTCAGGCCGAGTTCGGCGCTTACCTCATCGCTCATCGGAAGTACCTCTACATCATAGCCTATCAGTTTCAGGATAGGCGGAATGATAGGAGTGAGGTATTCGGTCATGAAAGGAGCGAGAATCTTGCGATGAATGTCCTGTTTGGTGAATACCTTGGTCTGCTGGAGACTTTGAGCAGTACTTTGAACTTTGAGATTTGTACTTTGACCTTTTAACTTAAAACTATTAACTTTTAACTTTAAACTTTTAACTCTGAGGCTTTCTATCAGCGAGCGGACACGGAGCTTCAGGGAGCCGATATTGCTCATATCATCTATCTTTAGCAGCGTGAACGGCTTGTTGTGGCGCTTCATGATGTCGCGAATCTCGTCCTGGATAAAACTGTCAGGACCGCAGCCGAAGCTGGTCATCTGGACGAAATGAACCTCGTCGCCCTGTTCGGCTGCCCATTGCGCTGCCTTCAGAATGCGGTTCATATACGCCCATTGCTTCACGAGATAAGTCTCTGGCTGACAGTTGTATGCTTCGTTGTTGTCCTGGCTGGCTAATGCTGCCTCATTTCTTTCTGCCGCCAGGTCCTCCAGATTGAATTCTTTGAAATCTGCAAAGAGATTACCCCGGGCGATGTCTTCGCTGATGACGTTGACTCCCAGATTGGCTATCATCTCGCTCAGCTTGTGCTGAATCAGCGGGTCTGTATGATAAGGACGGCCAGCCAGCAGAATCGTAAGTCCCTTGTTTGGCTTCTGAGTCTTGTCTTCGTTCGTTTTCTGAGCCTCTGTTTCTTCATTTTTCAGAATCTCCCAGCCCTGTTTCTTAATCTCAGCTGCATATACTGCCTGAGCATAGAGGGCCTCTCTCAGCGCTTTACGGGCAGTCTTCTTGCTTACTCCCAGTTGCTTGAGATAATCGGTAATCTGTTTTTCCAGCGCCTTAGGCTGGGCAAAGTTGATGACGGGCGTATCGATTGGTTTCTTCAGATTGATGACCGACTTGATGACATCGCTGTAGCCCGAAACGACCGGACAGTTGAAGCTGTTCAGCGTATTCTTCGGGTCGTCATTATGTTCATAAACCACGTATGGCATGAGGATGCGGTCAACCTTCGAGTTCTCGTTGAGTTCCTTCAGATGACTGTGAGCCAGTTTAGCCGGGAAGCAGATATTGTCGCTCATCACCGTATTCAAGGCTCCTTCATACTGGCTGAAAGTGGAATCGGAAGAGAGTATCACGCCCAATCCTGCTGCCCGGAGCAGCGCATTCCAGAACGGATATTCCTCGTACATGTTGAGGATGCGAGGAATGCCTACCCATGTACCGCGAAACGCGGTAGCAGGTGGGTTAACTGTTTCTCTATCAAACAGTAAGCTGTATTTGTATTCGTAGATATTTTTGCCTTTTTCCCCGTTCGCTCCCTTGTTGTTGAACACACGCTCACACTTGTTTCCGGAGTAGAATCGGTTGCCGCCGACAAAGGTGTAGCGGGAAACATAACAATGGTTTTCGCAGCCTTTGCATTGCAGCTGTTTGGTTTCATAATGAGCCAGATTCAGCAGATCATCGATGGTTCTTGATGAGGCAGGGTGCTCGTCTTCTGCAGATGTGCGATGCTTGTAATCTGCCGCCGCATGAAGGGCACAGCCGTAGGCGCCCATCAGTTCCGGCATGTTGCTTCGTGCCACTTCTGTATGGGTGAGCAACTCAAATGCTCTTACCACTGCATCGTTTCTCATCGTACCACCCTGCACAACGATTTTGTCTCCAAGGTTCTCATTACCATGGAGTTTCAATACCTTATAAAGACAGTTCTTGATGACCGAATAAGAGATTCCGGCAGAAATATCAGCTACAGATGCGCCCTCTCTGAGCACCTGTTTCACCTTCGAGTTCATGAAGACGGTGCAGCGGGTTCCCAGGTCGCAGGGAGCCTTCGACTGGCAGGCGAGTTGGGCAAAATCGCCTACAGAATAACCCATATTGTTGGCAAAGGTCTGGATGAATGTTCCGCAGCCCGAACTGCACGCCTCGTTGAGTTCCATGCGCACCACAGCCCCTTTCTCTACAAAGATAGCTTTCATGTCCTGTCCGCCGATGTCCAGGATAAAACTCACGTCGGGCATGAGTGAGGCAGCAGCTCTTTCGTGCGCCATTGTTTCGATAATGCCGCTGTCGAGGCCGAAAGCCGCCTTGATGAGTTCTTTGCCGTAACCTGTAGAGCAGGACCCTACGATTTCCAGTTCAGCGCCTCGCAATGCAGCTTCCTGCTTCAGGGTGTTCAGTCCATCCGCTACTGCCTTGATCGGATTTCCCAGATTCAGGCGGTAATTGGTAAATACAATATCTCCCGTAGGCGTCTCCGCATTCACCCTTACCGCAACAATCTTCGTCGTAGTAGAGCCCGAGTCAATACCAATCACAACCTGCTGTTTTCCTTTATTCAGCGGTCTGGTTTCCGTAGCGAATTTCGCCTTGGATTTGAGCCATTCCTGGTGCTCTTTCTCATTCTTGAACAGGGGCAGCAGACTGCTGGTCCATTCCGTTTGTATTTCTTTTTTCATCCGACTTCTGAGAACAGAAACTGAGGCTGCAGAATCTGCCGATTTAGCCCGGTAAGCACAGCCCAGAGCCGGAATGAGATTGCTGTTTCCGGATACGATGAAGTCGTTTGGAGAGAGATGGAGATAATCGCAGAAAGCCTTGCGGAGAGCCGGAAGAAAGGTCAGCGGACCGCCGCAGAGCAGGATAGGAGCCTCGAAACTGATGCCGTGAGAAAGCGTTACCACCGTCTGTACGGCGATGGAATGGAATATGCTGGCTGCAATATCTGCTTCGGGCAGATTGCGCGCCATCAGGTTCTGGATGTCGGTCTTGGCGAATACGCCGCAGCGGGCAGCCATCGGATAAACGTGCTCAGCCTTCATCGCCAACTCGCTCATCTTCTGGTTCTCTACGCCCATCAGCACACTCATCTGGTCGATGAAAGCACCCGTTCCGCCGGCACAGTTGCCGTTCATGCGCAGTTCCATATTTCCGTTTTCCTTGAAGAAGATAACCTTCGCGTCCTCGCCACCAATATCGATGAGCGCTTTCGCCTCAGGATGAGCCGTACGGGCATAGACCGATGCAGCCACCACCTCCTGTACAAACTCCGCCTGGAGCTGTTCGGCAGTAGCCATTCCTACGCTTCCCGTTACGCAGATTCTTGCCTCTGCATCGCCGGTAAGGGCTAAAATCTCATCGAAATATTGCGACACAAGTTCGTTGACACGAGCGTTGTGGCGTTCGTATTTTGAGTAAATTACCCAGTTATCGCTGTCGATAACGGCTATTTTGGCTGTCGTAGAGCCAACGTCCAATCCTATGTAATAAGTCTTATCCATTTCTCTTATCTCAAGTATTTTCTTTTATTCTAGTGGCTTTTCCTTCACTTCCATCTGCTCTCTTCTCATATCCCTGAAAGCGCTCCAGGCTATCGGAACCGCAACGGCAAACGAGCAGCAATCTGCCCACATCTGACACATCTCCACGCCCAGCAATCCGAAGAAATAGGGCAGGATGAAGATGAGCGGAATGAAGAAAAGTCCGCTGCGTGCTGCCGCTACGATGTTGGCTCTCACCGGTTTGCGGATGGTCTGCATCAGCATGTTGGTGAGCACGATGCTGGCTACGAGCGGAAAACTGAGCACCTGCCATCTCAAAGCTGCCGAACCTACGGCTACAACTGCTGCATCATCGCGGAAAATACTGATGATGGAAGTTGAGAAGATGAAGCCGAGAATGGCACAGACGCTGAGGAAAACCGTGCCGCATTTGATGCAGAAAAAGAAGGCTTCCTTTACGCGCCCATAGAGTTTGGCGCCGTAGCAGAATCCGCAGAGCGGCTGGAATCCCTGTCCCAGACCGATGACCATCGCATAGGTAAAGAAGGAGATGCGGGTAACAATGCTCATGCCCGCAATGGCTGCATCGCCAAACGCACCTGCTGCCACATTGAGCATCAGCGTAGCGATACTTCCCAGTCCCTGTCTTGACAGCGAAGGGGTTCCGCCGAAGATAATCTCCTTGGCAAAGGCGCGGGTAGGGGTGAAATTGCAGAGACGGATGCGGATGTTCTCGCCTTTATGCGTCATCCAGAACAGCATGGCGCAGCCGAAACACTGGCTGATGAGGGTGGCTACGGCGGCTCCGGTAATGCCCAGCTGGAAGTAGAGAATGAGCAGAGGAGCCAGAATCAGATTGAGCAGCACACCCGACATGATGCCCTTCATCGCATACATCGTGTTGCCCTGAAATCGCATCAGATTATTCAGCGTAAGCGAGGTGGTCATGAAGGGAGCGCCCAGCAGGATAATGCCCAGATAACGCTCTGTATAAGGAAGAATGGTGGGCGTAGAACCCATCAGAAGACAGAGCGGTGTGAGGAAAAGATGACCCAGAATGGCGATGAGAAGACCGGTAAGAAAACTCAGCACAAAGCCCGTTGTTGCCATCTTCTGTGCCTCTTCCGTATGCTTGGCGCCCAACTGTCGCGAAACATAATTGCCCGCTCCGTGACCGAAGAAGAAACCAATCGCCTGAATCACAGCCATTGCTGCAAAGGAAACGCCTACTGCTGCCACGCTCTGGGTGTTGATGCTGCCCACGAAGTAGGTGTCGGCGAGGTTGTACATACTCGTCGATAACATGCTGATAATGGTAGGAATCGCCATCGTAAAAATCACCCGATGCACCGGTGCATGGGTCAGGAATGTATAATTATCTCTTGATTTCTTCATATCAGCCTGCAAAGTTACTGCTTTATTTCCGAAAGGGGGGAAATATTCGGGGTTTTTAACGCTCGGCAGGAAAAAAAACAATGATTTCGTTTGCCATCTCGGAAAAAACTCGTACTTTTGCACCGTTTTTCTGATGATACATTATTATAAAAAGAAAAATCAGAGCAAAAAATTTTAGAAAAAAATCAGATCAATGAGTGATATTAGAATCATACCCGTTACTACCAAGAAAGGATTGAGAACTTTCATACAGTTCTATTACGACCTTTATGAAGGTAGCAAATATGCCGTTCCTTACTTGCGTTTTGACGAGTGGAATACATTGAGCAAAGACAAGAACCCTGCCTTCGATTTCTGCGAAGCGCAATATTTCCTGGCTATCGATTACAGCATCCCGAAGGTGGTAGGCCGCATTGCCGCCATCATCAACCATTGTGCCAACGACCAGTGGAACAAGAAGCAGGTGCGCTTCGGATGGTTCGACTTCATCGATAACCTGGAAGTTTCCAGTAAGTTGCTGGATGCCGCAGCCCACTGGGGCAGAGAGCGTGGCATGGAAGAATTGGTAGGACCACTTGGCTTTACCGATATGGACCGTGAAGGAATGCTCATCGAAGGATTCCACGAGAAATCTACCATGTACGTCAACTACAATTATCCTTATTATCCCAAGCACATGGATGCTCTGGAGCTCTTCCAGAAGGACAACGACTGGCTGGAGTACCGCATCAAGGTGCCTGAGGTAACTCCTCCGAAATTTGCCAAGACAGCCCAGTTCATCGAGAGCCGCTACAATCTGCACGTGCGCAAGTTTACCAAGCACGAACTGGTTCAGGGAGGTATGGGCAAGGAGATATTCCATATCGTCAACGAAACCTACAAGAATCTCTACGATTTCCAGCAACTCACCGACCGACAGATCGACGGGTATGTGGATTCGTATATCAAGATGGCGGATATGAACCTCATCACCGGTGTGGTAGATGGCAACGACAACAACCGCCTGATCGGTTTCGGCGTATCCTTCCCATCCATGACTGAGGCGCTGCAGAAGAACCGCAACGGCAAGCTCTTCCCTTGGGGATGGCTTCGGCTTCTGCGGGTGATGAAGTGCCATGCCACTGATACCGTGGATCTGGTGCTCATCGGCGTGCTGCCGGAATACCGCAGCAAGGGTGCCAATGCCCTCATCTTCGCCGACCTCATCGAGCAGTACCACCGCTACGGTTTCAAATGGGCGGAGGCGATGCCGCAGATGGAGAGCAACAAGGGTGTGCAGAGTCAGTGTCAGTATCTGGAAAGCGTGCAGCACCGTCGCCGCCGCTGCTACAGAAGAAAGTTATAGAAATTTGAAGAAAAATATAAATAATTAGAAATAGAATGAGATTTGCAGTTATAGCCGCAGGCGAGGGAAGCCGATTGGCACAGGAAGGCGTGGAACAGCCTAAACCCCTGGTGCCGGTATGCGGCGAACCGATGATAGAGCGCCTTCTACGCATCTTCGTAGATTGCGGTGCTACCGAAATCGTAGTGATTGTCAACGAATGGAGCACGGCGGTGCGTGAGCATCTGGAGCAGATGAAGCTGCCGGTGCCTCTGCGCCTGGTGGTGAAGACCACTCCTAGTTCCATGCACAGTCTGCATGCCCTCTCGCCATATCTCCGTGGCGAGCGCTTCTGCCTCACCACTGTGGATACCATCTTCCGTGAGGAGGAGTTCAAGAAGTATATCCGCCACTTCCAGGAGGCAAAGGATATTGACGGCTGCATGGCTGTCACCCCATACGTGGATGATGAAAAACCGCTGTGGGTTGGCGTGGAGAAGCAGGAGGATGCCGAGGGTGCCAGTCTGCTCGACAAGCAGGGTTCTCACAAGAAGCCTCGTATTACGGGCTTCCATGATAAGCAGGAGGGCGATGACCATCTGATTTCGGGTGGCATCTACTGTCTGGGCGACAAGGCGCTCGATGTGCTCGACCACTGCATGGAGCAAGGCATGAGCCGTATGCGCAACTTCCAGCGCCAGCTGGTGGTAGAGGGATTGAAGCTGGAGGCTTATCCTATCAACAAGATTCTCGATGTAGATCACAAGGAGGATATTGCGAAGGCCGAGGCTTTCATCCATCCGCTGGAGGGTAAGACCCTGGTGGGTGTATGCCGCGGCAACGAGTTCTCGCCTAATTGCGTGGATAACGATGCTGCCATCATGAATGCCGTAAAACAGCAGCTGGAGGCACTCGGTGCGCAGGTGATGCTGATGTGCGAGAAGGAATTCTGCCGCAAGGCTACCGTGTTGGAGAGAGCCTACGGATGGCCTCGCTGCCGTGTGACAGTGGGCGTGGATGGCTTCTTCTCGATGGCACGCAGCAAGCAGGCACTCGATATTCTCGGCAGAATAGAGGAGGAAGGCGTATTGGTGGTGAACTCCAGTCTGGGTGTAAACCGCTGCATCCGCCGCATCATGACCGAGCGTTTCATCGCCGGAGGCATCGCTACTCCCGAGAGCCGCATCATTGGTAGAAACGGAGAGATGGTGAAGGATATCCACTATCCTTGCTGGCTGAAGCGTGGCGACGGCTGTGCGCAGCAGAAGGAGGATACCTGCTATGTGCAGAACGAGCAGGAGGCTGAGGCGCTGCTGAAGGAATTCTGGCTGCGCGGCATCACATCGGTGGTGGTGAATGAGCATCTGAAGGGCGACCTCATCAAGTTCTATGGCGTATCGGGTACCGATTTCTTCTATTGGTTCTATCCATCGAAATGCGGTCATCGTTCCAAGTTCGGACTGGAGGTGATCAATGGCGAGGCTCAGGGCATCGCCTTCGATGCCGAGGCTCTGAAGGCTGAGGCTGACAAGGCTGCCGACATGCTGAATGTGCCGGTATATGGCGGCGACTGTGTGGTCAGCGAGGATGGCAGCATCCGCATTATCGACTTCAACGACTGGCCTAGCTTTGCGCCATGCCGTGATGAGGCTGCGTTCTATATAGCAACAAAAATGATACAAGAATAAAAATAAAAAAGATGAATCAGGAATTTAAGGCTTCTCTGAAATCAGCGGATACCGAGGAGCACATTGATATTTACTTCTATCGCCCCATTGGTTACCAGTGGGCGCGATTCTTCCGCATGCTTCACGTCACCCCAAACGTGGTGACCATTCTTTCCATCTTCCTCGGCGTAGGAGCGGGCATCTGCTTCTATTTCGACGATTTGGCAATCAACATCTTGGGCATCTTCTTGCTCATCTGGGCAAACGTATATGATAGCTGCGACGGTCAGTTGGCACGTCTCACCAATCAGAAAAGTGCCCTGGGCAGAATCCTGGATGGCGCAGCTGGCGACTTCTGGTTTGTCAGCATCTACTTCGCCATCTCCTTCCGTCTGATGCCGGAGTGGGGCTGGAAAATCTGGGCACTCTGCATCGTTGCCGGTTTCGGATGCCATGCCATTCAGAGCCGTCTTGCCGATTACTACCGTCAGATTCACCTCTTCTTCCTGAAAGGCAAGGAGGGAAGCGAACTGGACGATGCCAGCAAGCAGGTAGAGCTGTGGAAGCAGATGAAGTGGAAGAAGGAGCCAGTGCAGAAACTCTTCCAGTTCTTCTACAAGAACTATACCTTGGGACAGGAGCGGGATACTCCTATCTTCCAGATATTCAAGAGAAATCTGCGCGAAAGATATCCGCAGCAGTTGCCTGAGCAGTTGCGTGCCGACTTCCGTGCGGGCAGTCTTCCGCTGATGAAATATGCCAATATCCTTACCTTCAACTGGCGCAGCATCACGCTGTTCATCTCTATCCTGATAGGTCTTCCATGGCTTTATCCGGCTATCGAGATTACCGTGTTCAGCCTGATTTTCTTCTATATGAGAGGAACCCACGAGCGTCTTTGTCTGAAGCTCAACCAGAAGGTGCTGAAGGGAGAGTACGAGGCATAAACGTCTTATTTTGTGAATTACAAATACTTTTGTGAATAACAAGTTCTTTTATGAATAACAAGTTCAGAAATATATTCATGGCGTTCGGTATCATCGCCATCATCATCATGCTCTGCACGATGGATATGGACTATACCGATATCTGGCGCTATCTGAAGCAGGCGGGCATCTATTTCCCGCTGATTCTCGGTCTGTGGCTCGTGGTTTATTGGGTGAACACCGTTTCCTGGTGGCTCATCATCAACGACGAGGGTAGGGTAAAGGGACTCTCGTTCTGGCGAGTATATAAGCTCACCGTGAGCGGATTTGCCCTGAACTACACCACTCCCTGCGGATTGATGGGCGGCGAACCTTACCGCATCATGGAGCTGAAGCCTTTTACGGGTGTGAGCAAGGCTACATCATCGGTCATTCTCTATGTGATGATGCACATCTTCTCCCATTTCTGGTTCTGGTTCCTTTCTACATTTCTCTATATCGCCCTGTATCCGATAGGTGTCCCTATGGGCATCATGCTGGGCTTCATCGCAGCCTTCTGCCTGCTCGGCATCTACTTCTTCGCCCGCGGCTACAAGACGGGAATGGCGCAGAAGGGCATCCGTCTGCTCACCCATATTCCTTTCGTGAAGAACTGGGCTAAGCGGTTTGAGCAGGAGAAGCAGGAGACCCTGGAGCAGATAGATTCGCAGATAGCCCTGCTGCATGGTCAGCACAAGAGCACCTTCTACAGTTCCCTCTTCTTCGAGGTGATGGCGAGAGTGCTCCAGAGCCTGGAGATTTATCTAATCCTGAAGGCTTTTGCGGCGGATATCAGCATCGTCGACAGTATTCTGATTCTTGCCTTCTCATCGCTTTTCAGCAACCTCATCTTCTTCTCTCCTATGCAGTTGGGAGCCCGTGAGGGTGGTTTGGCTCTGGCGGTGGATGGCCTGCATCTTACGGGTGCCCTGGGCGTATATACCGGTCTCATCACCCGAATCCGTGAGCTGGTATGGATAGCCATTGGCATTCTGCTCATCAAGGTGGGAAACAAGGATCTGAAGAAGATTCAGGAAGAATATGAGGCTGATCAGAAGAGCCAGCAGCAAACAATTAATAAAGGAAAATAATGAAAGTACTGGATATAAAAGGAATCATCTTTGATTATGGTGGCACGCTCGATACCAGGGGCGACCACTGGTCGGAAGTGCTGTGGCAGGGCTACGAGCACTTCGGCATCGGTGTGGCTGATGACGAGGAAGTAGAGCCAGGAGTAAGTATCCACAAGCAGGCGTTTCGCGATGCCTACGTGTATGGTGAGCGAGCACTGGCTGTGAATCCCATCGTGACTCCCGATTTCCATTTCGAGGATATTCTCAGAGAAAAACTGATCCTGGAATTGAATTTCCTGGCAGGAAAGGAATTGCTGGAGACAGGAAAGGATGATTCTGAGAAACAGGCGAAGCTTGGGAATCCCGGAAAAGATTCTGAAGCTTCATCAGAAAGCCTTTTCCTCTCCCTTTCTGATTCAGAAGTCCGGCAGATTGCTGTGGATATGGCTCGCTATATCAATGCCAAGACCCTTGCCCTTCTGAAAGAGAACAAGCTGGTGTTGGAGCATCTGAAGCAGAAGGGTTATCCGATGGTGCTGGTTTCCAATTTCTACGGCAACATCAATCAGGTATTGAAGGATGCAGGAATTGATGGCTATTTCGAGGACGTGATAGAATCGGCAGTAGTGGGTGTGCGCAAGCCGAACCCAGCCATCTTCGCCCTCGGAGTCTGCGCCCTCGATCTTCCAGCCTCCCAGGTGCTCGTAGTGGGCGATACCTATGGCAAGGATATCATTCCTGCCCACAAGCTGGGTTGCCACACCCTATGGATCAAGGGATTGCAGTGGGAAGAGAAGAAGGTGGATGAATCCATCCCCGATGGCATCATCAAGAAACTCTCTGAGATGGAGGAATTTCTGAAAATCTCATAAAAAACTGAAATATATAATAGGTTTTTGCAGCTATTTACGAATAATGTTATAACTTTGCAGCCTGAAAGTAGAGAATGATTAATAATGGGCGCAAGGCCCCTATATATATAATAAGGTAATGAAAGGTATTAGAAAATTGTATTTGGTGCTCGTCCTCCTGGTGGTTTCTACACTCCAGATGATGGCGCAGCAGAAGATAACAGGTCGTGTCATCGACGATGACGGCTTTGCCGTATCGTATGCAAGCGTGCAGTACAAGGGACACAAGATTGCCGTTTCCAGTGATGGAGAAGGTAAGTTTACCATCGAAAAGAAGCCGGGACTGATGCTTACCGTCAGCGCTCTGAGCTACAAGACCGCAACGGTCAAGGTAGATGAGAAAACCAGCTTCCTCGAAATCAAGCTCAAGGACGATTCCCACAAGCTGGGAGAAGTCGTGGTGAAGTCGAAGAAGGGAAGATACAAGCGCAAGGATAACCCTGCCGTGGAACTTATGCGACGTGTCATCGCTGCCAAGAAGAAGAGCGACCTCAGCAACTATGATTATTATCAGTATGATAAATATCAGAAGATCACCCTCGCTCTCAATGATATCACCAAGGAACAGATGGAGGGCAAGTTCTTCAGCAAGCGACAGTATCTCCTCGACCAGGTAGAGCTTTCGCCTTACAACGGCAAGCTCACCCTGCCGGTAAGCATCGATGAGACCGTTTCGCAGCACGTTTACCGCAAGGACCCGAAGAGCGAAAAGGATATCATCAAGGGTCAGCAGAGCAATGGTATCGGACAGGTGATCCAGACCGGAGAAATCCTGAATACAGCCATCAAGGATGTCTTTACCGATGTGGATATCTATGATGACTACGTGCGTCTGCTCCAGTATCCGTTCCCGTCTCCGCTGGGCAGAACTGCCATCAGCTTCTATCATTATTATATAGAAGATACGGTGTATGTGAACCGCGACCTCTGCTATCATCTGCAGTTTATCCCAGCCAACAGTCAGGACTTCGGATTCCGAGGCGAGCTCTATGTACTTGCAGACAGTACCCTGCACGTCAAGAAATGTAATCTCTACATGCCTCACAACTCAGCCGTCAACTGGGTGAAGGACATGAAGATTGAGCAGGAATACACCAAGCTCGACAATGGCGAGTGGGTGCTCACCAAGGATGATATGATAGCAGAAATGCACATGAACAAGCTGCTGCAGGACCTGCTGGTGGTGCGCAACACCCGAATCACCGATTACGCCTTCGACCCTTTGCCGAAGATGCTCTTCAAGGGCAAGGCGAAGGTAAGGCATGATATGGATGCGATGAACCGTGATGAGGCTTACTGGAACAAGTACCGACAGGTGGGGCTCACCAAGAGTGAGTCTTCGATGGACAGTTTCATCCACCGTATGGAGAATTCCAAGGGATTCAAGTATATCATCTTCGGCGTCAAGGCACTCATGGAGAACTATGTAGAGATAGGAAGCGGAGGAAAGGATGGCAGAAAGAGCCTCTTCGACCTCGGACCTATCAACACCTTCCTCTCCAACAACTACGTGGATGGCGTGCGCCTGCGTCTGGCAGCCCGTACCATGGCGGCACTCAACCCTCACTTCTTCTGGGATGGATATGGCGCCTACGGTACGAAGAGCCACAACTGGTACTACGGTCATCTCTTCACCTATTCGCTCAACAAGAAAAAGAACAGTCCGTTTGAGTTCCCGATGCGTAAGTTCGTCTTCGAGATTGGTCACGATATTACCTCTCCATCCGATGACAACCTGCTGCACAACAAGGATAACTTCTTCATGACCATCCGTGCCGCTACGCAGGACCAGATGTATCTCTACCAGCGACAGAAGTTCAGCTTCGTCTATGAGACCGACTGGGGACTCCGCTTTGATGCGGGAATGAGATGGCAGAGCAACCGCACCGTGGGCAACCTGCATTATTTCAAGGTGAACACGGGCGAGGAAGTAAAGAAGATACGCACCACCGAGGCATCTGTGGGCATCGACTACAACCCGGGTGTTACCTATGTCAACACCAAGCAGCAGCGATTGCCTATCAATCTCGACAGTCCTGAGCTCACCCTCCGCCATTCCATGGGTCTGGACGGATTCATGGGCGGTCAGTATCAGAGCAACCTCACCACCCTGGGCATCTACAAGCGCCAGTGGCTGGGCAGCTTCGGATATGTCGATTTCAACATCGTGGGCAAGATGCAGTGGAACAAGGTTCCATTCACCATGCTCGTCCAGCCACCAGTCAACCTCTCCATCTTCGAGCAGGAGGCAACCATCAGTATGATGAAAGACTGGGAGTTCCTGAGCGACCGCCAGCTCTTCTGGTCGGTAGCCTGGGATATGAACGGCAAGCTTCTCAACCGCATTCCGCTCATCAAGAAGCTGAAGTGGCGCGAGTATGTAGCCGTGAAGGGAGTATGGGGACAGCTCACCGACAAGAACAATCCGGTGAAAAATACATCGGATGACGTGATCTTCAAGTTCCCTAACAACTCCTACACCTTTGGCAACACGCCATATTGGGAGGTGGTAGCCGGTGTGCACAACATCTTCAAGTTCTTCGGAATCGATTATGTGCGCCGTATCAACTACCTGAATCATGCCAATGTAGATAAGTGGGGCATCCGAATGGGATTCCTCATGTCATTCTAGGAAAGATAAAACAGGGAGAACATAGCCTTTTTGCTATGTTCTCCCTTCATCAAAGTTTGGTCATAAAAGAGTATATAACAACATAAAAGAAGGAGATTGGCTTATGAAGATTCTATTGGCAGATAAGCAGGATATCACGCGTGCCGGGCTGACATACGTGATAGAGAAAATGGAAGGATTGGAAACCAAGTATGTGGAAGACAAGACAGAGCTGATGCTTGCCTTGAGGGAAAACGAAGATACGGTGGTGATTCTCGATTACACGCTTTTCGATATCAATGATTCCGCCGAACTGCTCATTCTCAACCAGCGCTTTCCCTATACCCGATGGCTGCTGTTCAGCGAAGACCTGAGTGCCGATTTCGTGCGGGTGCTCATCGCCAGCAGCAGTATGTTCAGCGTGCTCCTGAAGGAGAGTTCGCTGATGGAAATCAAGGAGGCGATACGCTTCTGCGTGGACAGCAAGCGTTTTGTCTGCCAGCGAATGATGGAGGTGCTCCTTACTCCGCCGCAGGAAGTAGAAGAAAAAGTGAATCTCACCAAGACCGAAACCGAGATTCTCAAGGATATCGCCCTGGGTATGACTACCAAGGAAATCGCCGAGAAGCGTTTCTCCAGTTTCCATACCGTGAATACCCACCGGAAGAATATCTTCAGAAAACTCGGTGTGAACAACGTGCACGAAGCAACAAAGTATGCACTTCGCGCCGGACTGGTAGATTCTGCGGAATATTACATCTAGAAGAAATAAACTGTTATAACAATTTTATAAACTCTAAAAACAAACTAAATGAAACCAACAAAGTCATTATTTGTTACGGCTGCATGGATTCTGGGCACTATGGGTGTCCAGGCAGCTGATTTTGTCCAGAATGGTAACTATCTTACCGTACAGTTGAAACAGCATCAGAACTATGGTCCGTCGCAAATCCGCCTCCAGGTGGTCAGCGACCGCATTATCCGTGTGCAGGCTACTGCCGAGCAGAGCTTCCGCAGCAAGCAGAGTCTCATCATCGTGCCTCAGAACTCCAAGGCGCAGTATAAGGTAGAGGAGCAGGGCGATGACCTCATCATCACCACCGCTGCCATGCGTGCCGTGCTGAATGAGGCTACCGGACAGATTACCTTCTACGATCTCAAGGATCAGGTACTGTTGAAAGAGGTGGCACAGGGAGGAAAGACCTTCAAGCCTTTCACCGTGCCCGACCGTGAAATCGGTGTGGATATCGCCAAGGTACCTGAGGCACAGAAGCACGGATGGTCATGGCGTGCCCTCTTCGATTCGCCAGACAATGAAGCCTTCTATGGCCTCGGTCAGCACCAGAGCGAAGAGCTCAACATGAAGGGCAAGAACGAAGACCTCTTCCAGTATAACACCAAGGTGAGTGTGCCTTTCGTCATTTCCAACAAGAACTACGGCATCCTCTGGGATTCCTATTCCTACAGCCGATGGGGTAATCCGGACGATTATCTCCAGCTGAACCGTGCCTTCAAGCTCTACGACAAGGACGGTAAGGAAGGACAGCTCACCGGTACTTATGTGGATAAGAACGGACAGAAGATAGTTCGTGGCGAAGACAGCATCTACTTTGAATATGCCATGCCTGAGACTTCAGAAATCTGCAACAAGACTGATAAGGGCGGTATCCAGAACCTGCCAAAGGGCTTTGCGCTGAATGGCTCCAAGGTGGTTTACGAGGGATATGTAGAGGCACCAACCAGCAGCTTCTATCAGTTTATCCTTTACTATGCCGGTTATATGAAGATCTACATCGACGGCAAGCTGGTGGTGCCTGAGCGCTGGCGTACCGCCTGGAATCCGAATTCCTATAAGTTTGAGACAGCCATTCCGAAGGGCAAGAAGACCCCAATCCGCATCGAATGGCAGCCGGATGGCGATGTTTCCTACTGCGGACTCCGTGTGGCAGCCCCACGTTCTGAGGCTGAGAAGAACCAGCTGAGCATCTGGAGCGAGATGTCGCCGGATATGGATTACTACTTCATCGCCGGAAAGGATATGGACGAAGTTATCTCGGGCTATCGCACCCTTACCGGCAAGGCACCGGTATATCCTAAGTGGGTGCTCGGTTTCTGGCAGAGCCGCGAGCGCTATCAGAGCAGCAAGGATATCGAGGAGAATATGAAGAAGTTCCGCGACCTGAAGATTCCGGTGGATAACATCGTACAGGACTGGAACTACTGGAAGCTGGATTCATGGGGAAGCCACGAGTTTGAGGCGGCACGCTATCCGAACCCTCAGGCGATGCTCGACAGCGTGCACGCCCTGCATGGAAGATTCATGATTTCGGTTTGGCCGAAGTTCTATGATACCGTGAAGAATTACAAGGAACTGGATGCCAAGGGCTGGATGTATCACCAGGCTATCAAGGATGATATCCACGACTGGCTCGGTTTCCGTGGCTCCTTCTATGATGCCTACGATGCCGGAGCCAGAAAGATGTTCTGGCGACAGATGGATGAGAATCTCTATACCAAGTATAAGTTCGGTATCGATGCCTGGTGGATGGATGCATCAGAACCAAACGTTCGCGACTGTACCCCGATGTGGTACCGCAAGGCACTTTCGGGTCCTACCGCCCTGGGCACATCTACCGAGTATTTCAATGCCTACAGCATCGTGAATGCCGATGCCATCTACAATGGTCAGCGCAGCGTGAACCCTAACCAGCGTGTCTTCCTCCTCACCCGTTCGGGCTTTGCTGGCGAACAGCGCTACAGCACCGCTACCTGGTCGGGCGACATCGCTACCCGCTGGGAGGATATGCGTGCGCAGATGACTGCCGGATTGAACTATTCCATGGCAGGTCTTCCTTTCTGGGGAATGGACCAGGGCGGTTTCTGTGTGGAAAACCGCTATGTGGCAGCCCAGCAGGAGTTTGACAAGACTGGTAAGGAGAATGCCGATTTGAAGGAGTGGCGTGAGTTGCAGGCTCGCTGGAACCAGTTTGGCTGTTTCGTTCCGCTCTATCGTGCCCACGGTCAGTGGCCGTTGCGTGAGGTTTGGAACATCGCTCCAGCCGATCATCCTGCCTACAAGACCATCGTAGCCTACGACAAGCTCCGCTATCGCCTGATGCCTTATCTCTACAGTATGGCAGGTATGGTGCATCTCAAGGATTACACCATGATGCGCGGACTGGTGATGGATTTCAATGGCGATGAGAAGGTGTTGGATATCAAGGACCAGTGGATGTTCGGTTCTGCCCTGATGGCTTGTCCGGTGGGCGAGTATCAGAAGTATTCACGCGAAGTCTATCTTCCTAAGCAGAAGGGCTGGTATGATTTCTATACCGGAGCATATCATGCAGGCGGTCAGACCATCGTGGCTGATGCGCCATTCGATAAGATTCCTGTCTTCATCCCAGAGGGCGCCATCCTTCCGATAGGTCCTGAGATGCAGTGGAGTGATGAGAAGAAGCCGGAGTTGATCGACCTCTATGTCTATGCCGGCAAGGATGGCTCTTATACCTTGTACGAGGATGAGGGCACGAACTATAACTACGAGAAAGGCAAGTATGCTGTCATCGATTTCAAGTATGATGATGCCCGGAAGCAGGTTACCATCGGTGCCCGCAAGGGTAGTTTCGACGGCATGCTCCAGAAGCGCCGCTTCAACATCATCCTGGTAGATCAGAAGAAGCAGCAGGGCGTGAATCTCGCCAAGTCGCCTAAGGGCAAGGTGGTGAAGTATTCCGGTCAGGCAATGACTGTAAAATTGAAATAATATGAAGAAGATATTTGCTTTAGCAATTCTACTATTGGGCGCTCAGTCTTTGAGCGCCCGCGATCGCCAGTCTTTTGATAAAGACTGGCTTTTCGTTTTGGCTGATAGTGCCGGTATGCAGAATTCGGAGTATTCCGACGGGCATTGGCGCCGCCTGAATCTCCCTCACGACTGGGCGATAGAGGGCGATTTCTCTCCATCGAATCCTTCGGGAGCCAGCGGCGGTGCGCTGCCGGGCGGCATCGGATGGTATCGCAAGCACTTCTCTCTTTCGCCAGACGAGAAGTACGACCGCTTCACCATCACCTTCGATGGCGTATATATGAACTCCACCGTCTATATCAACGGTCACAAGCTCGGCACCCGTCCCTACGGCTACAGCACCTTCGAGTACGATCTTACACCTTATATATATAAGAAGGGTGATAACGTCATTGCCGTGAAGGTGGATAACAGCGACCAGCCCAACAGCCGTTGGTATTCGGGCTGTGGCATCTACCGCCACGTCTGGCTTACCAAGACCCTGAAGAAGGCATACATCCCGCAGTGGGGGCAGTATGTGGCTACCACGCCGAAGGGAGATGTCAGGGTGAAGGTGGATTTCCATGCCAGTGGCAGCAGGATGAAGCTCTCCATCCGCAATACCATCTACGATGCGGCTGGCAAGGTGGTGGCAAGGAGCCAGGGCGACCAGAACCAGCTGCTCAAGGTAAGGAAACCTCATCTCTGGTCTATCGGCAGGGGCTATCTCTATACCGTGAAGAGCGAACTGGTGGTGAATGGCAGGGTGGTGGATACCGCCACTACGCAGACCGCCTTCCGTGATGTGAGGTTTGATGCCCGGAAGGGTTTCTTTCTCAATGGTGAGAATATGAAGATCAATGGCGTGTGCGAGCATCACGATTTCGGATGTCTCGGTGCCGCCCTCAACGAGGATGCGCTTCATCGCAAGCTCACCATCCTCAGGGATATGGGTGTGAATGCCATCCGGAGCAGTCATAATCCTCCGGCTCCCGAACTCCTGAATATGTGTGATTCCATGGGAATCATGGTGATGGACGAGAGCTTTGATATGTGGCGCCGCAAGAAGTCGAATGGCGATTATGCCCGTTTCTTCGATGAATGGCACCAGCGTGATCTCTCTGATCTGGTGAAGCGCGACAGGAATCATCCTTGCATCATCATGTGGAGCATCGGCAACGAGGTGCTCGAACAGTGGTCGGATGCCGCTGCCGATACGCTGAGTCTGGAGCAGGCGAATCTCATCCTGAACGCAGGGCATGATGCCTCTACCCTGGCACATAGCGATGAGCTGAGCGTGAATTCGCTTCTCACCCGTCATCTGGCAGATATCGTGAAGAAGTATGATCCGTGGGGCGCCCGTCCGGTTACTGCCGGATGCAACGAGCCTGATCCTAAGAATCATCTCTTCAAGAGTGGAGCCATCGATGTCATCGGATTCAATTATCATCATCAGTGGGCGAAGGATGTTCCTAGGAACTTCCCGGACAAGCCGTTCATCTTCTCCGAGAGTGTTTCGGCACTCCAGACGCGCGGTTATTACCGGATGCCGAGCGACAGCATCTATACGGCTCCGGTGGAGTGGTGGCTGCCATATACCGATCCATCCTTCAAGTGTTCGGCGTATGACAATATGCATGCCTCCTGGAGCAGTACGCACGAGGAGACCTGGGATGTGGTGAAGCACAATGATTTCGTGGGCGGACAGTTTATCTGGACTGGTTTCGACTATATCGGCGAACCGACTCCGTATGCCTATCCGGCACGCAGCAGTTATTTTGGCATCATCGACCTGGCTGGTCTTCCTAAGGACAGCTATTATATGTATCAGAGTGAGTGGACGAAGAAGCCTGTTCTCCATCTCTTCCCTCACTGGAACTGGCTTCCAGGCCAGCAGATAGATATGTGGTGCTATTACAACCAGGCAGATGAGGTAGAGCTGTTCATCAATGGCAAGAGCCAGGGTATCCGGAAGAAGAAGGTGCATGGAGAGGGAAATGAAGGCGCCTTTGATCGCAGCACCGAGTACCACGTGATGTGGCGAGTAACTTTCGAGCCGGGCGAAGTAAAGGTTGTAGCGAGAAAGCAGGGCAGGGAGATTTCGTCTCAGACTATCAAGACAGCCGGTCCTCCTCATCACCTCGTCTTGAAGAAGACCTATCAGAACACCCTTGCATCCGCTGTCCAAACCCCGTCAGGCGTTCCTGGGGATTTGCAATCGTGCACGCCAACCTCGTCAGGCGTTCCTGCGGATTTGCAATCGTGCACTCCAACCCCGTCAGGCGTTCCTGCGGATTTGCAATCCGCAGTCAAAAAAGGTTCGACCTCTCTCCCTGGGGATTTGCAATCCCCATCGATCCCTACGACCTTCGTAGAAGTAAATGTAGTAGATAAGGATGGCAATCTCTGTCCGAATGCCGAGAACGAGATCTATTTCTCTTCCACCGCCGAGATTCTGGGCACGGATAACGGCAATCAGACCTCCCTGGAGCGTTTCACCGATCCAAAGAGGAAGGCATTCTTCGGCAAGTGCATCATCGTCTTGCGAGGTCACGGCACGCTCCGTGCCGAATCCATAGACTTGCAACAAGCTATTATCAAATTATAAAAAACAAAAAAGCATGCCAAAGTCATTTCGACTTTGGCATGCTCATTTAAGTTACATACAGCTCGTCACGCCCAGAGAGCAATATACAAAGTGCAGCCTTTCTTCTTTTGACGATGCAAAGGTACGGCTTTTTTAGGGAACCACCAAAAAACAGGGTGTGACAAGCCCCGATTTCAGCAGCCACAGAATACGAATCCCGTTAATAATTCTAACTCGCTCTAAATTGGACTTTGATTGAAAATCAAGAAGTTGGTCGTTTGCCTATATTATATAGGTAACAATATGGAAACGAGCGGACTTCTGCTCGTTTCTGTATTTTGCAATATGCAAAGAACACTCCTTTTACAAGTGCAAAGTTAAAACTAAATTCTTAAAAACAAACTTTTCTGCTTTCATTTTAGGATTATTTATGAATCGGTTTATGTAGCACCCCAAATACCTTTAAGTATAACTTGCTTTGTCCCTTTATGTTGCTTTGATGAGATAAGAACATTCAAAGCAAAGCCTATTACAATAATGCGAAATTTTCAATTATTTACGATTTCTGTAATTTTTTTGAGAATATTACACCTCTATTTAAAATTATTATTGTACTTTTGCAAGTGTATTTACCTATTTTATATATATAGTATGGCAAAGAAAGATGTAAACAGATTGAAGATAATGTTGGCAGTAACCAAGCG
>ERZ780178.181-NODE-181-length-53125-cov-8.612210_pt1 | contig 53125 bp, 50 predicted proteins | sample MGYA00511018_ERZ780178 | MGnify/ENA primary metagenome ERZ780178 (study PRJEB29588, sample SAMEA2151439) | human gut metagenome | biome: human gut; feature: human-associated habitat; material: faeces | place: Denmark | collected 2008/2010 ...
CGCGATTGCAGTTAAATCTGCAATCGCGCGGTATTTTTTATAATCGGACCACCCGCCGAAATATCCGGCTGTTTTCCGCGTTTTACTTCGTTTTTCTTTTTCGTCCGACCTTCGTTGCGAGTCTGAAAAACCTGCCGTCTTTTCGTCGGTTAAATTATCCCTTCTACGAAAGAGTCCGCGTCGAAATCTTCGATGTCGTCGAGTTTTTCGCCCACGCCCACGTACGCGACGGGAACTTGCAGTTCGTTACAGAGCGAAACGATAAAACCGCCTTTCGCCGTGCCGTCGAGTTTGGTTAAAATCACGCCGTCTATGCCGACCGCTTCGTTGAACACTTCTACCTGATTCAAAGCGTTCTGCCCCGTAGTCGCGTCGAGCGCGATGAGTTTACGGAAATCGGCTTCGGGGTATTCCCTTTCGACTATCCGCGACATTTTACGAAGTTCTTCCATTAAGTTGGACTTGGTATGAAGTCTGCCCGCCGTGTCGATTATGAGGACGTCCGTTCCGCGAGCCTTGACGGAAGTAAGCGCGTCGAACACGACCGCAGACGGGTCGCTGCCCTCTTCGCTTTTAACGATCTTGACTTTCGCGCGCTTCGCCCATATTTCGAGTTGATCGCTTGCCGCCGCGCGGAAAGTATCCGCCGCCGCTATGGTAACGCTTTTGCCTTCTTCTACGAATTTATGCGCGAGTTTGCCGATCGAAGTGGTTTTGCCTACCCCGTTTACGCCTATTACCATAAGCACGGCCGGGGTGTCGAAATCGAATTCGTCGGCGTTATTCAGACAGTCTTTAAGCGCGTCGCGAAGGGCTTCAACCGCGACTTCTTTATCCTTGACTTTTTCATCTATCATTCGATCGCGGACGCTTTCGACTATCTCGTCCGCCGTAGAAACGGAAATATCGGACGAGATAAGCGCGTCGAGCAAATCGTCGTAAAAGTCTTCGCCTATTTTATCGCGGGCGAAAAGTACGCGCAGTTTATTGCCAAGCCCTTCTTTCGTCTTTTTAAGGGCGTCTTTGATTTTGCCGAAAAATCCCATATCACGCACCCAATTCGTCTACGACTTCGGCGAGTTTGACGGAAACGATCTTCGAAACGCCTTTTTCCTGCATCGTTACGCCGTACAAAGCGTCCGCGTGTTCCATGGTAACCTTTTTGTGCGTGATTACTATGAACTGCGTATCCTGCGCGAAGTTGTTGATATAGTTTGCGAATCTTTCTACGTTGGCGTCGTCGAGAGCCGCTTCGATTTCGTCGAGTACTACGAACGGCATCGGACGAAGTTTAAGTATGGCGAACAATATCGCGATAGCGGTAAGAGCCATTTCGCCGCCCGAAAGAAGGGATATTTTCTGCAATTTCTTCCCCGGCGGTTCTGCGACGATTTCTACGCCCTGTTCGAGCGGATCGTCGGTATCGGTTTCGTCGAGAATCAAATCCGCGCTGCCGCCGCCGAACAATTCTTTGAATATCCTTGAGAAATTCTGACGGATTTTGGCGAAGCCGACCGCAAACTTGGTACTCATTTCGGTGGTAAGTTGGGTAATGACTTCTTTCAAATCGTCTTCGGCTTTCATAAGGTCGTCGCGTTGGGTAGCCATTTCGGTGTACCTTTCGTTGACGGCTTCGAAGTCTTCGATAGCGTTGGGGTTGACCGCTCCGAGCGCGTTGATTCTGCGCTTTAAGCGTTTAATCTCTTCTTCGCCCTCGGTATTGTCGTAAACGTCGGATTTGAGCGGAAGCGCGGCTTCGTAGTCGAGCCCGTATTCTTCCTGAACGCGTTGACCCAAAAATTCGAGTTCCGCGTCTATCTTCGCAAGTCCGTTTTCTTCGCCGTAGCGATTTTCGGTAAGTTTATTGATTTCTGCCGTCAGAGCGTCGCGGGTGAGATTGTCCTGCTTTACCTGTTCGTTAAGCGCGTCTTTCTTCTTTTCCATGGAAGCGCGTTTATCGCGGAGAGTGTTAAGCACTTCTTTCTGCGTTTCGGTAAGAGCGACTTTTTCGCACTCGTCGATATACCTGTTCATCGTAACGGTATCCGTCTGAATGCTTTCTTCGTTTCTGTGAACGAGATTTTCGGTTTCCGCCTTTTCTTCGAGAGCCTGCTCGGCTTCGAGTTCGGCTTTTTTGATTTCGCCTTCGATGAACGAAAGTCGCGTTCTGACTTCCGCGCTTTCTGCGGTAAGCGCTTCGCGTTTCTTTCTGTATTCATCGAACATCTCGCGATGTTTTTCTTCGTCGAACGAAGCGGACGATTTTCTCTCTTCTTCGGCTTTGTTGCCTTCTTCGACCGCTGTGAATTTTTCGCCGATCTCGTTGAGTTTCGCGCGAATGTACGCCGCCGTGTTTTTAAGGGAGTTGATTTCCGTTTCGTAATCGGCGATCATACCTTCGTTCGCCGCAATCTGCTCTCTTAAAGCGACCGCTTCCTGACGGAGTTCCTGTAATTTGGTATTGAGATTGCCGAGTTCGTTTCTCTGCTCTTCGACCTGACTTTCGAGTTGCTTTTTATCGTTCTCGTACATCGTCATACGCTCTTTCTTCGTCTGAACTTCTTTGCCGATGTCTTCCATTTTTCTGTCCATCGAAAGGAAGCCCGAAGTAGTCTGACGGCGCGAACCGCCCGTCATCGAGCCGTTGGACGCGAGAACGTCGCCGTCGAGCGTAACTATCTTGAACGCGAAGCCGTAGCGTTGCGCTATCGTCTTACCGTTTTCGAGATCGTCTACGATCAAGGTATTGCCGAGAAGGAAAGATACGATTTTATCGTAATAATCGTCGAATTTGACGAGTTCGCGGGCAAGCCCCAGCGCGCCGCGATCGCCGAGCGCTCTGCGGATTTCAGAGCCTTCGCCGCGCGGCTTTATGGACGTTATCGGAAGGAAAGTCGCTCTGCCGAGTTCGTTTCTCTTCATAAAGTTCATAAGCGCCTGAGCGTCGTCGGGGGTGGCGGTTACGATATTCTGCGCCGCTCCGCCTAGCGCGGTTTCTATCGCGAGTTCGTATTTCGCTTCGGTGTGGATAGCGTTTGCGACAACGCCTTTGCTGCGTTTGCCGAGTTCGGGATTTTGCTTGCACGCCTGCATTAAACGCTTTACCGCGTCGGAATATCCGCCGTAACTCTCTTTAAGATTCTGATAGACCTTTTTATTCGATTCGAGCGAAGATATCTGTGCGTTGAGCGAATAGAGTTTGGAGTTGATTTCGGATATAACCTTGTTCGTCGTAACGATATCGCTTTCGGCGTCCCTTATCTCGTCTTTCGTTCTCTGCGTCTGTTTTTCGACGCGGACGAGTTGTTCTTCCTTTGCCTTTTTATCGTTTTCGAGAGCCTCTTTACGGGCTATGGTCGCGGCGGTTTTATCGAGAGTTTCCTGCTCTTTTTCGGCAAGCGCGCCCTTTTCAGCCGTCAGAGAACCTATGTTCTGCTTGATGTCGGCAAGCGACTCGACGCTTTCCATAAGCGCCCTTCTCGCTGTTTCGGCTTTGAGTTCGCCCTCGGTGATTATAGCGACGACTTCGGCAAGTTCCGCGCTTATTTTAGCCGACCTGCCGTTGAGTTCGACGTTCTCGCGTTTAAGCGAATTTGCGTGATCCTGTCTTTCTTTCGCTTTTTCCGCAAGTTCGATAATATGTTTTTTCGCCGCTTCCGTTTCGGCTTTAAGTCTTTCGGTTTCGCTTTTGAAATAGTTGATTTTTTCTTTGTACAGATTCGCCGTGCCCGATTGACGTTCGTATTCCGCGCTCTTTTCGATGAGTTGTTCGTTTATCGCTTTGACGTATTCGTCGGCTTGCGCGATAAGCAGAATATGCTCGTCGTAGTCTTTTATCGACCGTTCGAGTTCGGCGTTTCTGCGCTCGATTTCGGCGTTGATTTCGGCGATTTTACCCGTTACGCGGTCTTTTTCTTCCTGCGCGTGTTCGCTCTTATAAAGGAAGTGGTTGACTTCGTGGAATTTGAGTTGTTCGCTCAAAGCGTTGTAAGTTCTCGTTTTTTCCGCTTGTTTGGTAAGGGGTTCGATCTGCCTTTCGAGTTCGGTGGTAATATCGACTATACGGCTGATATTGTCGCGCGTTCTGTCGAGTTTACGCATGGTTTCGAGCCTTTTGGCTTTGGTCTTCGCGATGCCTACCGCTTCTTCGAAAATGGCGCGGCGGTCTTCGGGCTTCGACGACAGAATTTCGGAAACTTTGCCCTGCCCGATAATCGTATACCCTTCTTTACTTACGCCGCATTCGTGCAACGCGTCTACTATGTCGCGCAGTCTTGCCGGCGTTTTGTTTATATAGTATTCGCTTTCGCCCGAACGGAAAAGTTTACGCGTGAATACTACTTCGTCGACGTCGTAACTCTTAAAAATACGACCGGTGTTGTCGAATGTCAGCGAAACTTCGCAGTAAGAAAGCGACTTTCTGTTCTGCGTGCCGTTGAAGATAACGTCTTGCATGCTCGTTCCGCGCATGGTCTTGGCGGACATTTCGCCGAGCACCCACCTGATGGCGTCCGCAACGTTACTCTTTCCGCAACCGTTCGGACCGACTATACAGGTAACGCCGTTATCGAATCTGATTTCTTGTTTATCGGCAAAGGATTTGAAACCGATAAGTTCAACCTTTTTGAAATCCACTTGTTACTCCTTGTTAGTTCTTTTTTTTGCGGCGGTTTTACCGCTTTTTGCTTTGGACTTGCCTTTCGGCTTATCCGTTTTTTCGGCGGATTTGTTTTTGGCGGGCTTTTCGCCTTTCGCCGCGTAAGATTTTTGCTTCGTATTCAGGCGTTTAAGCCCTTTTTCGGCGCAAATCTTTTCGGCTTCTTTTTTAGAATTGCCTTCCGCTTCGGCAATCTCTTTTCCGTCTACCGCCAAAGACACGACGAAGGTCGGATTGTGATCCGGTCCTTTTCGACCTTTGACGATATACTCTATTTTGCCTTTTTTATATTTCTGAACGTATTCCTGCAAAAGATTTTTCGGGTCTTTTACCGGCGTTCGTTTTTCGGATTTTTTCGTCGCTTTTGCGGGAGCGGTTTTCGGAAGCAACGGCGAAAGTTCGTCGAAAATAAACTTTTTAGCCCTTTCAAGCCCGCCGTCTTCGTCGAGATATATCCCCGCCACTATGGCTTCGAAGAGATTTTCGCAAGCCGCGGAGTGGTTTTTGAGATTTTTCCTTTCGCCCTCGCCGTACAGAACGTACTCGTCTAAACCGAGCCTCTGAATCGCTTCGGAAAGCGGTTTATGCGAAACCAGACTTTGTTTGATTTCGGTAAGCGCGCCTTCGTCGGAATTCGGGTAATTCTTATAAAGATACTCCGAAACGCAATATCCGAGAACGGAATCGCCGAAAAATTCGAGTCTTTCGTTATTCTGAAAAGACGGATGCTCGTGCGTATACGAAGCGTGAGTAAAACATTGGCGAAGCAGGTTTTTATCCTTGAACGAAAAACCGATTATCTCTTCGCAGGAGGCTACGTCGAATATCATACGCTTTCACCGCTTAATGCGGCTATCTCTTCGGAAATCTTTTCGGAAACGTCCAGCGAAGAACACTCGTAAGCCTGAAGAACCGCGTTTTTGAATGCTTCCGCTTTGGAGGATCCGTGCGCTTTGACTACCGTCTTTTTCATACCGAGAAGCAACGCTCCGCCTTTTTTATTGTAATCGAGTTTGTCTTTGACCTTTTTGAAAGATTTTTTAAGAAGCATACCGCCGATTTTACCCTTCAATGAAGAGTAAATCTGCGTTTTTAATTCGGAGAATATGCACGACACTATGCCTTCCATCGATTTAAGAGCGATATTGCCGTAGAAACCGTCGGTTACTACCACGTCGTACTCGCCCGAAAGAATATCCCTCGCTTCCATATTGCCGACGAAGTTCACGGACGGGGTGTTTTTGAGCAGGACGAACGCTTCTTTGGTAAGAGCGTTGCCCTTGGCGTCTTCCGTGCCGTTTGAAAGCAACGCGACCTTAGGCTGTTTTACGCCCTTTACCTGATTCATATACACGCTGCCCATAACCGCAAACTGTTGAAGATTTATCGGCTTGCAATCGGCGTTCGCGCCGCAGTCGAGAAACAAGGTTTCGCCGCCTTTCATATTCGGGAAAAGCGGGGCGAGCGCGGGTCTGTTTACGCCTTTTATTCTCGGCGAAAGAAGTACCGCAGCCGTGAGAACGGCTCCCGTAGAGCCCGCCGAAACGAACGCAGAAGCGTTTTCGTCTTCTTTGAGAAGTTTGACGCACTTCACGACGGACGAATCCGGTTTTTTACGGATAGCCTCCGTAGGAGTTTCCTCGCAACCGATAACCTCGTCTGCGTCGACCACCGAAACGCGGAGCGTATCGTACTCTTCTTCGGCGAGAACGCTTTTTATTCCGCCCTCTTTGCCGACCAGCACGATGTCAAAATTTTCTTTTTCTTTGAGCGCGGCAAGCGCGCCTTTTACTATTTCGACGGGCGAATTATCTCCGCCGTAAGCGTCTATTATTATCTTCACGATAGCCTTCCTGAATCGTTATTTGTTTGCCTTTCGTTTTTAACCGTCCGCTCCGCAGAAAACCACCCTTCCGGGATCTCAATATTCGAGATTGCCGACGGTACGGGGGAACGGTATTACGTCGCGGATGTTGCCTATACCGGTCAGGTACATTATCATTCTTTCGAAACCGAGCCCGAATCCCGAGTGGGTTACGCCGCCGTATTTACGAAGATTTAAGTACCAGTCGTAATCTTCGGGTTTCATGCCGAGTTCTTTTATTCTGTTTACGAGTACGTCGTAACGCTCTTCTCTCTGACTGCCGCCGATAAGTTCGCCGATGCCCGGAACGAGCAGGTCCGCCGCCGCGACGGTCTTTCCGTCGTCGTTAAGGCGCATGTAAAACGCCTTGATTTCCTTGGGATAGTCGGTAAGGAACACGGGTTTGCCGTAAACCTGTTCGGTGAGATACCTCTCGTGTTCGCTCTGCAAATCGCAACCCCAGTACACGGGGAATTCAAACTTGTCTTTGACGGGTTCGAGTATTTTGATCGCTTCGGTGTAAGGAAGCCTTACGAATTCGTTGCTCTCTACGTTATTGAGCCTGTCAAGAAGCCCTTTATCGACGAAAGAGTTAAGGAACGCGAGTTCGTCGGGGCAAGTTTTCATGACGTGGCGGATTATATGTTTTACCATCGCTTCGGCAACGTCCATATCGTCGGAAAGGTCCGCAAACGCCATTTCGGGTTCAATCATCCAGAATTCCGCCGCGTGTCTCGTGGTGTTGGACTTTTCCGCCCTGAAAGTAGGTCCGAAAGTATACACGCTTCCGAACGCCATGGCGTAGGCTTCGGCGGAAAGTTGCCCCGAAACCGTGAGCGAGGCTTGTTTACCGAAAAAGTCTTGCGTGTAGTCTACTTTGCCGTCTTTCTTGGGTACGTCTGCAAGCGGAAGAGTGGTAACCTGAAACATCGCGCCCGCGCCTTCGCAATCGCTGCCCGTTATGAGCGGCGTGTGTACGTATACGAACCCGCGGGAATTGAAAAATTCGTGTATGGCGAAAGCCGCTTCGCTTCTTATGCGGAACACCGCGCCGAAAGTGTTGGTTCTCGGACGAAGATACGCGATTTCGCGCAGGTATTCGAGCGAGTGTCTTTTCTTCTGCAAAGGATAGTCGGGCGAAGAAGTCCCTTCGACCGTTATCTTGTTCGCCTTGATTTCAAACGGTTGTTTGGCTTCGGGCGTCAAAACGAGCGTGCCCTTTACCGTAAGCGACGCGCCTACGTTCTGACGGGCGATTTCGTCGTAATTTTCAAGGTTTGCCCTTTCGAAAACAATCTGCACGCCCTTGAACGAACTTCCGTCGTTAAGGTCGATAAAACCGAACTCTTTACCGTCGCGGACGGTACGCGCCCAGCCCTTTACGGTAACGGCTTTGCCGCCGAATTCATCGCTTTTTTCGTAAAGCGTTTTTATTGCGATTCTTTTTTCCATAACTTACGTTCTCCGAAAATTATATACGACAGTATTTTAACATAAATTTCGTCAAATTCCAAACGTTTTTATATATAAATATATAAAACGTACAAAAAAAAGCGACCCGTAGGTCGCTTTTTACGTCGCTTGATATTATTTGATTTCGGTTATATACGTCTGACGGCGTTTGATTATCTCGTGCGGGATAGACTTCCACTGCGCCAGAATTTTTACGTTGGTCGTAAGCATCGGGTTACCGACTACGGTCTTTACGCCGTTTTTAATTACGTTTTTCCACATTCTGTCCATTATCATGGCGGTTACGCCCGAATTGCGATAGGACGGCGTTACGCCGATAAGCGTAAGTTCGAGCGCGACGGGATGTTTTATCGCTTTCAGAAGCCCCGGAACGCTCGTGAGAGTCGCGCCTTTATGCTTGTTTATGACGTGCCCGATAGACGGAATAGCCACGCCGAAAGCGACGACTTCGTCCGTTTTTTCGTCTATGACGACGGACAGATAATCTTTATTGATTACCATCGCGAATTGCTGTAAAACGTTCTTTTTAGCGTCGCCCTTTATCTCGATATAACAGTCGAGATCTTTATACGCGGCGTTATAACAATCGAAAAATTTATCGCCGTAAATTTTTACTATCTGTTTTACCGACAAATGATCCGCGAGTTCTTTAAGCCCCGAACGCTTTGCGACGAGTTCGCTGACCTTACCGTACTTTTCGTCGTATTCGGAAATATCGAATTTAAGTTCCACCCATTCGCTCTCTTTTTTGTATCCGAGTTCTTCCATGATACGAGAATAATATTCGTAATTGTAGTTCGTGGCGTAAGTCGAAATCATATCGAAGCCGACCGTAAGCATACCTTCCCTGTCGGCGTCGTTGAATCTCCACGGACCGTGCATTTCGGTCATTCCGTTTTCTCTTCCGAAATCGGCAACCGCGCCGAGAAGCGCAGCCGCCACGTCTTTGTCTTCGATAAAATCGAACCGTGAAAACCTTATGCGTTTTTCGCCGAATTTTTCGTTGGAGGCGCGTACTATAATGCCCGCTATCCTCCCCGCGAGTTCTCCGTCTTTATACGCCAGAAAACATCTGACGTCGCACCCGACGGCGGCAAAATTCACTTTCGTATTTTTGACGTTCCGCTCGTCGTGGGTGAACGACGGCACGTAATAAGGATTGCCCTTATACAATTTAAGGGGAAACGTCGCGAATTTTTTCATTTGCGATCTGGTTTTCGCTTCGACGATCTCTATCATGTTTTTCTCCGGAACCGCTACAATACGGTTAAATGTAAGTGACGTAAGAATTATACCACTTTTCCGCAGAAAAATCAATAGATTGCGCCTGATTTTCCGATATACGGTAATTTTCGTTTTTATTTTTCTTTTTCGGGAGCGATTGCTTCGGTCGGTTTTTCGTCTTTAAGCGACATAATATAGTTTTCGTAGTCTTCTTCGGTCATTTTTCTGACCGGGTGTTTTTTCTTTTTACTCATAAAAATACCCCCTTCGACTATTTTGAACAGCCGGACGGGGTTTTATACTTTTTGAAACGTGAAAAGTTAATATGAAATGCCGAAAAACATCTCCCGCAAGGGAGATATATCACTCATCACTCATCACTCATCACTCATCACTCATCACTCATCACTCAACACTCAACACTCAAAACTCAACGTTCAACACTTCGCCATCGATGACGGAGTAATATTAAGTCTGCAAGGTTTGCCCTTCCGGGAGATTCTTCGGCAGAGCCTCAGAATGACACGTGTACAATCGCTCGTACTCCAATCTTCGGGATTGCCGCGGTCGCTACGCTTTCTTGCAATGACAGTCCGTGAGAATCAGGACGACTTATAAAACATCTCCCGCAAGGGAGCTATATCACTCATCACTCATCACTCATTACTCATCACTCAACACTCAAAACTCATCACTCATCACTTATAACTCAACACTTCACGCTTTCTTCGGGAGCGGAGCGAGATGAGAATAATAGCAACATTCGATTTTTCCGTTGTATATCTTACGCTTTTTATCCGCTTTTTTGCCGAAAAGCCTTTCGAAATCGTCAACGGGGGTAAGCGTGTACGCGCACCAATCGTCGAGCAAGGCGACCTTTTTACCGTAATCGCGGTAGAGTTTTTCGACTTCTTTTCTGTCCGACAGTCTTTCGCCATAGGGCGGATTGCTTATAATCACGCCGTGAGAAAATCTCGACGAAAAATCGCGCATATCGGCGCGTTGAAAATGTATATACTTGTCAACGCCCGCAAGTTCGGCGTGCTTTCTTGCAAGTTTAAGTTGCTTATCGTCTATATCGAAACCGCTTATCCGCAAATCGGCGTCGGTTACGATATTCGCTTTCGCTTCTTCTGCGGCGCGGTCGAAAATCTTTTTATCGAAACGTTTCCAATTTTGAAAATCGAAACTACGATTAAGCCCCGCCGGGATATTCAAAGCGATCATACACGCTTCTATCGGTATCGTCCCCGTACCGCAGAACAAATCGGCGAACGGGCGGGTTTTATTCCACACCGAGAGTTCGACGAGAGCCGCCGCGAGAGTTTCTTTGAGCGGCGCTTCGCCGACCAGACCGCGATAGCCTCGCCTGTGAAGTCCGTCGCCGGACGTGTCGAGCGTTACGGTAACGTAGTCTTTAAGCGCGGCGACTTCGATTTTATATCTCGCTCCGCTTTCGTTAAGTTCGTTTACGCCGTACTTTTTGCAAAGTCTTTCGCAAATCGCTTTTTTCGATACGGACTGAATCGCGCTGTACGCGAAGAGTTTACTCTGCACGCTTTTTGCGCTTACTATAATCTTGCCGTCGCGGTCGATATATTCTTCGAAAGGTATCGATTTTACGCCGTCGAACAGATCGTCGAAAGTTTCTGCTTTGAAACCGCCTAAAACTATTTCTACCCTGTTGCCCGTGCGAAGATTTAAGTTACACTTCGCCACGTCGCTTTCGTCGCCCTCGAATTTTATTCTGCCGTTGATTGCGGACAAGTCTTCTTTGCCGATTATTTTATATAATTCTCTTTTAGTTACCGCTTCTATACCCGAAGCGGAAGTTACGCATATTTCCATTTTTATATTTCTAAAAAGCGTCGTATAAGACGTTTATTTCGCCGTTTAAGACTTCCGCCACGCAAAAACGAATATCTTCGTCTTCGTGAGTTAAAAGGTAATATTCGGATATTTTTCCGTACTTTTCTATCTTCTTTTTATCTACCGCGTCTTTGGGGTCGCCGAACAGCGTTCCCGAACGGGTTTTTACTTCTATAAAATAAGTCGACCCGTCTTTTTTCATAATCAGGTCGGCTTCGCCGTACGGCGTTTTATAGTTCTTTTCTACGAGCGAAAAACCGAGTTCCCGCATGTATTTCAAAACGGCTCTCTCGCCTTGTCTGCCGAGAAGTTTTTTATGAAAGTCTTTCTGTGAATTCTGCAAAACCCGTTCTCCTTTAACGCGTCGATATGTTCTTTCGTTCCGTAACCTTTATTCTTTTCAAAGCCGTATTCGGGATAGATTTTATCGTATTCACGCATCAGATTATCCCTGTACACCTTTGCGACGATAGAAGCCGCGCCGATCGCGTAACTCTGCTCGTCGCCCTTGATTATGCCGATAGTTTTATACGGCAGATCGGGCACGAGCGCGTCTACGAGTACGACGTCGGGTTTTACGCTCAACCCTTCTGCCGCCGCTTTCATACATTTTTCGGTCGCCCTTAAAATGTTGAGTTCGTCGATTTCGTCGGGTTCGATTTGCGCGACCGACACCGCGATCGCCTTTTCGCGAATGAGTTTATCGAGCAATTCGCGTTTTTTTTCGCTCACCTTTTTGCTGTCGTTTATACCGTCGATAATTTCGCCGTCGTAAGGCAATATAACCGCCGCGCATACGACGGGACCGGCAAGCGGACCCCTGCCCACTTCGTCTATACCCGCGATATATTTCGCTCCGCCCGATTTTTCGACGTCGAAATCGACCTTTTCTTTAACGTTTACTTTTGATTTCACGGTCTTTCCTCTAAACAGATTTTGCCTATGCGTTGCTTGCGGAAATCGTCGATGACCGCTTTCGCGCAGCGCGTATAATCGCTTACGCCGCCCCTAAGAATAAACCCGCGGCGTTTGCATATATCGTCGAAAAGTCCGAGAGGCTCTTTATCGAGCGTTTCGAGCGAATATTTTTCTTTGAATTTTTCGGGCGCGATCACGCTTAACTCTTTTATGAGTTCGAGCGCAAGCCCCTCGGTGTCGAGAACCTCGTCGTTAAGCGAGCCGATATAAGCAAGGTGCTTCGCGTAAGCCTGATTTTCGAAACTCGGCGAAGTCGTGCCGGGCGTATCGAGAAGTTCGAAATCGCCCATTCTTACCCATTTATTGGCGCGTGTTACGCCCGCTTTATCGCCCGTTTCGGCGCGTTTTCCGCCCGAAATCGTATTGATTATGGTGGATTTACCCGTATTAGGAATACCCGCCACCATAAAGCGAAGAGTGCGTTTTACGCCTTTTTGTCTATCTCGTTCTATACGTTCGCTCATAACCTTGGCGCAAGCCGCTTTGAGTTTTGCCGTATCTTTTTTAGACAGTCCGTCGGTGGTTTCGTACGTTAAGCCGCGACGTTTTAATTCTTCGCAGATAAGCGAAAGCGAACCCGAAGAAATCGTGTCGCATTTGTTTACGCAATACACCACGGGTTTGTTTTTGAATATTGCCGAAAGTTTGGGGTTGAAACACGCGAAAGGGGCGCGGGCGTCCAGAACGTAGATAACCCCGTCGCAAAGTTTTATGTCTTCTTCGGTTTTACGAAGGGCTTTGGTCATGTGCCCCGGAAACCATTGTATCCGCTGAATATCCATTTCGTATCTTTACCTTTCGTCGTCGTATCCGGCGAGTTTCGCCGCGCGGCGAGCCGCTTTTTGCCTGCGTTTTTCTTCTCTTTCTTTTTCTTCGGCTTTCTGCTTCGCTCTGATATACTTACGGTACATATCGGGGCGTTTTTCTTTGGTAAGCCGTTCGGCTTCTTCGAGCCGCCACTTATCCACGAGTTTATGGTTGCCCGAAAGCAGAATTTCGGGTACTTTTTCGCCCTTGAATTCCGCCGGGCGGGTATATTGCGGATATTCGAGAAGGTTATCCGTAAAACTTTCGTCTTTAAGGCTGTCGCCCGCGATAACTCCGTCTACGTAGCGGCAGATAGCGTCGGTTACGACCATTGCGGGGAGTTCTCCGCCCGTAAGCACGTAATCGCCGATTGAAATTTCGCCGTCGAAATAACCGTCAAGCACGCGCTGATCTACGCCTTCGTAATGTCCGCAAAGGAAAATAAGTCGGTCGTATTTAAGGAGTTTTTTTATATCTTTCTGCTCGAAACGCTTTCCCTTGGGCGACATATATACCCTGTACGCCTTTCTGTCGGGGTCGATTGCGTCAACCGCCGAAGCGATGGGTTGCGGCATCATAAGCATGCCCGCGCCGCCGCCGAAAGGATAATCGTCGCATTTCAGGTGTTTGTCTTCGCTGTAATCGCGTATATCGGTAACGTATATTTCGACTTTTCCGTCTTTGGTCGCCCTGCCGATAATGCTCTCTTTCAAAGGCGCGAACATATCGGGGAAAAGAGTTAAAATGTCAATTCTCATACATTACGACCTCCGTGAATTTTTTGGCGTCTACAACGACCTTTTTATTTTCTACGTCTATTTCGACGAGAAGAGTTTTAAGCATGGGGAAGACCGCTTCGCCCTCGGCGGTGGAAACGTAATAATAATCGACGTTTCCGCTGACGATATCGTGAATTTCGCCCATTTCTTTACCGCTTGAAAGGTAAAGTTTGCTGCCCAGCACGTCCGAAATAAAGTAATTGCCCTTTTTGACGTTGATTTCGTTTTTATAAGCGTAAACTTCTTTTTGCCGAAGGGTTTCCGCGAAATTTCTGTCGCCCACCCCCGCGAGTTTAAGAATCGCTTCTTCTCCGCCCGCCGATCTGAAAGATTCGACGGAGTAATCGATCGAGTTTATCTCGACCGTTTTTATATCTTTAACGCTCGCGAAATCGTCGGCGAAAAGGCGGACTTTAAGTTCGCCTTTAATGCCTTGCGGTTTCGCGACCGCGCCTATTTCGATTTTAAGGTTTTTATCCATAATACGATAATGAATAATTGTAAGATGTACCACGCGGGAAACGCCCTTCCGGGAGATGTTTCGCTAACGCTCAACATGACACACGCATCTGTCATCCTGAGGTTTACCGAAGGATCGCCTGGAAAGGCAAAACCTACGGACTCGATATTTCCGTAACATATACTCCGCAGTAATTCACCCTTCCGAGAGTACGGGCGACCAGACAGCCGCTCCGACGTTTATTGCGGGGATTGCCACGCTACGCTCGCAATGACAACAGTCAAAATCCACCCTTCCGGGAGATTCTTCGGCTTCGCCTCAGAATGACAGGCGTATCATCCGCGGTAGTCGCAAAGATTCAATAAGGACGATACGAAAATGCGGTCGCGAGTTGAAGCCGCGACCGCAAGTCCGTCAAGACTTATTCGGTCTTGCCCTTGATTTCTACGTTGTATCTCTTTCCGCCGCGCGGGGTTGCAGCCTTTACGAGCGTGCGAAGCGCTTTGGCTATCTTACCCTGTCGACCGATAACTTTACCCATGTCGTCTTCCGTGAGATAAACGGTAACCGTTACCGAATTTCCGCGTTCTTCGGTTTTATATTCCGCAAGTTCGGGGTGTTCGGCAAACTGCTCGACGACGTAACGAATTAAATCCGTCATAATATCGACCTCCTGTTCCGCTTTACGCGATAAATAATTTACTCAAAAATTATTTCTTCTTTTTCTTGGGGTTGGTCTTCGAGGGGGACAATTTGTCCGACTTTTCGATCACACCGGCGTTAAGAAGAAGCGCTCTTACGGTTTCCGTGGGCTGAACGCCTTTGGCAAGCCAATCTTTGGCTTTATCGTTATCGATAACGATTTCCGCAGGGTTAGTCGTCGGGTTGTAGTGTCCGATTTTATCGATATATTCGCCGTCGCGAGCCTTTCTGCTGTCAACGACTACGATACGATAAGTAGGAGACTTCTTGTCGCCGAGTCTGGTCAATCTCATTTTTACTGCCATTGTTATATCCTCCGTTCAAAAATAACTGTTTTATATAAACCGCTTTATAGCGCGATTTTCGTGTGTTCCGAGCCTGTCGCCCGTTAAAACGGCATCATACCTCTGCCGCGTTTGCCCTTCATCATTTTCATCATCTGCTTTGTCTGATCGAACTGTTTAAGCAGTTGATTTACTTCTTGTATCGTAGTTCCGCTGCCTTTCGCTATTCTCGTTTTACGCGAATAGTTGAGTACCGACGGATCTCGTCTTTCTCTTTTGGTCATGGAAAGAATAATCGCTTTCGTGCGTTCTATTCTCTTTTCGTCCACGTCCTTTTCGGAAATTTTTACTTTATTCATGCCGCCGCCCATCTGCGGGAGCATTTCCATAAGCCCTTTCGCGCCGCCCATGTTTTTGAGCATATCGAACTGCGAAAGATAATCGTCGAGAGTAAACGAATTTTCGCGGAATTTCTTTTCCATTTTCTTCATTTGCTCTTCGTCGACCGAGGCTTGCGCTTTTTCTATAAGCGAGAGCACGTCGCCCATACCGAGAATACGGCTCGCCATTCTGTCGGGGTAAAACGGCTCTAAATCTTCGGGTTTTTCGCCGACCGAAGCAAACTTGATCGGTTTACCCGTTACCGCTTTTATCGAAAGACACGCGCCGCCCCTCGTATCGCCGTCGAGTTTGGTCAAAACCACGCCCGTAAGCGGCAATCTTTCGTCGAAAGTCTTGGCGACGTTGACCGCGTCCTGACCCGTCATGGAATCCACGGTGAGAAGTATTTCGTCTACCCTTATCGCCTTGACGATGTTTTCGAGTTCTTTCATCAACTCGTCGTCTATATGAAGTCTGCCCGCGGTATCTATGATAACCGTATCGAAGCCGTAACGCTTGGCGTATTCTATCGCTTCTTCGGAAATTTTTACGGGGTTAATCTGTCCTTTTTCGAAAACTTCGACCCCGACTTTACCCGCGACCGTCTTTAACTGTTCTATCGCGGCGGGGCGGTACACGTCGCACGCGACGAGCAAGGGCTTTTTACCCTGTTTTTTAAGATACAATGCGAGTTTTCCGCAAAGCGTAGTCTTGCCCGCGCCCTGCAGACCGCACATCATTATAACCGTGGGAAGCGACGACGAAACGACGAGTTTGCTGTTTGACGAACCCATCAAAGCCGTCAACTCTTCGTTTACGATTTTTATAACCTGCTGCGCGGGGGAAAGGCTCTTCAATATATCCTGCCCGACCGCTTTTTCGCTAACCTTGGCGATAAAGTCTTTCGCGACCGACAAATTTACGTCGGCTTCTAAAAGAGCGATACGCACTTCGCGCATGGCTTGCTTTATTTCGAGTTCGGTAAGTTTGCCGCGTTTGGTGAGTTTTGAAAATATATGATTAAGTTTTTCGGATAATCCCTGAAAGACCGCCATTAAACTTCTCCGACGAGATTTTTGATTTTTTCCAGTTTGGTTTCTTTTAACGTATTTTCGTCTATTATCGCGTTGATTTCGCGTTTGGTAGAGTAGATTTTAAGATTTTCTTCGTAAAAATCGAGTTTTTTACGGGTAGCGGCAAGCGCGTCGGACACACTCTGTCGCGAAACGCCGTTTTCTTCTGCGATTTCGGCAAGCGAGAGATCGAGCGAATAATACGCTTCGGCGACCGCCCTGTGTTTTTCGGTAAGCAATCCGCCGTAAATTTGTAACAACTCGCTGTAATAGACGCCGTCCATAACTCACCCTTTTCGCTTTTACGAACGGAATTATACACTATAATTTTATCGGTGTCAAGCATTTTTACCTGACAGCGGATATTTTTTATTTTGGTTTATAAACGCGGGGATTATATCACCCTTCCGGGAGTATGCTCTCCCGTTGAAGCGGGAGAGGTGGCGACCTGCCTAGGGGCTTCACTGCGTTCAGAATGACGGTAAAGTTTTGTCCGTACTCCAATCTTCGGGATCGCCACGCTGCGCTCGCGATGACAGTACTACACCACCCTTCCGGGAGATTCTTCAGCAAAGCCTCAGAATGACGGTAAACAAACACACTGCGATCGCGACGGATAAAGATTATTCGATTATTTTTCAATGTGGATTGACAAACGGTTTCGCATATGTTATAGTTATGGCGATATGAACTTACAATACTTGAAATACGCGGTAGAAGTCGCGAACAGCGGTTCGATAAACAAAGCCGCGGAAAAACTCTATATGGATCAGTCAAATCTGAGCCGTTGCATAAAAGAACTAGAATCGTCGGTCGGCGTAAACATCTTCGAAAGGTCTTCGCGCGGGGTGAAAATATCGCCGCATGGCGAAGAATTCCTTAAATACGCGAAAAACATATTGAAACAGGTCGACACGTTGGAAAATATGTTCCGCTCTGACTTCGCCGAAAAAAAGAAATTTTCGATTTCGGTACCGCGCGCAAGTTACGTCGGAGAGGCTTTTTCGTCGTTTTCGCTCTCTTTGCCGACGGACGGCGGATTCGAGGTTTTCTACAAGGAAACGAACGCCCTCCGGGCGATAAAGAACATTCTCGAAGCGGACTATCGTCTGGGCATAATCCGCTACGCCGAACATTACGACGAATATTATAAGGAAATGCTCGAAGACAAAGGGCTTTCTTACGAACTCATAGCCGAATTCCGCTATCAGCCCGTCATGAATGAACACTCGTCGATCGCTTCGAAAGAAGAAATAACTTTCGCCGATTTAGCCGATAAAACGGAAATAGCGCACGCCGACCCTTACGTTCCGTCGCTGCCGTTATCCGAAGTTAAAAAAGAAGAATTGCCCGACACTCCCCGCCGCATATTCGTGTTCGAGCGGGCAAGTCAATTCGAACTTCTGGCGAAAAACGCGGATACTTTTATGTGGGCTTCGCCCGTTTCGAAACAAACGCTCGGGCGGTACGGACTGGTACAGAAAACCTGCCCCGAAAACCAAAAAGCGTACAAAGACGTGCTTATATATAAAAAGGATTACGCGCTTACCGACCTCGATAAAAATTTTATAACCGTACTTTGCCGCGTAAAAAGAAATTTATTCGGCGACAATCAATGATTTTTGCGTTGAAAACCCCGCCGATTTACTAAAATTTTCAATCTTACCCCGTTATATCGATAAATACAGTACCGATATAACGAAATAGCATTTGACATTTATTTTATAAGATGGTATAATCGTATCGCAAAAGGGAGAAGCAAATGATTTCGAAGGCGACGCTCGGCAGATTGCCGACATATCTTAAATACCTGACGGCTCTGCCCGATACCGTTACGGCGATTTCGGCGACGACGCTGGCGAAAGAACTTTCGTTGGGCGAAGTTCAGGTACGGAAAGATCTCGCTTCCGTTTGCGGCAAAGGTAAACCCAAGGTAGGATACGAAGTAAAAGATCTCGTCGTCAGCATAAAACGCGTGATTTCGCTTAAACCGAACAAAGAGGCTATTATAGTCGGCGCGGGCAAACTCGGAACCGCCCTTCTCGGCTACCCCGGCTTTTCGGAATACGGTTTAATCGTCTCGAAGGCGTTCGACGTGGACGATAAAAAGTGCGGCGGAAACGTTCTTCCGATGAGCGAACTTCAATCCTATATAAGATTACATCAGGTCGAACTCGGCGTACTCACCGTACCCGCAGACGCGGCGCAGTCCGCGGCGGACGAAATGGTAAAAGGCGGAGTTCGTGCGATATGGTGTTTTTCTCCGACGGCGATAAAAGTTCCCGACGGCGTTACCGTACAATACGAAAATCTCGCGCTTTCTCTCGCGCATTTACAAAATAAATCAGGTTAAAATTTTTTACGACATACAGGAGGTTACTATGGCAAACAATGAACGACAAATAGTCGACGGCGTAGAAGCGTTGGAAGCGACGATCGCAAGAGTCAAAGCGGCTCAGCGCGTATTCGCGACCTACACGCAGGAACAGGTGGACAAGATCTTTAAGGCTGCCGCCATCGCCGCAAACCAGGCGCGTATTCCCCTTGCCAAAATGGCGGTTGAAGAAACGGGAATGGGCGTCGTCGAAGACAAGGTAATCAAGAACAACTACGCTGCGGAATACATTTACAACGCGTACAAGAACACGAAGACCTGCGGCGTCATCGAAGAAGACAAGGCTTACGGAATAAAGAAAATAGCCGAGCCTTTGGGCGTTATCGCGGCGGTTATCCCCACGACCAACCCGACTTCTACCGCTATCTTCAAGACCATGATCGCTTTGAAGACGAGAAACGCGATTATCATCAGTCCCCACCCGAGAGCCAAAAAATCGACTATCGCCGCCGCGAAAGTCGTTCTCGACGCCGCCGTTAAGGCGGGCGCGCCCGAGGGCATTATAGAATGGGTTGACGTTCCCTCTCTCGAAATGACTAACCTTTTGATGAAAGAGGCGGATATTATCCTTGCAACCGGCGGTCCGGGAATGGTCAAAGCCGCTTATTCCTCCGGTAAACCCGCGCTCGGCGTAGGAGCCGGCAACACCCCCGCCATCATCGACGATACCGCCGACATCGTACTCGCGGTCAACTCGATAATTCACTCCAAGACGTTCGATAACGGTATGATCTGCGCGTCCGAACAATCGGTAATCGTTCACAAGAACGTCTACGACGCGGTTAAAACCGAATTTGCGGAAAGAGGATGCTATTTCCTCAACCCCGAAGAAACGGAAAAAGTTCGTAAAACGATTATTATAAACGGCGCTCTTAACGCCAAAATCGTCGGTCAGAAAGCGGTAAAAATCGCCGAACTCGCCGACGTAAAAGTTCCCGAAGGAACGAAGATTCTTATAGGCGAAGTCGAAAGCGTGGAACTTTCGGAAGAATTCGCCCACGAAAAACTTTCCCCCGTTCTCGCTATGTATAAGGCGGAAGACATTCAGGACGCCTTCTCTAAAGCCGAAAGACTTATCGCGGACGGCGGCTACGGTCATACCTCTTCGATTTACCTCAACGCGGTAACCGAAAGGGCCAAACTCGACGAATTCGCGGCTCGTATGAAGACCTGCCGTATTCTCGTAAACACTCCCTCTTCGCAAGGCGGCATAGGCGATTTGTATAACTTCAAACTCGCCCCCTCGCTTACGCTCGGTTGCGGCTCCTGGGGCGGCAACAGCGTTTCGGAAAACGTCGGCGTAAAACACTTAATCAATATCAAAACCGTTGCAGAAAGGAGAGAAAACATGCTTTGGTTCCGCGCGCCGGAAAAGGTATATATAAAGAAAGGCTGCTTACCCGTCGCTCTCGACGAATTGAAGAACGTAATGGGCAAGAAACGCGCGTTTATCGTAACGGATTCGTTCCTTTACAATAACGGATACACTAAACCCATCGAAGACAAACTCGATCAGATGGGAATCGTTCACGAGACGTTCTTCGACGTCGCGCCCGACCCGACGCTTGCCTGCGCGCAAGCCGGCGCGGAACTCATGCGTTCGTTCAAACCCGACACGATTATCGCGCTCGGCGGCGGTTCGGCTATGGACGCGGGCAAGATTATGTGGGTTATGTACGAACATCCCGACGTAGACTTCATGGATATGGCGATGAGATTCATCGATATTCGTAAGAGAGTTTACACCTTCCCGAAGATGGGCGAAAAAGCCTACTTCATTGCTATCCCGACTTCTGCCGGTACCGGTTCGGAAGTTACCCCGTTCGCGGTTATCACCGATCAGGACAGCGGCATCAAGTATCCCCTTGCCGACTATCAATTGTTGCCCAATATGGCGATTATCGATACGGACTTCCACATGAGCGCTCCGAGAGGTCTGACGGCAGCGTCCGGTATCGACGCCGTTTCGCACGCGTTGGAAGCCTACGCTTCGGTTATGGCTACCGATTATACCGACGGTCTTGCAAAACAGGCTTTGCAGACTATATTCAAATATTTGCCGAGAGCGTACGACAACGGTCAGACGGACGTCGAAGCCCGTGAAAAAATGGCTAACGCCGCCACTATGGCAGGTATGGCTTTCGCGAACGCTTTCCTCGGCGTATGCCACTCTATGGCGCACAAACTCGGCGCGTTCCACCACATTCCGCACGGCGTGGCAAACGCTCTGATGCTCGAAGAAGTTCTTCGTTTCAACGCTGCCAAAGCGCCCGTTAAGATGGGTACGTTCTCGCAATACGACCACCCGCATACCCTGGCAAGATACGCAGAAATCGCGGACTGCCTCGGACTCGGCGGCAAGAACGACGCGGAAAAACTTGAAAATCTCATCAAAGCCGTAAACGATCTCAAAGCGAGAGTAGGAATCAAACCGACCATCAAGGATTACGTTCCGGACGAAGCAGACTTCCTCAACCGCCTCGACGCGATGACCGAACAGGCGTTCGACGATCAATGCACCGGCGCAAACCCGAGATATCCGCTTATGAGCGAAATCAAACAGATGTATCTCAACGCGTACTACGGCAAAAAGCACTTCACCGAACCCGAAATGCCCAAAGCGGCGGATTTTACCGATTCGGACGACGTACACAACTTCAAACAAGCGTACCGCCGCAGCAAAAGCGGAATGAAAAAAGCCTAACGGCGTAAGGAGGAATTAAAATATGAATCTTGACAGAATTATTGCGGTAAGAAACCATAAAACCGTATACCGCGACGGCGATCTCTGCCTTAAAGTATTCGACGCGTCTTTCTCGAAAGCGCAGGTACTTAACGAGGCTTTGAATCATGCGCTCGTCGAAGAAACGGGACTTAACGTGCCGAAAATTCACGAAGTTACCGTCATCGACGGAAAATGGACGATTATAACGGACTATATCAAAGGGAAAACGCTCGCTCAACTCATGAGCGAGCATCCCGAAAAGAAAGACGAATATCTCGAATTTTTCGTCGATCTTCAACTGGAAGTTCAGTCGAAAACCTGCCCTCTTTTAACCAAGTTGAAAGACAAAATGAATCGTAAAATTTCGCAGACCGATCTCGACGCAACCGTCCGTTACGAACTCCACACCCGCCTTGACGCCATGCCCAAGCACAACAAACTTTGCCACGGCGACTTCAACCCGTCGAATATCATCATTGCCGAAGACGGCACCCCGTATATTCTCGACTGGTCGCACGCCACGCAGGGCAACGCTTCGGCGGACGTAGCGAGAACTTACCTGCTCTTCTGGCTTAACGGCGATATCGACGGGGCCGAGAAATATCTCGATCTCTTCTGCGCAAAGAGCCACACTGCAAAACAATATATTCAGAAGTGGATGCCTATCGTTGCGGCTTCGCAGACCGTCAAGGGCAACGAAAAAGAACGCGAATTCCTGCTTACGTGGGTAAACGTCGTCGATTACGAATAAGATAAGGAGAAAAAAAAGATGAAAGTTACTGTTTGTATAGGTTCTTCGTGCCATATCAAAGGCTCGCGCAAAGTAGTGGAAGGACTTCAATATTATATCAACGAAGCGAATTTAGGCGACAAGGTCGAACTCGGCGGCACGTTCTGCATGGGTAAATGCCAACTCGGCGTATGCGTAACGGTAGACGACAAGTTCTATTCCGTTTCGCCCGAAACGGTTAAAGATTTCTTCGAAACCGAAATTAAAGCAAAGGTTGAATAATGATAATCGTCGAAGTATGCGTAGGCAGTTCCTGCCACATTAAAGGCGCGCCCAGAATAGTCGAAATGATGCAGGAAAGAATACGAAATAATCATCTCGAAGACGATATAGTGCTTGTCGGAGCGTTCTGCTCCGGCAGGTGCAATCGCGTGGGCGTAACCGTTACCGTGGACGGAAGCGTATACGTCGGCGTAACACCCGAGGGCTTGGGCGAATTCTGGGAAAACACGATTATGCCCGCCCTTAACAAGTCAAAGGAGAACGAATTGTGTCCGAATGCCTGACTCTTAAAAAATCCAACTGTAAAAACTGTTACAAGTGTATCCGCCACTGCCCCGTCAAGTCGATTCGCTTTTCGGGCAATCAGGCGCATATCATCGGCAACGAGTGTATACTCTGCGGGCAATGCTTCGTAGTCTGTCCTCAAAACGCCAAACAGATAGTAGACGAAACCGAAAAGGTCAAAGTTCTGATACAGTCGTGCGCGCCCGTTTACGCGAGCGTCGCCCCGTCGTTTATCGCAAATTATCAGGGGATAGGCATTAACGGGATAAGAAAGGCTCTTATAAAACTCGGCTTCGCGGGGGCGGAAGAAACCGCGCTCGGAGCGACCGTAGTGAAAACCGAATACGAAAAAATGCTTGCCGACGGCACGAAGGACGTACTTATTTCGTCCTGCTGCCACTCGGTAAATTTGCTTATTCAGAAGTATTACCCCTCTCTCCTGCCCTATCTTGCCGACGTTATGTCGCCCATGCAGGCGCATTGCTCGGATATTAAAAAAAGATTTCCCGACGCCAAAACGGTATTTATAGGTCCGTGCGTTTCCAAAAAGGACGAAGCCGAACATTACGAAGGCATCGTAGACGCCGTTCTGACGTACGAAGAACTGACCGAATGGCTGAAAGCCGAACGTATCGATCTCGAAGCCGATTTGGACGTCGACGAAGAGAGTCGCGCCCGCTTTTTCCCGACGACGGGCGGTATACTTAAAACCATGGCGAACAGAACGCCCGATTATACGTATATGGCGATAGACGGCGTAGATAATTGTATCGCGGCGCTGAAAGAGATCGAACAAGGCAACGTTCACAAATGCTTTATAGAGATGTCGGCTTGCGCCGGCAGTTGCGTCGGCGGTCCGGTTATGGAAAAATATCACCGTTCTCCGATTATCGATTATCAGTCGGTCGCGGACTACGCGGGTAAAAAGGACTTCAAAGTTACTCAACCCGATTCTCTCGACCTTAAAAAACACTTCGAACCGATCGAACGCAGATACGGCGCGCCGTCCGAAAGCGAAATTCAGGATATACTTAAAAAGATGGGCAAAAATCGCCCCGAAGACGAACTCAACTGCGGTTCTTGCGGATACGACACCTGCAGAGAAAAGGCTATCGCGATTTATCACGGAAAAGCCGAAATATCAATGTGTCTGCCCTATCTTAAAGACAAAGCCGAGAGTTTTTCGGACTGCATAGTTTCGAATACTCCGAACGCGCTGATAGTAATAAACGACGCGTTGGAAGTGCAGCAGATAAACCCCGCAGCCCGCAAAATACTCAATATAAGATATTCTTCGGACGTTTTAGGCGATCAGGTCGTGAGAATTCTCGACCCGAAACCCTTCTTACAGGTACTCGAAAGCAAACGCGCCGTCAGAAATCGCAGAACGTATCTCGCGGAATACGACAAATACGTCGAACAGACCATTATCTACGACCCGAACTATCATATGCTTTTGTGCATAATGAGAGATATCACCGAGCAGGAAACCGAGCGCGAAAAACGCGAAAAGTTACGCAATCAGACGGTTGAAACGGCGGACAACGTAGTAGACAAACAAATGAGAATCGTTCAGGAAATCGCTTCTCTGCTCGGCGAAACCGCCGCGGAAACGAAAATCGCTCTGACGAAGTTGAAGGAGAGCATTTCCGATGAATAATCTCTGCGCCGATATCGGTTACAAGAGCATAAACCACGACGGCGAGCAATTGTGCGGAGATCACGTAGACGTCGTCGAATCGGGCGAAGATTCGACCGTAATCGTTCTGGCGGACGGACTCGGCAGCGGAGTTAAAGCGAGTATCCTGTCAACGCTTACCAGCAAAATAATTTCGACGATGATGTCGGAAGGTCTGTCCATTACGGACTGCGTCGAAACGATAGCCAAAACCCTCCCGATTTGTTCGGTAAGAGGCGTGGCGTATTCGACGTTTACGATAATGCATCTCGTCGAAAACCGCGAAATGGAATTGATACAATACGACAATCCGTTGACTATTTTAATCCGCGACGGGGAAAATTATCTTTACCCCATGACCGAAATGAATATCGACGGCAAAAAGATTTATCATTCCATGATAAAATTGCAGGAAGGCGACGTTTTCGTTACGATGAGCGACGGCTGCCCGCACGCCGGAATCGGTCTTGCCTATAATTTCGGCTGGAAACGCGACGAAATAATTCAGTATATGAAAACCGTCGTTGCGGGCGAATACGCGGCAAAGACGATGGCTACTATACTTCTCGAAGAAGTAGACAGACTCTACGATCACCGCCCCGGCGACGACGCAACGGCGTGCGTAGTAAAAATACGTAAGCGCGAACCGATGAACATTCTGTTCGGACCTCCGCGCGATCGCGACGACGCCAACCGTATGATGGCTTTATTCTTCGCCAAAGAAGGCAAGCACATAGTCTGCGGCGGAACCACCTCTTCGATTGCCGCTCAATACCTCGGTAAAAAGGTCGAAGTAGATATCAACTTCACCCCGTCGGATATGCCGCCTATCGCTAAAATAGAAGGCGTGGATCTCGTTACCGAGGGCGTCATTACCATGAACCGCGTCGTTGAATACGCTCACGACGTATTAGGCGAAAACAAACTATACGAAAAATGGAATTTCGGTCACGACGGAGCCTCGCGGATCTGTCAACTGCTTTTCGAAGAGGCGACGGATATAAACTTTTTCGTCGGAAGAGCAATTAACCCCGCCCACCAGAACCCCGACCTGCCGATTAATTTCAACATCAAAATGAATATAGTCGAAGAATTATCCGCGTGCCTTAAAAAAATGGGCAAACGAATAAAAGTGAGTTATTTCTGATTTTATTATGAGAAAATTCGATACCAAAGTTCAACACTTAAAATACAAAGTATTGCGCGAAGTCGCAAAACAGGCATGGGCAGACACCCTTCAGGACAATCTGCTCGATATTCCGAAAATTATCGTTCCCGGTAAAATACCGACGATGCGTTGCTGCGTTTATAAAGAACGCGCGATTTTAGCCGAAAGAGTCAAACTCGCCATGGGCGGAAACAAACAGAATCCGAACGTGATAGAAGTTCTAGATATCGCCTGCGACGAATGTCCTATGGGCGGTTACGAAGTTACCAATGCGTGCAGAGGCTGCCTCGCGCACCGCTGCGAAGACGTTTGCAAATTCGGGGCGATTACTTTCGACGAAAATCACGTGGCGCATATCGACAAAACCAAATGTAAAGAATGCGGCGCGTGTTCGAGGGTATGCCCGTACAGCGCGATACACAACTACAGACGCCCCTGCGAAACGGCTTGCAAAGTCAAAGCAATTTATATGGGCGACGAAAAACAAGCGTGCATAGACAACGGCAAATGTATCTCCTGCGGCGCGTGCGTATACGCCTGCCCGTTCGGAGCGATCAACGATAAGTCGTTTATTCTGAACGTTATCGATATGCTTAAAGGCAGTAACGGTAACCGTGATTACAAAATTTACGCGATCGTCGCTCCGTCAATATCGAGTCAGTTCACGTACGCCAAACTCGGACAGGTTATTACGGGACTGAGAAAACTCGGCTTCCACACCGTAATCGAAGCCGCTCTCGGAGCGGATATGGTCGCTCAGGCGGAATCGAAAGAACTCGTAGAGAAAGGATTTCTGACGAGTTCGTGCTGCCCCGCTTTCGTAGATTATATCAACAAGAACTTCCCCGAGTTAAAACAATTCGTTTCACACAACCTTTCGCCCATGGCGACTATTGCGAAATATATCAAGAGCAAAGAGGCAAACTGCAAAACGGTCTTTATCGGACCTTGCACGGCGAAGAAAATGGAGGTTCAGAAAGAATCGGTCAAACCTTACGTAGACGCGGTTTTAACCTTTGAAGAATTGCAGGCGTTGTTCGACAGTAAGGAAATCGATATAACGACTCTCGAAGAAGGCGTACTCGACAACGCGTCTTACTTCGGAAGAATTTTCGCGCGATGCGGCGGTCTTGCCGACGCCGTTGCGGAAGGCATTAAGGAACAAAATCTCGAATTCGCACTTAAACCCTGCTCTTGCGACGGTATAGAACAATGCAAGATCGCGCTTTTGCAGAAGCGAGCAGGCAAACTGCAGGCAAACTTTATCGAAGGTATGGCTTGCGTCGGCGGCTGCATAGGCGGCGCGGGCTGTCTTACCCACGGCGAGAAAAACAAAGCCGAAGTAGATAAATACGGCAGAGAAGCATTGGAAAAAACCATTGCCGACGCCGTTTCGATATTAAAATAATCGTTTTATAGACTTAACACCCTACTATAATACCCCTGCGGGAGCGTAAATACGCTCCCGCAGGGTGTTTTTATGACTGAATAATCGTACTATATTATATTTCACACAAATACAATTTCGTCATTTTCGAGAACAAATATTGAGAATAAAATCATTTTTTGATTATGAATATTCAAATTATTGATTTTTACGTTAAAATATGTTATATTTTAACTGCGAGTATCTTAATACCTTTCCAATGGGAGTACCATAGGCAAAAACGGACTCCCTACCCTTTGGATAGGAAAGATGCTCGCAACATTAGGGGATACGTTTTTCAGCGTGTTTCCTAATGGAACACGCTTTTTTGTTGGAGGATTTATGAAGAAACACAACGCCTTATTTTGTTTTCTATTTGCTTTCTTAGCATTCGCTTTGATTGCTTGCAATAGAAATAACGTTACTAAAAACAATGACGATACTAACTCGGTTGCTTATTTACCATATGAAATCGATAATACCGGCTGCTTAAAACGATTTTACGCAAATGAAACTAACAGTGTTAATATTGTAATTCCTTCAACGTATAATATAGACGAAAACGGAAAAATCATTGAAGGAAATGCGTATCAAATCAAATCCATCGGCGCATATTGTTTTGCAAATAATAATCTGGTTGAAACCGTATTTATTCCTGACACTATCATTAAATTAGATGATTTCGCTTTTTTTAATTGCCCCAAACTTAACACTATAAATATAAATTCCGAAATTGTAAGCATCGGGAACGACGCTTTCGGGTTATGTCCGGAACTGACAACAGTATCAAGAAATGCTAATAGCGGTCTTATGCTTGCTGAAAATAATAACTTGACTACTTTTATAATACCGGATTCCATTAACAAAATCGAAGATAAAGCATTTGCGGATTGGGACAAATTAACGTCGATTGTAATTGGTGAAAATATAACTTATATAGGTAACGAAGCGTTTTCTCATTGCAACAGTCTTTCACTTGTCAATATCAATTCGGTATTAGATTATTTAGGTAACGGGGTATTTGAAGACTGTCAATTATTGACCACTTTAACAAATACTCATGAATATAACGGCGAAATATGTTTTGCACCTAATCAAAGAATACGTAACTTTACAGTTCCTAATTCAGTCAAAACGATAAATAATGGCTTTTTTTACGGGTGGAAAAATCTGATAGAAGTAAATATACATAAAGAAATTACTTCCTTGAGGGAAATTTTCAGTGAAAATGAAAATCTTACAAAACTTACTTGTGGTAGTAGCGACATTGTAACGTTATTCCGAAGTTATCCGAATAATACACAAAAAATCGAAAACGATAAAATGTATATGATTAATTTTACGAATAGTTACGGGACGTACACTTATCAGTATTATATACCTAACTCATTAAAAGAAGTGCATATTCTAAATGATGTCGAAACACATTGCCTTGCAGGTATGAAATCCGTACAAATCGTATATTTACCGTCTGAAGTAACCGAATTTGGCAAAGGGGCATTTGCCGGTTGTTCAGGTTTAACTAACGTTTATTTTTCAACCGACAATGATTGGACGTATTCTATGTCATCTTCTTATACATTTGACAGAGGAACAATATCCAAAGCCGATATGAATAATTCAGTACGATTAGCATATCAACTCAAACAACACAACGGTAGTGAATACGTATGGAAAAAATCATAAGTATTTTTACCAATTTGTCAAATAATACCGTCGTGATATTATATCTGTAAAACAATTACGTTATTAAATTGTTATTTGAAAAAAGCAATAAGCGTAATTCAATGCAATAATCAGCCCGCCTTTACGGAAACACCATAAAGGCGGGCTGATTAATTTTCATAATAGCAATTATAAACAAAAAACTATACGGACTTTATATTGATACAATATTTATCTCACAATAGAAAGAAAAGTGACTGTATAATCGTTCATACTCCAATCTTCGGGATCGCCACGCTACGCTCGCGATGACGAATAGAATTTGTCATCCTGAACGTAGTGAAGGATCGCCTGGAAAGGCAAAACCTACGGACTTGATTTTACCGTAATATCTACTCCGCGGTAAACCACTCTTCCGTGAGATTCTTCGGCTTAGCCTCAGAATGACACGTATATTATCGCCCGTACTCCAATCTTTGGGATTGCCGCGGTCGCTATGCCCCTCGTAAAGACGGCATTGACGCAATGACAATGTTAAAACATACCTTTAGAATTGCCGTTATACGAGTATTTAATTATCGTTTTTTTATTTTTTGTTGCGTATGGGGAAATTTTATGGTATAATTAACGCGAAAGAGGTCGATAATAACGCGCGTTATGAGCGTGTTGATTGACGGCGTGTCCGATTTTTTGGGGCTAATAAATCTTTCGGAGTATATCGTAGTAATAATTCCGATTTCGGAATGCGTGATATTTACAATTCTGTTTTTAGTCGGGTTATTCGTAAAAAAGATACGGTTACTCGATAAATCCGCGCTGTCGTTGAGCGCGACGGCGTCGGTTTCTCTGCTTGCGGCGAAGTCCGTTTTATCCGACGACGTTCAACGCGAGTTGATTTCGTCGGGCGCGTTTTTTGTAGGTATCGCGTTTTTATTACTCGCCCTTCTGACCGTTCAGAATCGATTGGCGTTACGGCAAATCAAACGAAAAAGTCGCCGCGTAGATTATTTAGGCGACGACCTTCAACCGTCGCTTACGCAAAAAGCCTTTGAGCGCGTTCGCAAACGCCGACCCGACGAACTCAACGCAAGCAAGGGGTTTATCCCCGACGACGAGCCGTACGCCGTAAATTATTCCGAAATATTGTCTTTTATACGCAAAATCGAGCAAAAATCGCCCGAACTGAAAGACGAAAAGGCTCTTGACGACTTAAAAGCCGACGTAAAGAAATTTTCGGGCGGAAATTTAAGCGACGCGGAGCGAAAAGGTTTTTCGGACAAACTGTCGGAGCTTATAAAGATAATGGCTAAATACGACGTTTTATAGTCGTTTTTCAAATAAACGAAGGAGCAAAAAAATATGGATAAGCAAACTATGGAATTTTTAACGCAAAAGACTAACGAACTTATAAATTCGGGTTCGGTATGCAAAGAAGCGAAAGAAGCCGCCGAAAATTGGCTTAAATCGGTCGGTACGGAAACCGAAAAAGAAGAAACGGCAAAATATCTTAAAGAACTCGAAGAAGATATCGAACCTATCGACGATCTTATAGCGTTTCTCGGCACTCCGCTTGCGGCGGAATATATGGGCGAAGAAGGCGCGAAAGCATTTCTCGTTCACGCGGAGCAAAGGAAAGCCGCGGGAGAAAAATATTGCGACTGCCCCGCTTGCTCTGCCGTCTGCGCCATACTTTCTAAAAAAGACGAGATTTTAGCAGATTAAAATAAACCGAAAACTCCGCCGACGAAAAATTTTCGTCGGCGGAGTTCGCCTATTTAAGTTCGTTTTATCTTTTTGACGATCGCGCGGATAATCGCGATTAAAACGCAAACTTCGCTTGCCACGCAAAGCACGATAAACACCGCGTTCCACCCGCTTAAATCTGCGATAAGCCCGAGTCCGTAATCGCTCAAAGCGGAGCCGATATAGCAAAATCCGTTCAGCACGCCCGCCGCCATACCCGAATTGATTTCGGCTTTATGGTAAAGCGGAAACATACTGGTAACGGCGTTGTTTATTGCGGAAGTAGAAAGCGATACGAGCGACAGGCACAATATCATAGCCGCCGCACTGAGATTTGCAAACAACATAACCGCGCCCATCAGAATACCTATGAACGCGAACGCGATCGCGCACAGATCGACGGTATCAGGTATATTTTTATTAAGTCTTACCGCAACCGCAGTGCCGAAAAGCGCGAGCATCGGCAAAAACAGAGTAAGCAATATGCTTAAATAACTCGGCATTTCGTAAGTATCTTCCAGTATTTTCGGAATCCAGGTCGTCAACCCGTCTTTCACGAGGTTGGTAACGACGGCGAAAAACGCGAGAATGACGAGCGATATCATAAGCGAACTGCCGATTTTCTTCTTTTCGATCTGGGCTTTTATCGTCTGCGGCTCGATCGTATTTTCTTCTTTTTCCGCTTTGCCCTTGCCTACGAGTTTCGGATAGGCGAAGTTCCAAACGAGAGCAAGCACGGGCAGACAGATTATAGCCGTTAAAAAGGCGTATTTATAACTTACGCTACTGCCTATGCCTGCGTTGAAAGCGGCGGATATACCGTAGGTTATAAACGTTCCGACGGCAACGGAAGTACCCATTACTACTACCGCGCGCGGACAATAATCGTCCGAAAGAGTTTCGGACAAAAGGCGCACGAGAGTCGGCCAGAGTACCGAAAGCATCGCTCCGTTTATAAACCACACGTATTTAAGTACGGCAAATTCGTCGCAGAACGCCATCGCGGCGTTACAACACGCCGAAATTAAAAGCGAGCCGAAAACGACGAATCTGATATTATATTTTTTACACAACAACCCGTTAACGACCTGCCCCGCGCCGTAGGCTATGAAAAAGCAAGTTCCGACAAGCCCCGCAGTCGCTTTGTCTATCGAAAAATAAGACATTATAACCGACTTATTCGCATTATAGCAATACTTACCGAGATAACTCGCGGTGTATATCGCCCAGCAAAGCGCGACCAAAAGCCACTGCCTTTTATCGACGGGTTTTTTAATATTTTTATTCGTCATTTATTACTTTCTTCCAAAAAAGGCCTTTCTGTAATCTTCCGCCGTCTTTTCGATTTTAGCCATCGCTTTGGCGTCGGTCTTTTTGATTACGTCTTCTATCTTACCCGCCACTCCCTTTCTTAAAGACTGAATTTCGGGTTCGAAATTATCCGTTAAAAATCTTGCGTAGCGAACGAGTCTGAACGGTCCGTAGACGCGATATTCGTTGCCGACTTTTTCGACGGCGACCGAATTGAAATTCATTACCGCTTCTTTTACCTTGCTTACGTCTTCGGCGAAAGCGTAAGTAAAGAATTTATCGAAGAGTTCGGAAACCACGTTATGGCAATCGGACGCGCCGACTATCGGAATTTTAACGCCCTCGGCGCGGAGTTCGTTATACATAGCGGTCTGCAAGTTTACGCCGTTGCCCGTTTTATCGTCGTCGTCAACGACTTCGAACGCGTCGAAAATTCCGTTTTTAAGCAGGAATTCGAGCATAGGAGTCTGCATGTTATATTCGCCGTACGCGTCCCAGTAAGGGTGGCACAAAACGCTTACGCCGCCGAATTCTCTTATTTTATTCGAAACCCAATAGCGGAAAGCAAACTCCTTTTCGTCTATGTCGTCGGGCAGATTATACTGCTTTTTGAGTTCTGCGGCTTTTGAGATAACTTCGGCGAAAACCCCGTCGGGGTCGGCGTTGATTATCTCGTTTACGCTGGCGTTCGCGCCGAAATTGATTATGTGGAAATAACCCATTCCGCGGTTATGCACTTCTTCGCCGGGGTACGCCTTGAAATACTTCGCGATTTTATCCGTTTTTTTCGCGATTTCCGCCGAACCTTTATATTTGTGGTGGTCGGTTATCGCGATATAGTCGTAACCCCTTTCGTAATACGCCGCAACGACTTCGGTCGGAGTGAAAAGACCGTCCGATTCGGTAGAGTGCATATGCGTATCGCCCTTATAGGGGTTGAGTTTATACAAATCTTCTTTAAGCGAATAGATTTCAAAGGTGAGTTTTCTCGCGCCCGTGTCTACGTATACTCTGTGTCTTTGTTCGCCTTTCGGGGTAAACTTAAACTCGGCTTTGCCGCCCTTTACGGCAACGTCGGTAAGCGCATATCTTTTGTCCTCGTCGATAAAATATTTATCGCAATGCGGAAGATTGTAAAGTTCCATAGACTGCACGGCGACTTTGACTTTCCTTTTACCTTTAAGATCGTCGCCGCTTATAACGAGCGTGCTTTCTTTATCCGCCGGAATCACTCTCGGAAACAACTGTAACATAGTCTTATCTCCTTATGGTTTACGTCCGTATTCGCGTTCATAGGCGAACGTACTTCGATCTTCGAGATTGCCACGCTTCGCTCGCAAAGACGTTTTTCTATGCCGTAGGCAAGGATATAAAACGCAATGACGTAATACAATTTTTCTATATAATAGCACGAATCGCGTTAAAAATCAACGCGATTCGTTATATTATACGATTTTTGCGATTAAATTAACACAAAATGCGATTTAATACTTTTCTACCGCAGAAAGCATTTCGTCATATCGTTTTTCCATGTCGGAAACGAGTTTGAATTGCGAACGCGTTCTGTCTATATTCTGCCCTTCTCTCGTCTTGCGGAAGTACACGTCGCCGTCGAGATAATCGGTCAAAAATCTTATGCCGCACTCATAGGTCATCAGAATCGCGCCCATTGGCAAATTCTTTCTCTCTATATCGGTAATCGTGTCGCCGAAAACGCTTAAATAGCCCTTGGTATAGGTTTCGAAAAGCGGCATATTGAAAATAACCTTTTCGGTTTCGGGGGTATCTTCAAGACATGGGTTACAGCCGAAACGAATCGAATCGCCGAAGTCGTAGCAGATACTGCCGGGCATCATCGTATCGAGATCGATTACCGAAACGGCTTTATCCGTGCGGGTGTCTATCAAAACGTTATTGAGTTTGGTGTCGTTATGCGTAACCCTTGACGGCATTTTGCCGCTTGCGAGCAAATCTACGATCGTATGCGTTATTTTTTCGCGATTAAGCGCAAATTCGATTTCTTTTTTTACGTCTTTCGCCCTGTTGAATTTATCCGCTTCGAGCGATTTTTTGAAGTTATCGAATCTCTTTACGGTATTATGGAAGTCGGGCAAAACTTCGAAAAGTTTGCTGCTGTCGAATCTGTCGAGAAGCATAGCGAACTTACCGAACGCAACCGCGCTTTCGTAAAAATGTTCGGGCTTTTCGACTACGTCGTAACCTTTCGCGTTCTCTATAAAGACGTAAACGCGGTAGCAATCGCCCTCTTCCGTTCTGAAATAAGTTCCGCCGTTTTCAGTCGGCACGAGGGTAAGGCTTTCTCTGTCCGGATCTCCGCCCCTTTTCATAATTTCGGCGCGGTTGAACTCGGTAACGAGTTTAATGTTATTCATAAGCCCGTCGACGTTTTTGAAAAGGTTCGTGTTTATTCTCTGAACGATATATCTTACGCGTTTGCCGCCTTCGTTATACACCGCGACGTAGGTTCTGTTGATAAGTCCGCTGCCGTAAGGCTCGCAGGAAATAAATTCGCCGTTTATAGCGAAATTAGATAAAATATCCGAAAACTCCATAATATGCTTCTCCTTTATCGAGCGATTATATTTTATCCGTTGTTACCGTATAAGTCAATACTTAACGGGGCGATTTTTTCTTTTGCGAAATTTAGTATAAAATCTACATAATAATCACGCTTTTCGCGATACTTATCGTATGATTATCGGCAAGGACTTAACGAAAAACAAAAAAATATTGAAGGCTTTGCTTTGCAGCGACGACGTGATATTTTTCGAATTTACGGCGGGAAGCAAAAACGCTCTCGCGGTATACGTGGACTCTATCACCGACAAAGAAACTCTCGGACTGCAAGTTATATTTCCGCTGAAAAACGCAAACGCCGGAAGCAGCGTTAAAAAACTTGCGAAGACGATCACGTGCGCAAACGTGAAACCGGTTGACGAAATAAAAGAAGCGGCGGGCGAAGTATTAAACGGCTCTACCCTTATTTTAATAGACGGCAAAACGGGCGGATTTACGGTAGACTTAAAAAAATTCGACGTTCGCGCCATTGCCGAGCCGCCTACGGAACTTGCTATAAGAGGTCCGAGAAACGGTTTTATAGAGTCGATAAAGACGAATTTAAGCCTCGTAAGGCGATATCTTAAAACGACCGCTCTCAAAATAGAAACGACGGAAATCGGCAAATATTCTTCGACGTCGATAGCGATTATGTCTATCGACGGCATAACCGACCCGTCGCTCGTAAAAAAAGTAAAAGAAAAACTTAAAAGCGTGAAAATCGACGGCGTACCCGACAGTTCTTACCTTTCTAAAATATTGAACGAACGCAAAAATTCGCTCTTCAAGCAAGTCGGCTCAACCGAACGCCCCGACGTACTTATCGAAAGAATGCTCGAAGGGCGAATCGGAATACTCGTGGACGGTTCGCCTTTCGCGCTGACCCTGCCGTATCTTCTCATAGAAGACTTTCAGACGGCGGAAGACTATTACATTTCGCATTACAGGGCTAATCTCGTCAGGGCGTTGAGAGTTCTCGCCATATTTTTCTCGGTGTTTCTGCCCGGGCTTTTCGTCGCGGCGCAACTCTTTCACCTGCAACTTATTCCGCTCAACTTTTTGTTGACGATTGTAAACAGCATTAAAGGCATACCCTTATCGCCAAGCCTCGAAATGTTCTTTTTGCTGCTGATTTTCGAGATATTAAACGAAACGAGCATACGAATGCCCAAATACGTGGGAATGGCTCTCGCCGTGGTCGGCGCGTTGGTGCTGGGCGAAACCGCCGTAAACGCGGGGCTGGTTTCAACGCCCGCCGTGCTTATAATGGCAATGTCGGGCATAAGCATTTACACCGTACCCGAACTTACCGAAACGACTTCTCTGCTTAGATTTATAGTGCTTTTAATCGCGGGGTCGGTAGGCGGCTATGGAATAGTTTTAATCGAAGCGTTTTTAACGTGTTATCTGTGCGCCACCGAAAATTACGGCGTACCTTACGTCGCGCCCTACTCGCCGCTTATATTGAACGATTTGCAGGACGGAATTTATATGTCTGACGTAACGAGTATGCCCTTCCGCCCGCAGGCGTTGAATGCGAAAAACAAAAGGAGGCAATATGCCGACGGAAAATAAAATCAGCGTAAGACAGATTTGTTTTATGATATTGTCGTGCTGTTTAATCGGCAAGATATTGGTCGCGCCCGCGCTCGGAGCAAAGTACGCTTCCGAAGGGTTATGGATATCCTTTTTAATCAATTTCTGCGTGGACGGCGCGTTCGTGTTTTTCGTTCTTAAACTTTCGGATAAGTTCCCGAATAAGACGTTTTTCGATATACTCGAAAACGCGTTCGGCAAAGTTTTCGCGAAAATAATATATTTCTTTTTATTCGTGTTTCTGCTTTTTAAGGCGTTTATACCGATAGTCGAACAGAAGAATTATATCGAGATCGCTTTATACGAAACTTCGCCGTCCGTTATGACGTTCGCGCTCTATTTCTTATTCTCGTCGTTCTTTTGCTACAAGGGCTTGAAAGCCGTGGCGAGATGTTCGGATATAGTCGTATGGGCAAGTTCGCTCGGGATAATAATTCTGCTCGCGTTGTCTATCCCCCTGACCGACCTTACCAACCTTTTGCCGATAATAGGCGTTCCGTTTACGAAGATACTCGACGGCGCAAAAAACACTTTCGTATGGTATTTCGACGGAGTTTATATACTCCTTTTAATCGGCAACTTCAAACCCGAAAAAGCGTACAAACGGAAAATTATGCTCTCTTACGCGGGTATGGCTCTTATAACGATAATATACTCGGTTATACTTTACGGCGAATTCGGCGCTTTAACCGAACGGCAATATTTTTCGCCCATACAAATGGGCAAAAGCAACGTCGCGCTTTCGAACGTAGGCAGAATAGACTATATCGCGGGGTTTATTTTCGCGTTCGTGGACGCGTTCGCGATTTCTCTGCCGCTCGTATTCGCTTCGTATTCTATTCAGAAAGTATTCGAGTTCAAAAACAAACTCTACCCCGTATTGATAGTAAACGGCGCGTTGCTTATTTCTCTGTTCGTAGCGCACGATTATTTTATAGAGATATTCAGATTTTTAAGTAAAGAAGTAATATGGGGATACTGGGCAATCGCTTACGTAATACCGCTTATCGTTGCGACGGCGGCTTTGATTAAAAGGAGAAAAACGCAATGAAAAAGTTTTTACGCTCGAAATTTTTGCCGATTGCGATAGCGTTTACGCTTATTCTGTTTCTTACGAACAATTTCGGGCTTATAGATATTGAAAAAACGGCTATCGTGATCGCTTTGGGAATCGACAAATGCGAGCGCGGCTACGAAGTTACGGCGCAGATAGCCGTCCCGCAGTCGACAGATTCCGCCCCGAACGCCGACGCGATGGTAAAAGGAAAAGGCGTTACGATAGCCGACGCGCTTGACGATATAGGCGTTACGACCGGTTGGTATCCGTTGCTGTCGTTCTGCAATCTGATAGTGGTAAGCGAAGATTTGCTCAAACAAGACGTAATGATTTTTATAGACTATTTTAACCGAACGGATAAAATACCCGATTCTTCGCTGCTCGTGGCGTGCAAAGGCAAAGCGGCTGATTTATTGGGCGTTCGCACGCCGCTCGATTCCGTGCCGGCGTTCGCGCTTGAAAAAATACTCGTCAAAGACGTTGCCAAACTCAACCGTATATCGTTTACGAACGTAAAAGACTTCACTAAAGGTTATTTCTCCAAATCGGAAAGTTCGTTTATGCCGTTGATAGAAGAAATAACAAGTCAGACCGCGCCCGAAGTTAAAGAAGGCAACGGCGGACAGGCTTCCGAAAGCGAGAAAAGCGGAGATACGGGCGACGAACAAAAAGTGTTCGATTGCACGTCTACCCTTTTATTTAATAAAGGCGTAAACGTAGGAATGCTCGACCGCGACGAATCGTTGTTTTTTAATATAAAGCGGCGTAAAACGAAAGACACCTATTTCGACCTTAAAGACGTAGAGTGGGAAGGCAAAAAAGTTTCGCTTACGCTCGGCATAGACGAAGAATATAAAAAGTTTTCTTTGTCGCTAAAAAAATCGCCCGTATTCAACGTAAAACTTACGCTTAAATGCCACGTTGAAGACCTGCAAAAAAGCGAAGACGTGGGCGAACTCTTCACCACGCAGGATATCCCCGAAGAAGTTCTGAAAATTGCCGAAAACAAGATAAAGGCGATATACGAAAACATGATAGAAAAACTTCGGGTCGCCGACTGCGACTTATTCGGTTTAACCGACGACTTATATAAATACCATTTTTTTAAGTACGATAAATATAAAGACGACATTTTACAAAAGGCGACGCTTAACGCCGAGATAAAATGCAAAGTCGAACGAAATACCAGAACTTAATATATAAAAATACGCCCTTCCGAAATCGGAAAGGCGTATTCGTTATTCTTTATTTCGTTTTATTCCGCGCTTTGAAGCGTTCCGCGAACATTTGAATTATTTCGCGCGGAGTTCGGTAGTCCAGATATAATCGGTATCCTGTCCGATTCCACCACTAACCATGCCTGACCATTTATTCTTAAACATATCACGAATAGTAGATCCTGTAAGTCCTGCAACGGTTTTATAAGTTTTGGAATCTGAATATATACTCAACGTCCAGGTTTCGCCCGACTTTACAAGTTGCCATTCGAGCCATTCGGTGCACTTAAAATCGTTTGCTCCCCAATCACCGTCGAATAAGTAATAGTTGTTAGTATACAATGTTTTGAATCTGATTTCCGTAAAATTCGAAATGTCTATCGTATTGAACGTGTCGGCAGTGTAACTCTTACGTTTCATAACTTTTTCGTAGAGTTCGGGGGTTGCAACCGTAGTATCTATTTCCGAGTCTAAAAAGACTTCGCCGACGTTACTGCCGAAGGGCATCCTATCTGCGGGATTCACCGCTGCAATATCTACGCTTTTTACTCCGTTGAAAACTATGGACAGCGTTCTGACGTCTTTATCTGCAAACGTTTTGGTATGACCGTCATCCGTGTTTCCGTTGCCGTCGTAAATCTTCAAAACGCCCGTAACGGAATTGAATTCGACCGTAAACCACGTTTTTCCCAAATCCGCGCTATCAACCCATTGTCCCATATATCCGGCTTCTGTCGTCCATCCCGTAGATTCATAAATAGAAAATGAGGTTGCCTCGCTATGATTTAATCTGACCTTGAAAGTCAGCACACCGTTTTCATCTGGTTGAAGATACTTGTTAAGGCTCATGACCGACTTGTAACCGGCGCTTGCATCATATCCGGGTACGTTAATATACACGATAGTATCGGTTACCGCGTATTTAACGGTGATATTCGCATTGATAGCGGACAAATCTACGTCGTCGCCGTTTTCATCGACCCACTTACCGTTGAGATATTGCTTCGTATAACCGCCGCCGAGATCTTCGTCGGATATCGAATAATCGTAGTCGTCAGCCGCTGCGCCTTTGAAAAGTCTTTCGCTGTGAAGTTCTTCGCCGTTTTCGCTAAGGTAAGTTACCGTGCAAATTTCGGGCACGGTCGGATTTACCGCCGCCACTTTTACGTCGGCATGCATGGCGAGGGAGATAGTATCAGCCGCATACGCTTCAAACGTCTTTTCCGCAACGACCGCTCCGTCGGGGTTATAAACCGTAACTTTTTTATCTGCAGCGGTCGCCTTTACGGTAAACCACTTATTAAGTTCGCTTTCTAAAACGGTAACCCCGAGTTCGTTTGCGGGATTATACGTTACGGTTCCGTAAATGACGAACGAAGTCTTTCCTGCTTCTTCTTGCGTGCCGTCGGTCGCCAATGATTTAATAAGAACTTTGAAAATCACGTCGCCGTTTTGGTCGCCCGAAACGTAAGTATTCATCTGACTGACCGCGCGATAAGTATTCGAGCCTTCGGGATTAGGCGTATAGCAAGCATAATCGTGAATTACGAAAATTTCGTCTTTATAATAAACGTCTATATCCTTGGTGATATTTTCGAAAGAAGCAACGGTCATACCGTTTTCTTCGGTTACCCATTTTTCGTCGTGAGCGTAAACGTAACCGTCGAGAACGGCTTTCGTTTCGGTGTTCGGGGTTATCGTATATTTGGTCGCGTTTTCGCCGTGTTCGACTTTTTCGGTCGTAATCTCGCCGCCCTTATGATAAGTTACGGTATACACGTTGATTTCGATGCCCGTTACGCTTATAACGATATCGCCCGTCGCGTCTTCGGCAGATACGGTAAACGCGTGATTACCGTCGAGAGTCGCCGTTTTTTCTTCGCCGTCGCCCACTTTATAAGTTACGGTAATTTTGCCGTACGATTGAGTGTATTTATCGGCAAGCGAGATTTCTATCGTCTGCGCTTCGCCGTGTTTATACGTGGAATCTTCGCTCGTAACCGCGCCGTCTACGTCGCCGTTAATAGTTATATCGTAAGTCGGCAACGCGCGGGTTATTTTTACGGTGTAATTTTTGGTAGCGTAGCCCGCTTTTGCGGTAATCGTGAAAGTATTTTCGCCGACGTTAAGAGTTTTTTCGCCCAAACCTTCTATTTCGACGTAATCGTTTGCCGCCATTGCCGAAAGAGTAATCGTTTTAACAGAACTGTCTACGTTATGAGCGTAAACGCCGTCGGCATTCGCGGTAACTACTTCGTTACCGATTTTAACTTCGGCAAGAGTGAGATCCGCCACCGCACGAACGACTTTTACGGTATAGTTTTTAGTAGCGTCGCCCGCTTTTGCGGTAATCGTGAAAGTATTTTCGCCGACGTTGAGAGTTTTTTCTCCCAAACCTTCTATTTCAACGTAACTCTTTGCCGCCGTAGCCAAAAGAGTAACCGTTTTAACGGTATATTCCGCGTTAAAGGTATAAGCCCCGTCCGCGCCCGCCGTAAGAACGTTATCGCCGATTTTAACTTCGGTAAGATCCAAAACGGCTGCCGCGCGGGTAATTTCTACCGCGTATTCGGCGGTTTTGCCGCTTTTGCTTACCGTAACGGTAAATTCGTTTTTACCTATTGTAAGGGTCTTTTCGCCCGTTCCTTCGACGGTAGCCGACGAATCTTTCGCCGTAGCCGAAAGCGTAAGGCTTCCTACTTCGTAACCTACCGAGTGAACGTATTTGCCGTCGGTTTCGACGAGCGTTACGTCGCCCGCTTTGAGTTCCGCAAGTTTAAGATTGACCGTCGGGGTCGTGGTTTTACACGCTGCGAAAAGCATCGTAGCGAACACGAAAGTCAACAAAACGAGCAGAGTTCTTGCTTTGAACATTTTCATAAAAATTCCCCTTTCTTTTTTTCTTTAATCATAACTTAATCGCTGTGAATTATCTATATAAACTTGTAACAAAAACGACCGTTTTTGTAAAGTTTTTAATCTTTTTACGTAAAAAAAGACGGTAAAAAAGTAAAACGCGTTCCCGACGAGGTTTTATCGTCGGGAACGCGTTTCAAGTCGTTTTATGTTGTTTTAAGTTCAGCCGTCGATTTTCTCGGCGTTATCGCCGTCTACCCAAAGTCTTTCGAGATGATAGAAAAGTCGGGTTTCGTCGTTAAAAACGTGCAAAATCACGTCGCCGAAATCGACGACCGCCCATCTGCAATCGTCTAAACCCTCTTTACGAATGACTGCACCGCCTTCTTTTTCGACCGCTTCCATAGCGTAATCGGCAAGCGAGCGCACCTGCGTGGTCGACTTTCCGCTTGCGATAATGAAGTAGTCGGCAAGCACGGTTTTACCGTGTACGTCGATTTTAAGTACGTCGTAAGCCTTTTTAGCGACTAAAGTATCGCATATGAGTTGAGCCTTGGTTTTTGCGTCCATAAGTTATAATCCTCCTATGTATTCTAATGCTTTTTTCGTTTCGCCGTAAACGGGTCTGCCCGATTGTACGACGAATTCGTAAGACCGTTTCAAAGCCGCCCGAAAACCTTGTTCAAAGTCTTCTTCGGCGATTTTTCTTAAATCTTCGACGCCCTCGTAAGTTCTGCCTTTTTCGAGCATATCGGATGTGAAAATCAACTTGTCAAGATCGCTCATATCCGCTTTGCCGCTCGTGTGGCAGCGAATGGCTTCGAGTACGTCTTTATCCGTTACTCCCAACACTTTTTCGGCGATATACGCGCCTAAATATTGATGTACGACGGGTTCGGGAACGCCGCTTGGCATAGTAAAATCTTTATAGTCTTCCGCCCGTTTATATTTTGCGCAGTCGTGCAAAAGAGCCGCCGTCAACACTTTATTTTTATCCAACTTATAATACACGGCGTGATCGAGCGCGTATTCTACTACGCCTGCGGTATGTTCTATCCTTGCGGGTTTAAGATTTTCGCGGATAAACTTAAATTTTTCGTCGCCGTTATAAAGCCCGTTTTCTCTTATATAATCGAGAATTTTCTCGTTAGCCGTGGTTATCGGCAGCGACAGCATATACCTTATTTTAATCTCGGTACTCGACGCTTCCACCCCGTTAAACGGCAGAACGAATGGTTTTACCGAAAATTCTTTTTCGAAATTTTTCGCCGATAAATCGGCGGCTTCGCCGTCGCCCTTACGGTAGCACAGAAGCGGAGTGGAAAGCCTTAAAATCTCCTGCGGATTTTTCCAACTTCCGAAAGACTTCATCATATCCGTTCCCATCAAAAAGAGAATCTCTTTATCGGGGTTTTCGTTTTTTAAGTGAGCGAGAGTTTCAAAAGAATAACTTTTGCCCTGCTTATCTATCTCGTAATCGCTTATCGTAACGTTTTTTACGTCGCCGAAAGCGATTTTGCACATATTAAGCCTGTCGGCAGCCGAAGCCGCGTAAAAAGTCTGTTTATGCGGGGGCAAAAACGTGGGCATTACGACTATACCCGCGTCGGGATACGCCTTTCGCGCGGCAAGGAGCATTTCTCTATGCCCTATGTGCGGCGGATCGAAAGTTCCGCCGAAAAAAATCAAAATATCGTTCATAACAATCGTTTTATTTGCGTTTTTCCCGTCAATAATGCGAATATGAAAAAAACTTTATTCGCGTATATATCCGACGGCGCGTTCGTGGCGATTTTTTCGTTCTTGTCGTCTTACGCGGTCGTCAATTACTATCTTAAAAACATTACTCTTTCGGCGACGGTCGCCGTTTCTTTTACGGTTATCGCCGTATGCGTTTTCTGTATTTTAACCCGAAAACGAAGAAAAAAGACTTTATCGGTGAAGAAAAACGCAGAACTTAAAGAAAAACTCCGCTATTCGCTCGCTTTTTGCCCGACCGACGAATACCCGCGTATTTCGGAAAAACTGAAACCGTTTACGAAGGTCGAAAGCGTCGTTTGCGACTTCAAAATTTCTCCGCTTACCGCCGACGAAGTAATAGCGGCTTGTCGCGGAAAGTCGCTGCCCGTTCAGGTTTTCGCCTGTGTTTTTAGCGAAGACGCGGTAACGCTTGCCGAAAATTCCGACGGAAATCTTATCCTGACGGATATCGACGAATTTTACACGGTGTTTTCGCTATGCGACGAGATATTTTCTTACGGGTTCGCGCCGAAAAAGAAAAAATTACGCGCTGAAGAACTATTCAAAGCAACGTTAAAGCCGCGTATCGCCGTCCGCTTCGCCTTTTACGGGTTGCTTTTGATAGTATTCAGTCGTTTCGTGTTCTACCCGCTGTTATATATAATAGTCGGGTGTTTATTCATACTCTACGCGTTGGCGACTTTTACTTTCGCGAAAATGCGGAAGTGATTTATTTTACGCCCTTTTCTTTGCGGATTTCTTTTACCTTTTTTTCGTAGCCGTTATCGGTAGGCGTATAAAAAACGGAACCATTGAGCGAATCGGGCAGATATTGCTGTTCTACGTAACCGCCGTAATCGTGCGGGTATTTATATTGCGCGCTCTTTCTTTTCGCTTCGTCGTCGGCAAATACCGAATTACGAAGGTGGGGCGGCACGGTATCGTCTTTGGTACTTTCCGCCGCGCTCTTCGCCGCGTTCATTGCGACGACGGTCGTATTCGATTTAGGCGCTTCGCAGACGTAAATTATCGCTTCGGATAAAGGGATAAGCCCTTCGGGGTAGCCGATATTCTGAAACGCCGTGAGCGCGCTCGTCGCGACGACCAAAGCGTTGGGGTCAGCCATGCCTACGTCTTCGGCGGAGTGAACGACGAGTCTTCTTGCGAGAAGGAGCGGATCGCAACCGCCCGATATAAGGCGATGCGCGTAATATAAAGCCGCGTCGCTGCTGCTTCCGCGCAAGGACTTGCAAAACGCCGAAAGCATATCGTAATAAGAGTTTTCGTCGTAAGACAGCGCGCGTTTTTGTATTGACTGTTCTGCGTCTTTAAGAGTAACGGTAATTTTGCCGTCTTTATCGGAAGGAGTGGTTAAAGCGGCGAGTTCGAGCGCGTTGTACGCCGTACGCATATCGCCGCACGCAGTCATCGCTATGTGGTCGAGCGCGGCTTCTTCTACGGTTAAATTCATATTGCCGTAGCCGCGTTTTTTATCGTTTATCGCCCGCTTTAATGCCGATTTTACCGATTCTTCGTCAAGCCGCTTAAACTCGAAAACTCTGCACCGCGAAACGATTGCGGGGGTCATCGAAGCGTAAGGGTTTTCGGTCGTAGAACCGATAAAAATGATAGTGCCTTGTTCTATCGCGGGAAGCAGACTGTCCGACTGCGTTTTCGAAAATCTATGACATTCGTCGAGCAGAAGATAGGTCTTTTTACCGTAGAGTTTAAGATTTTCTCTCGCTTCGTCCACCGCCTTTTTTACGTCGGCGACGCCGCTCGAAACGGCGTTCAATTTGACGAAGTTGCCGCTCGTAGAGTTTGCGACTATATTTGCAAGCGTCGTCTTTCCAGTCCCCGGAGGTCCCCAGAAAATGCAACTGCCTACCCGATCGAGCGAAATAGCCCTGCGAAGCAGGCTTCCGTCTTCGAGAATCTGACTTTGCCCCAAAAATTCGCGCAAAGACACGGGGCGCATGCGCTCGGCAAGCGGTTTCGCCTCTTCGGTCTTATCCTTATTTATAACGTCAAACAAATCGTACATGGTTATCTTTTCAAAATAGGAATAATTTCTTCGGGAACGAAGTCTTTTACGTCGCGGTTAAATTCGAGAAGTTCTCTTACCGCCGTAGAACTCACCTGCACGCTTTTTACGCTTGCGGGGATATAAATCGTTACGAGTTCCGGCATAAGGCTTGCGTTGACGAAGTTTATATCGTTTTCATACTCGTAATCTCTGCCGTTTCTTAAGCCTCTGACGTAGTAAACGGCGTTTTCTTTTTTCATAAGGTCGACGAGCAATCCGTCGTGATAGACGACTTTTACGTTTTTGTATTTTTTCGCGACCGCTTCGAGCATTTCGATACGTTTTTCGACCGAAAACATAGCCGATTTTTTTACGTTTATGCAGAGCGCGACGACTACTTCGTCAAAGAGTTTACTGCACTTTGCGATAATATCGTCGTGCCCTTTTGTTACGGGGTCGAAAGTCCCCGCGAATACGCATTTTTTCATTTTTTAACCTCGTAAAAGTCGAAAGTAGCCACGCCGTAACGGCGGGTATCGAATATTTTAAGTCCGCAAAGGTCGCCCCTACTTTCGCCCGAATGTTCGTAAATTATATAAGCGTTTTTTAAGTATTCGTTTTCCGCAATAGCCGCAAGTACGTCTTCTGCGTTTGCCGCGTAGGGCGGGTCGAGAAAGATATAATCGTATTTTTCTTTTAACCGCGCAACGAAAGAAAGCGCGTCGGAATTTACTATCCGAACGTTTGCGTCAAGCGTTTTCGCGTTTTCGCGGGATAAAGTTACGCTCTCCTTCGCAAGGTCTACGAGGGTAACGTTTTCAGCGCCCCTCGAAGCGGCTTCAAGCCCGACCGCGCCCGTGCCGCAATACAGGTCGAGAAAAGAATCACCGGAAATATTGCCTAAAATATTGAAAAGGGCTTCTCTCGCTCTGTCGGAAGTGGGGCGAACTTCTCTGCCGTTAAACTCTTTGAGTTTTCTGCCCCTGTATAAGCCCGCTATTATTCTCATTCTTCGTCATCCGCCTTTATATGCGCGTATTTCGAGTATATGCAACCGCAATAGTTCTGGCGGTATAATTCGTTTTTTTGCGACAACTCGCACGAGCGTTGATATCCGCCGCGTTTTTTGAAATCGCTCGGTAAAAACTCTACGCCGTATTTTACTTCCGCCGCTTTGCCTATCTCGTTTATAATATCCGCGTTTTTGTGCGGAGATACGGTCAAGGTAGTGCAAAAATAGCGATAACCGCCTTCTTTGGCGACTTTTGCCGTTTCGTAAAGGCGCAATTCAAAGCACTTTTCGCAGCGTTTGCCGCCTTCGGGTTCTTTATTTAAGCCCTTCGCGACGTCGAAAAACTCAACCGCTTTATACCTGCCTTCGATTAAATTTACCCTGTCGCCGTAAGTTTCTTTAAGGTATCGTTTCTGTTCGTTAAGCCTTAAATTATATTCTTCGCTTTCGGTAACGTTGGGGTTGAAATAAAAGACGGTTACGGTAAAATTTTCGATAAGTCTTTCTATGACCGCCGTCGAACACGGCGCGCAACAACTGTGAAGCAAAAGCGAAGGTCTTTCGTCCGCCGAAAAGCCGTCGATTATCTTTTGCATTTCGAGGTCGTAATTTATCTTGTTCATTTCTTTTCTATTCTTAACTTTTTGAGCAATTTTTCGTTGCCGAGAAGTATTCCGCCTCCGATCGCCGCGGTCATTTCGGGGTCTTCGAACACGTTGGCGCGGATTGCCATATGCTCGCGGAAGTAGCCGTCAAGCCCCGGAAGTCTGCTTACGCCGCCCGAAAAATATACGCCCGATCTTCTGATTTCGGCGGATACTTCTGCGGGGAGTTTAGCCATAACCATGCTTGTGATTTCGAAAATTTTATCGAAAAACGCGGCGACCGGCAAAAGCACGTCGGAAGCCGAAACGGAAACCGAACGGGGTTTGCCCGACTCTATATCTCTGCCGTTTATTACGGTGCGGGTTGCGTCGCCTTCGATCAGGCTCGCAATCTGAGTTTTTATCTTTTCGGCGGTAAGCATACCGATGCGAAGTCCGAACAAATCGGCTATGCGGTTTATAATCATCGCGTCCACGTTTCTGCCGCCCATATTTACGTTTACGCCCGCGATTACGCCGTCGAGCGATACTGCGGCTATGTTCGTCGTTCCGCCGCCCACGTCGATAATAAAGCACGGAGTGCTTTCCGATACGGGAATACCCAAGCCGAGAGCCGTCAGTATGGGCGATTCGACGAAGTCCGCGTTATAGACCCCCGCGCCCGACAAAACTTTGGCGTACTTTTTTATTTCGTCGTTTTCTATTCCGCACGGAACGGAAACGAGAGCCTTAGGCCGAAGGCTTAATTTACGCAAAGTGATTTTATTAAGGAAGTTTTCGGTCATTGCCGTGGCGTTTTTGATATCGGCTATTTCGCCTTCGACTATCGGGAATACGATTTTAGTCGTTTCGGCGGTTTTGCCGATAAGTTTTTTTGCTTCCGAACCGACCGCCCTTATACTCGATTTTCCGTTTACCGACAGAGCGACGACGCTCGGCTCGGAAAGCACTACGCCGGAACCGAGTTGATATATAACCGTATTAACCGAACCCATATCGATTGCAATCGCGTTATTTCTCATTTCAAAAACTCCTTTAAGTTATCGTAAATTTCGCCGATCGGCAAGCCCATTACGTTGTCGTAATCGCCGTCGTAACTTTTAACGAGCGGGAATCCGTCCTGTATTCCGTACGCCCCCGCCTTACCTTTATAAAGCCCGCTTTTAAGATACTCGCTAATCAGATCGTCGGATAAGTCGTTAAAAGTAACTTTCGTTTCGACGACGCCCGACATTCTCATTCCGTCGCGGATAAGAACGTAAGCCGTAAACATGGTATGAGTTTTGCCCGAAAAGGCTTTAAGCATACTTCCCGCTTCTTCTTCGGAAGCGGGTTTACCGTAAATTTTGCCTTCGAACGCGACTACCGTATCCGCGCCGAGTACGACCGCGCCGTTACCTTTGGCAACCCTCGAATATACGTCTTCGGTTTTATCCAGCGCGCAACGCATGGCGAATTTTTCGGGCGAAACGCCCGTTTTGTTTTCGCTCTCTTTATCGCTTACGACTATTCCGAATTCGTAGCCCGTTCGCGATAAAATTTCTTTTCTTCTCGGCGAGCCGCTCGCAAGTATGAGTTTACGCATATATGACCTACTTATAATATACTACTCTGATTATACACTATAAGTAAGAGTTTGTAAAGAATAAAAGCAAAAAGCCGCGGCAAATTTTACAATTTGCCGCGGCTTTGCCTGTTTTTGACTTATAAAGAACCGAGTCTGCGAAGGTATCTTCTCTCTTTAAGCGATATTTTACCGTCGATTGCGACTACGCAAAGGCACAACGTGAATACGTCAAGACGCATTTCTTCGTCGAAAAGTTTATAAATTTCTTCCATTTGCGCAACGCATTCTTTTACGACTTTTTTACCTTCCGCGCCTTTGAAGGTCGCTTTTATGGTTTCGTAATTGAAATCGTCGCCGAACACCGCTACGAGCGAAGGATAAATCAGAAGATATTCCACTTCGTTCACGTCGCCGTCGCATACGACCGAACCGATAAGGAAGGACGCAAGCGTGTTGACGGCGTCTACGCCGTGTATATTCATTTTACGCAAACCGCTTACTACTTTAAGCGATTTTTCCGCGAGAAGAGCGGATCTTTCCAACGTGGACAACTTCTCGTAACTGTTACATAACTTCAAAAAATCAAACATTTTCTTTCTCTCCTTAGTTTGAATATTTCATCTTACATATTCTATCATAGCATCGTAAAGGCAAACCTTTTTATAAAGGCAAATCTTTCTTGACGAATTTTCTTGCGCCGATTACGTATCCCACTACGCCGAATACGATTAAAATCGCAAACTTCCAGAGGAAGGTAAGCGTTCCGTCGATTATCGATACCGAGTCGAACAAAGATATTATCGTGGTGTAGTTGAAGTAATTAAGAGCGTCAAGTCTTACTACGGACGGAATAGTCTGAGTTCCGAAAAGTCCGAGCATCGCGCCGACGAGCGAATAAATACTCAAACCGCCGCCGATCGCCATCGAACGTTTGCTTCTGTCGAACCAACACGAGGTAAAGAAGCAAAGACCCGAAAGCGCAAACAATACGAGGAACGCGCCGAGGTTAAGAAGGATAAGTTCGCCGTAACTCATTATTATCGAGGTCGAATCGGCTTTGACTATCGCAAGGCAAACGCAACCCGTAACCGTCGTAAGAGAGAACATTGCGAGAAGCGAGCCTATAAGGTATACCGCCTGAGTGAATACTACCGTTCTTCTCTTGGTCGAAGTAGACAATACGTACGCCATAGAACCGCTGTCGACCTGCCCCGCAATAAGGTTGTTGGACGCCATTATCACGTAAATTATCGGAAGCAAAAGACCTGCGAGTTTATAGAATATCGAACCTACGATAAGGCTGTACAAATCGAGTTCGCCGACTTCTTTGAGCGCGTCGGAAACCTCGCCCGGAAGCGACGACAACAAACTGCTTGCTATATCTCCGTAAAGTTCGGCGACGATTGCATTTACGCCGTTTTCGTATTCGGTTGCGTAGTCTTCGACGGAAAGCGTTCCGCCGGCAACTTTTCCGTCGAGTTTTTCTTTGAGTTCGGCGACTTCGTAATCGTATCTGCCGCGATAAGTTATGGTCGCGGTACGCGCCATATCGCTTATTTTGTCGTAATCATAACCGAAACTTTCGTATTTTTCGGTAGTTACGCCGTAATCTTTAAGCGCGTCGAGTAAAGCGTTTTTCGCCTTATCGGTGGACATATTAGCCGCAAGGAACATAGAAGAATAAACTTCTGCCCTGTCGTTTATCGTTTCCTGACGACCGAGCAAATATTCCTGCGTTTTATCGGTCGCAAGCGCAGTCAACATTCCGGTAACGTACTCGGTATCGACATAAGCAGTCAACTGTGATTTATCTTTATCGGGAATCTGACTCGTTATAGTTGCCAATTCTTCGTTCGCAGGATTTACGGCAAAGCCGAATACGCCTACGACCTCCGGAACGTTCACTTCGTTTAACGCTTTCTTTTCGCTTGCCGTAAGTTCGTCTACCGAAGATTTATTCAGCGTTTTTAAGTAGGTCGCGGTAACGTCCGCGGAAATCTCCGCCTGAACGTCGTCCGCCGCCGATTGCGCTATACGTTCAACCCCGCCTACGACGGCGGCTTGCGCTGCCACTGCCGCTTCCGTATCGCTCTTACCTGCGGTTTTAGCCTCTATATAAGCCGTTTGATAAACGGTCTTGGTTTCTTCGGCAAAATGAGAGTCGAAAGAAGCGAGATATTTAGACTGATTGGCGTAATAGTTTACGCCGCGGGTTTTGAACGAAGATTCTACTTCTTTTTGTATAATGGTATACTGAATGGCGTCTTTCGTTTTGCCGATATTGCCGCTGCCGCTTATCAACATTACGCAGCAAAGCATAAAGCAAACCGCGAAAGATATAATGCCCCACATAGTGCCGTTGGCTTTACAGGATTGTTTGAATAAAGCCTTACTGAAAACAGAATTTTTTTGCGTTTTAGCGTCCATTGTTTTCGTTCTCCTTTTTTTGCATTAAAATATTTTTGAAATGTTTTTCGAGATTGTACGGAAGTTCGGATATAAACTTTACGTCGTAACCTTTGAGCGACGCGAGTAACTTACCCGTTTCTTCGACTTTCAATCTGATAGTAGCCTGATTGTATTGTTCCTGCAAACGGATAATATCGTACCCCGCCTTTAAGAATTTATCGTAATCGGCTTCGTTCGTAAATTCTATTTTCATATCCTTTACGGGGCGATTGCGTATATCGTCCATATTCGCGACGTCGATTATATGCCCGTCGTTTATAAGAGCGACGCGGTCGCACGTCGTTTCGAGTTCTTCGAAAAGGTGGCTGCTCATAAATATCGTCTTGCCCTTTTTGTGTTCTTCCTTTATGATGTCGAGGAACGTTACTCTCATAAGAGGGTCAAGACCGGTAGTGGGTTCGTCGAGAATGATTATCGGCGAATCGTTCATAAGCGCGGCGACGAGCGCGGTTTTCTGCTTCATACCCTTACTCATACGCTTTAAGTTCGCGCGGGGGTCGAGTTGAAGTCTTTCGATGAGTTCGTTTGCGTAACTCATATCTTTAAGTCCGTAAAACTCTGCCTGGCATTTCAGAAAAGCGATACCCGTAGGCAAATCGGGGAAAGCGATTTCGCCCGGGACGTAGCCGATATTTTTCGCGATCTCGCTTGCGTGTTCCCACGAAGTAAGCCCGTTCACCTTAACCGTTCCGCCCGTAGGTCTGATAAAACCCAAAATATTACGGATGGTAGTCGTTTTACCGCTGCCGTTAGTACCGACGAAGCCTACCATCTCGCCCTTTTTTATGGTGAGATTTTCATTGAAAACACCTCTGCCGTTACCGTAGTCTTTGGTAAGATTTTCTATTTCGATTACGTTTTCACTCATTTCAACGCGCCTCCGAAATCTTTGTCTTCTTTATAGAATTTCATAAAATAATCTTCGAGGGTTTCTCTGCGGTTTGAAAATTCCACCGCGTTGCAATCGGACAAAAGCGCGATAAACGCGTTAAGATCTTTGTCTTCGAGCGACATCTTCAATTTTCCGTCGCGATCCAAACCTTCCGTTTTAAGCGAAGAAATCGTCTTGCTTTCTTTTTCGAATCTCTTTTCGTCGTTTTCGCTTGCGAATTTAACCGAATAAAATTTAAGAGTAGCGTGTTTCAAATCGTCCGCGACGAATTCGGAAACAATTCGTCCGTCTTTGATAATCGCTATGCGGTCGCAAGTGGAGTCGATTTCCGAGAAGATGTGGCTGGAAAGCAATATCGTCTTTCCGCGAGCCTTTTCTTCGTGTATAAAGTTTACGAAGACTTCCTGCATAACGGGGTCGAGCCCGCTAGTGGGTTCGTCTAAAATAAGCACTTCGGGGTCGCTCATAAACGCGGTTACTACCGCAAGTTTACGTTTTACCCCCAGACTCATTCGCTTGGTTTCGCCCCTTAAAGCAATATCGTCGAGTTCGAACAGATCGAGCATTTGTTTAAGTCGTTCTTCGTTTTTTATCCCCTGCAAATTCTGCATCATACGAATAAATTCCCAACCCGTAAGACCTTGGGGCAAAGCGATTTCTCCGGGAATATAGCCTACCTTCGAAAGTATCTCGTAATACTTGTCGAACGTCGGTTTACCGAAAATGAAAGTCTGACCTTTGTCGGGTTTCGAAAAACCCATCAGGTGTCTTATAGTAGTAGACTTACCCGCGCCGTTCGGACCTAAAAACCCGAACACCTCGCCTTTTTTGACGGCGATGTTTACGTCGAACACGCCTCTTCCGGAGCCGTAGTCTTTCGTAAGGTCTTTTACTTCGATTACGTTCATATTAACCTGCCTTTATAGTATTTCAACGATTTTTCGAATAATTATTTCGACGTCGTTGACATTTTAACTCTGTTGAAGTATAATAACGTCGTAAATCGTTATCACGCAGTTATTGTATTCGATTTTATGAGATTTGTTAAACACAATTTAACGGTCGCTGTTGAAATTTAGACACTGTCGCTCAATTTGTTAATATCTGTTCCTTAAAAACAAAAGGCTATGTCACAACAAACAGTTGATAAATAGCCATTTTTATAGGGGAGTATCAGAACTCCCCTACAAACTGTTATTTGCAGTTATCTATACTCATTTGGAATTTCGATATGAAGTGTCTCACACAATAACTTCACATCATGTGCATCATTTTCATCAAACTCGTATCCCAGATGGAACATTACTTGACTATATGGTTCAATACAGGAAACCTCTATTTCCTCAATTCTTCCTTTACCCGAAAAAGTTTCTACCGGAAAACAATCCCCATCATAAAGAATTTCACCTTCGTCCGTATATTCAAAACAATGCAAATCAATAATTCTGTTTTTCAAATCTTCCCATACAGTATGGTTCAATGTTGTATATTCCATCTTAATCTCATAAAAGCCATTAGCTTTCATTATTTCTATAAAGTTCTGATAATCGTT
>ERZ780178.201-NODE-201-length-48804-cov-16.794847_pt1 | contig 48804 bp, 46 predicted proteins | sample MGYA00511018_ERZ780178 | MGnify/ENA primary metagenome ERZ780178 (study PRJEB29588, sample SAMEA2151439) | human gut metagenome | biome: human gut; feature: human-associated habitat; material: faeces | place: Denmark | collected 2008/2010 ...
CGATTAAAATATTTTTTTCTTTAAACTTATTCAGTGTATAAATTAAAGTTCTTTTGGAAACTTGAGTTTCTTTAAGTATTTCTTCATTTGAAACACCAAAATATGAGAAGATAGAAGCTTCACTTATCAATTTTGAAATTTTTACTTCTGATTTTGTCATTTTGAAACTTAGTTTAAAGTCATTTAATTTAGCTTTTTCTGTATTTATCTTTTTTATTAACAAATCAATTTGATTGTTTAAAATTATTAAAATAGTTTCTACATATGCATTAAGACAACCGAATTCATATTTATCATTTGCTATTTTTAAAGCCTTATAATACTTATCTTTTTCATGTAATAAAGAAGAAGATATAGCAAAAGAAAAATAACTTTTAGTTTCAAAATAAATTCCATTAGAAAATAAAAATCTACCTAGTCTACCATTTCCATCATAAAATGGATGTATATATTCAAACATAAAATGACATAAAATCATTTTAATAAGTACATCATTTTTGGAATTATAAAAGTTTACAAATTCATTCATTAGTTTATTAATTTTTTCTTCATCGCTTATTCCTACATGAATATTGTTAATTCCATTAGTTATATAAACAGGTTCTTTTCTAAAATATATGCCATCTGGTAAATCACTTTTTTCAATAGCATCTTTTAAAACAATGTTATAAAGATTTCTAATATCTTGAATAGACTTTATGTACGTTCCTTTTTTTTCTAACAAATATTGATAGGCATTGGCAATAGATATAATCTTTTTTTCTTTGGATTTAGATGCTTCGCTAATTATTTTAAAAATATCATGTTTGGTTGAAAAAATATTTTCTATTTTATTTGTAGATTCAATTTCATCAATTATAAATGATTGAATTATTTGTTTTTTTGAAAATTCTGTAAAAGAATTGATAATAAAATCTAATCCCAGGATTTTTTTATTTAAGGATATTACCATATTAGATATTTCAACTGTTTGATTAAAAAAGAATTTATCTTCCAATAAATGAATGCTGTTATTTGAGGTTTTTAAATCATTTAAATATTTGTCAAAATCAGTTTTGTTTAGTTTAAAGAAATTACTTTTTACACTCATAAATTGCACCTATAATATTATTTTATTAATTTCAGGTGCAATTATCAATATTTTTTGCACTTGAAAATGCTGATAATGTTACAAATAACACTTATATTGGAATAAGATAATTTTAAATTTATTTTTTAATAAAAAAATGGCCTTAATTTTTTTTAGGACCACAATTCAAATTTATTTAAAATAACACCATTGAACCTGTATAGTACATGAAGCCTCTTATATCTTTTAGAATATATGCAACTTTAACTTCAAAATAATATCCAACACAGTTTTCATTCTTTTCTAAATTCAAAGCAATAGAATCTTGTGTTTTATTATATGTAACTTTATCTATGTTTGTTTTGACTAGTTCATTATTAACATAATTTAATTTATAAACATTTTCTAGCCAAATATTGTTGAATTTTTTATTAGCAGATATTTTGAATGTGTTGATATATTTTTGTTCTTTTTTAATATTCCTCCATATGAGTAAAAATTCTATTTTATCGCTATTGATGCATTTACGAAACAAAAAAGAGGATTTCTCGCTTTTTGAGAAGTAGGAAATCCAACCGTTTTTTATGATTTTTGGCCTTTTTTAGCCGTTTTTGCGCTGAAGCAGCACAATAGTCTCAACATGCATAACATGGACGCAAAGAACTGGTCTACCCATACGAGGCACAGTGTGAAAGGAACATATCTACCACAGCTTGAACATGACTGTGCAACTGGCAAAAACTGCACGCCTTACATGTATGGGTTGCATCATTCAGTTATTTTTTATGATTTAGATGAATGACATTTTCAGAGACTATTTATAAAACCAATCGTCCGCTATATTGTTCTCCACCAACCCAAACGTAATTTCTGGCTTCATCGATTGTAATTTTGATTACAGCGTTGGTGCTTAATGCCTGTGACAGTAACGAATCGATGATCGCTTTTGTATTCTGGATATTTGGATGCCTATCGTCCGAGTATATCTCGTAGTTTTGCATCTTGTGAATAGTTACCCCATAAGCATTGGTGGTTTTGTAAATTATCGCTAGTTCCAGCATTCCATGACCAATCACGGAAACATGCATAAAACTGTTTAGCGCAGTTCCGACCCCTGGAAGCTTAAGCATTTGGTTCCCTCTTGAAGATCAGCAAGAATTTCGCTTTGGCCGAAGAACATTTATATGGAGAGCACAACTTCTTCATTGACTTTTTCAAAATTCATGGTGCCGCCCCAATAAATGCCATATAGATACACATTTTCATCGAAAAGCTTTTGATTTATATCATCGTAAAAAACGATGTGGTACCCGATTTTCCCTTTTGCTAGATCAATAGAGGAAAAATCAAACGTATCTTCAATATAACCCCTGTAATGCGGAATGACACCATCTACAGTCACTTCGATAGTCTCATAGGTTAAGAGGTATTTCTCTTCATTGGGAAAATCGTCAATAATCATGTAATCGTTTTTGAAAGTCTCGCCAGCTTCGGTTTTAATCTCTCTATTAATGGCGAACTTCCCATATCCCGGATTGCAACCCCATAGATCGTTTTCCCAATCTTCGGAAAAACCTTTTCTAGCGCCTACATATAAGAAGCACGTTGTAGATTTTCTTATTCCAGTTCAATTTCGCCCTCCTCCACCAATCGGTCGTATTCGGCTTTCTTCAGCCTGCTTTGGAAATCCTCGAACACGTCGGAGGCTTCCTTATTCACCATTCGCGTGAGATTGGATGCGCTCTTTAACAGAAGCGTCCTCCTTCTTTTTGCGATGTTCCTTTGCTTTCTTTGCTCCTCGTAGCTAAGACCATCGTAACTGGTTTCCCATTGGTACTTCTTGGCGTATCGGAGGATCTTGTTTCCAAGTCTCCTCTTGAAATCTTCGCTGAAACCATCGAGGAGAAGGAATTTATCCGGATCCACGTTCTGCGAGGCGTAGATTTCTTTTAGGAAGTCGTCATGCCTCTTCAATTCCTGCCGCATCGAGAAGTAGCCATCATCCAAATCGGGGGACAGGGAGAGCATCGTCATCCCTATTTCGTCGACCAAAGGCCTGTGGCCCATCATCTCAAGGCTCATGTAGTCCGCTTTTCCTTTCGGCAGTCTAGCCAATAATTCAGAAAGCTTTTCGCGTATCTTCTTCTCTTTAAGAAACTTAGAATCATCGTTAAGTAGAATCCCTGCCTCTTTCAGAGTCTTTCTCTGATACTGTCCAAAGAAGAATTCGTTTCCGCTGAGCGTCTCCTCTACCATCACCCTCATGCTGTTGATGGAGCTTTTTGTTATCATCCCTCGATGGAAGAACTTTCCATTCTTGCCTTTTCTTAGGTGCTTTGGCTCAAGCTCATAGAAGGATAGGTGGATATGGTAGTTGTCCGTGTTCTTATGGAGCCCTCCGTACCAGTTGACGTTATTGATGTCGATTCCGTTTTCCCTCAGGAACTTCGGAAGGCATTTGTCGATGACGGCTCTGGCATCCTCGTAGGTATTGAGCTTCTCCTTGCTTAGGCTTTCTTCCGGGGATATGACGCAGTCCCAGATGACGGATTTCGTCTTCCTTAGATCCTCTCTGAGCTTCTTTTTGCCTTCTGCGGTCAATATCCCGTTTTTGTCGAAAGCACCAATCGATTTCTCATGGACGCCAACGTAGTCGACGTAATCGAAGTCGCCAGATTGCCTGATTCCATCCTCGATGTAATTGATGTAATCCTGCCCATCGGATTGATTGGAGGAATAGTAATTCCTGTTGGCAATCTTCCTTAGGTTTTCCTTCTTGGTCGCATCAAGATAGGCATCTTGGGGCAGGTAATATCGGATTCGAAAGACGACTTTCGCCATCAGTCGATTTCAGCCTCCTTTTTCTTTTTGAATCTCTTTGGGACTTCGTCATATTTGCCTGCATCGCAGGCCTCCTTGTCGATGAAATCGCCATTCAAGAAAGCAAGTAGGATATTCAGGATTGCGGATGTGATGGATTCACACACTTCGAGCTTCTCTCCGGATTTCTTGTTTTGGTCTCTCGAATAGGTGATGTATTTGTCTAATAAATCCCTTAGGTCCTCGATGTCTGTGGGAAGGTCGAATGGATTCTCATTCGGCATGGAGCGTTTTCCTTCCAAGGTTTCCTTGTAGGATCCAAGGCCCAACTCTATGAGATGGACAAGGAACTGGGAACGGTTGGATGCAAAGGAAGTCTCAGTCCTGTTGAATGTCTTCTCCAATTCCTCGATGAGGTCGGTGTTGTAGATCCTCACCGCGGTGTAGCTGAATTTGGAATCTTTCATATGGTTTTCCTCCGTTTCTGATTCGCGAAAGGTGATTTTCCCTCACCCAATAGGTAATTTGACGTGCGGGAAATTAGCCCTTTCCGCGAAATTCATCAGAATTCCCCGCTTTGGATGATCTTCTCCATGTTCCTTTTCGCTTTCCTGAGCCTTTTAAGCATTGACGGCGAGGAAATGCCCGCTTCGCTTGCTGCTTTTCGTATGCTTTTCCCTTCCAGGCACACTTTCTCCACCGCCTCTCTTTGAAGCGGTGTCAGTCTCGAAAGGATTCTTTCCATCATGGATTCCCTGGTTTCCATATACTCCAAAAGCATCACGTATTCGACGGGCGTCGGATTCTCTTTATCCTCGATTTCGATTTCATTGCCACAGGAATCGACGGGCATCCTCATCACCTTTTTTTGCAGTAGGTTCTATATTCCTCGAGCATCATCCTGTCCGTCCATTCCTTCGGTACGGACGGGTGATGGTAGGCTTTGTAACTTTCCTTCTCCATCGGGAAGCGCACTTTCTTCGATTCACCTTTCTTGTTCACGAAGGCGATTTCGGCGTAAATCACGGCCATAGTTCTTTTTCTCCTTTTTCTAGAGAGCCGAAGAAAGACGCCTATTAGTAACTACTAGTAATGCACAATGTATTTTCTTAATTGAGTATTCATTACAGACACAGGTAAGAATGTGTTTGTAAGTAACTAGAGAACATAGGTTTCTATAGATGACTCCGGCTCTTTATTGTCCGTGCCTTTTTCACGAAGCCATCTTTGCCCTATCGAAAAGGCAGCAAAAAAAGATGAACAGAGATGTTGCCTTCTGGTTGGAAGGCATAAATCCGTGTTCATCTTGTTCATCAGGGATTTGCTTCTTTGTCGTTGACTGTGTCTGCTAATCTGTTTTCTTTTTGGGCCTTTTTCTTTCCGTTTTAACCTCCTCTCCGATCAGGCTGGCTGTCACGATCCAGCCGCCCTTCTTACCCTCGACGAGCCTCTCCTTCCGATTGATTCGGAAAAGGAGCTTCCCTTCGGGCGTTCTTATCTCTTCCCACATATGCGTGTCCTCCTTTTTGGCATTTTACCCTTCACTTTAGCTTCCATTAAATTCGGAAACTCAATGGTTCATGCTAAAATTTAGGAAACATCGCCACGGACCGATTTCGTTCCGCACTGTCATTGTATTAGAGCCTGATTTCGAAACGAGACCAGACGGGACTGATTTCGGCCGTGCTTCAAAGGGGAAAACGGAATTATGAAAACAAGCACTACCATCGGAGCGATTTTCGAAATCTTGGAGAAGAATCTCTCCAACGCGATTTTGAGAATTGCCTCACCGGGAGAAAGAATCAATGCTGGCATGGTCTATGAAACGATATGGACATGGTTCATCAAGGATTTCGAGAATGAGAAAGCAGGGATTACGGAAGCAATCCAAAAAGCGGTAAGGACATCTCATATCACGATGCGTTGACTCTCAGCCCTTCACTCGTCTGTCAGGAAGGGTTAGAGGAAGCCATCGAGTATTGTGAGCTAAATAGCAAAGCGAAAATGCGCATGGTAGAAGATTTCAAAGCCATTGGATTGACCGTGAGAAAAGGCTACATTGCCAAAGACGTCACAGCTCTTTTGATCGATCACATTCAAGACATAATCAGAAGGAAAAAAAGGCCTTTTGCGAGGATCCTAAGCAAAATAGCGATGATTATGGCTACACGTCCTATGACGGCTTATGGTCTCTCATGAAGGAAAGAGGAATGACTAAAAAAGAACTTATATCCAAATCGGGTATAAGCTCGGAAGAGTATGATTTGATGAAGATTCATAAAGATATCGTCCTTACAACCTTAAGGAAACTTTGCAAATTGTTCGAATGCGACTATGGTTCAATCATTTCTTGTTGCCGTTTGTGATTTCGTCGAAATCTTTTTGATATTCCTCATAAACACCTTTTAAATCATTATTCAAGATAGAGATATATTTTTCGCATACCTCATTTAAGCCTTTAGCATCGTCTTCATCGGATTTTTTAAATGCAAAATAAAAAGGGGATACAATCATCTTTTTGATTAAAGTGTTAAAAACATTTTTAAGATAATCTTGCTCCGTTGCAGATAAATCAATTTCTAAAGATGGGTCAAGTTGTAAAAAAAGCACCCATTTTTTATCTTCCTTTTTTCTTAAAATTGCATCAAATGTTATGTAATTAATCTCTGTCTCCATAAGTGACCTCCCTTAAATCTAATGCTTCACGCCCACCTTCCAAAACATTTATTGCGGTATCTTTCCAACTAATTCCGTTCCCGAATTGATCCATTAAAGAATCATTAAAAGGATTACCTTGAAATGTGTGATAAGTACCTTTCAAATCCTCTTCTCTATATATGACTTGAAATGGTAAAGTGCCAACACCAATATTTGCATCATGTGTACAAACAATCACGCATTTATTTAAACTGCACAATTCTTTAATTCTTGGGACGATTGTTGAATTAACATAATGATGTCCAACGCTCATTTCCGGTTCATCTAAAAGATAGAATTCCGTAGATGCATTATTATCATTTAAACAATCTGATAGTACCAAAATGGCTTGTTCGCCTTTGGATGGTATAAATTTATTTCCGTTTTGTCGAACAAAATATGATTGATATCCAAGAAAATCTTTAATAGATGTTACATTATATTCGCCTATTAATTTAGAGGTTTTTAATATTTCATCCGTAAAATTTTCTCCAAATGTATCATTACAAATAAGATTCAAACTCCCGTAAATAGTTTTCACGTTAGTTGAAAATCCCGTTTTTAACAAGCTTATTGGATTTTTGGATCGAGAATACGTTAAAGCGCTCGAAATTTCTTTGACAAAGCAAACCTTCCCTTTTCCGTCCAAGTAGCCGACAGGAATAGAAGTTTGTTTCTTTTCCTTTTCTAAAATGCCACGTAATTTAGCGGCATTAGAAATGAATTCCTTTTCCTTTTCAAATAATTCCAACAAACCAGTAGTGGTTGGCATTGCAGCCGTTGCTTTAAGTTGAGTAAAGATGTTTTTGAAATCTAAAATACATTTCCTTGCCAAGAGCAAACTTTCATGTGAGATAAATTCGAAATTAAAGTCATCGATAACCCTTTTCTTTGCTTTTTCGAGCAAAGAATTAAGCACCGATACGTTTCTTGAATCTAAATACTCTTTATATTGTTCCTTCTTCCTAAAGTTTGCGATGCTGAGAAAGTCAGCTTTATATTTTGATTTATTTTTTGAGTAAGCAAAAGAATCATCTTGAAAAGAAGTAAAACATGAAACAAAGCCAAGCTGTTTAGCAAGCTTCGTACGTGAGCTGACTTTGTTAAATTCATCTATTTTTTGAAACACATTCTCAATCTTAGGAAATGAAAATCGTTTAATTTCACTTATTTCTTCTTTAAATAGGTTACCAGTATCCGCGAAAGAATTAATATCTTCGTCGGATGGAGAGTATTCACTTATTTTTTTATATAATTCAGAAACTTCTTCCGCAAAATAGCATTTAACTTTTGACGCATATCCCCTAGTAATTAGCTGATCCTTTATGGCTTTTAAAAAGATAGACTTCCCAGAGCTTTTAGGTCCCATTATGACGTTGCAATCTTTATAAATTTCAATCTTTTCATTAATTTCAAATTTATCATTACAAATTGAAATTGGGAAACTAGCATCAAAAATTTTAGGTTTTAGATTTTCTTTAATTATTGATTTATCTTTCTTTAATAGCAATTTAAGCTTTGAAAAATCGCTAATAGGCATCTTTAATTCTGGAAGTTCTTTCCCTGGATAATTACTCCAGTCTTTAATGTCGGAACCAAGAATGGACTGCATACCTTTATTCAAGTAAATAAATGCGCTAATAAGTGAAGACGGCTCAACAAAGACGCTTTGGCAACAATGGATTTTCAAAAAATCGAGATCCTCACTCAAAAAAGATGATGCCTTACCACCATAATGAACAACAATCAAACAATCCAAATCATTAATTAAATCCGGGAAATCTTGTAATTTGATTTTTATGAAACAAGCTTCATCAATATTGTCGGCTTTAATCTTTTGAATAAAGTCCAAAAATGAATTGTACTTATCATCTTTTGGATTAGAAATAAGTAATAAATGGCCAATATTCCCATTAAAAAGCACAATATCAAGTTCGATTCCCGGAAAGACAACAACATCTTCATTGTCTTTAAAGTCTTCGAACTGTTTAGAGTCAAAATAATTATGATTTGTGATAGCCACAACGGACACTTGATTTTTGCGCATCGCATTAAGAAAACATTCTTTATTTGGAACATTTCGTTTTTCTGATTCTCCTGTTTTATACTTGCTCGCAATTGTGTGGCAATGCAAATCAATGTAGTTATGTATCATTTCTCACTCCTCCTTTCTTTCAAAATGCATTTTGAGCAAAAAGCCATGAACTTTTATTGTCAAATCGAATAAACAACGCTCATTTTTTTAATTTCCAATTGAAAAAGATATCCTTAGCGAAAACATTGTCGTGAGAATATAGGATTTGATTAATTACCTTTTTAGAGGTTCCCAATTCTGAAGCAATTTTCGAAGATTTCATTTGTTTCGAAGAAAGAAGTTCTTTGATTTTATCAAGCAAGGGATCCTTAGGCTGAACATCTTTAACATTTTCCTCGTTTTTTTTCTCAACAAAAACTTCTTCTGGGATAATTTCCTCTTCCATGGGCGCGGTTTCTTGGTGGTTAGTGTTATCGTTTGCTATTGTTTGATCTTCTCCCACGGCATTACCATTTTCAAGGCCAAACCCAAACCAATCAAAGCTATTCCTGTATTGCTTTCGGACTTCTTCATCCTTCAAATCCAACTTGGTTCCTAGGGATTCATTAACAAAGAAATCATGAATGTAATTGTTCAAAACGTCTTCTTGGAAAATCTTGTATTTATTTAGAATTTCGAAATCTTTCTTTGTAATGCCAACTGCTTCCAAAAACACATTTGGATCCGCGTTTTTAAATATCTCCATGAATGTGGTTTCACGATATACGCTGATGTAGAGGAACTCAAACAATCTAGCAAGCAAATGTTTCAAAACGTTATCCGCATCTTCGATTGTCTCACCGTTCTTGGGGTCGACAACAGGGGTTAGGTTGGTTTTCACGGCCCTTCTGAACGAATCGCAATACCATCTCCTATATAGCATTCCTCTATATTTGACAGGTATATTCTTAGTGTCGTTCAAATAGCCTTTAACGAAATTGTCAATCATGACTCTAGTATTACAGGTGTATTTGATGTCCTTGCCGAATTTTTTCTTTACTTCATCGACAAACTTTACGCCATCATCATATCCACATTGTTCTTTCTTGATTGGGGCATTGACGCCAGATTCATAGCCTTTTTTGAACCCATTAGCGTACCAGGTCGCCTTAACATCGACATATTCGCTTGGACAATATTCCTTAATGTAATCGAAAAGAGCTTTTTCAAATTCAGTTTGGACCTGATTGTCGTCGTAATCGACGTATTTCTTGAAGTCTTGTTGTCCTAATTCGTAGCCTTTGTTTCTACCTTCCTGGGCAATCTTCGTATCAAAGCCGTCTTTCGGCTTTGCGGGGACGGTTTTGGTCTTCGGCTTTCCGAATTTAGCATGCGCGAAAACTCTTTTGATGATATCGCTGACTTCTTTGTCATTAAGCATCTCCGCCATCGTTTCTTCGTCAAGCATTCTCGTGGTCTTGGTCGTGTCTACGATTTTTCTTGAAAGAGGGATTCCACTAGAATCGCCGTATTGGGCAAGTTCATAGAACACCTGCTCAGATATCGGGTCAGACATGTCCCCATTCACAAAAATGGGCATGTATTTTACGATCAGCTTCGCAATCTGCAATTTAGTCGTTTGCTCATTCTCCGACTGCTCGGCATATTTCAAAAGCAATGCGCTGGCCCTATCAATGTTAAAGTCATAAACATAGCCATCTTTCTTCTCAATTACTTTGTTCACGACATATGGTGTTTGTATTCTAAAGATGGCTTGGAAGTACTGCTCAGGGCTAGCCAGATCCTTCAAAACGAAAACACTTGACCACTTCTTCACCGTGACGCCTATCGTCAGTTTATTGACCGTTATTGCTATCGATCCGAGTTTGTTAGTATTCTCGGATTCGGAGATGTTATTCATCAAATATTCAAAAGCATCGTTGCCAGCGCCAACGCCGTCTTGCGAGAGATTGATTATTTGGTATCTGGAGAAATATTCGTCAGCTTTTAAAAGTCTCTCCATTGCCTTGCAGGATTTGACGGTAGGCATGAGCCAAAGGGTATGGACGTTGTTCTGAAGCATCTGTGTATTGGAGTATGGGAATTTATCTCCGAAAGTAGAACGTCCCTTTATGATTTCCAGCCATTTCTTGATTTCGTCCTCATAAATGAACGTGCAAGGTTCATTTGAGTTATTCTCCTGTCTCGTCTCGAAGAATTTGTTCAGAGAAAAATATTTTTTGGTGAGCAATTTGTCTTCTGAGAAAACCGATGCCGTGAGGTTACCAAAAAGTCTCGACATGTTGTAACCGAATATCTTCATGTCAGGAAAAGCGGCGTAGTCCTTGTTCACGACCGAGAAATCGCCTTTCTCACTATTAGGATATTTGTTCCTTTGCTCATCGAAATAGGAGTACGTGAAAGATGACTTGTCCGTGAATTCGCCTCTGGCTAAAGCTTTGAATGGCGTTCCGGATAAGCAAATTGTTTGTCTGGTCTTGATATTGAATTTCTGGATAATGTCGCCAGTCTTCTTTAGTTGTTCCTGGTAATCATTATCGAGGTCCTCACTTTTTTCCTCTTTCGTCTTTAAGGTCCCTTGGGTCCTTTGGTTCCATGCGCCGAAATGGTATTCGTCGAGGATGACTAAATCCCAATCGATGTTCTGCAGTTGCTGAATCTTGGTTTTTACATCGGCGTTTTTCTCTTTGCCTAAATAGTTCTGAAGGGAAAGGAACAGAACATAAGGACCCTGTATGAAGCTCAGCATGAAGTCACTTCTTCTGAGGTTGTCATCAGTGAAATACTTGTAGTTTTTCTTTATGTGTCTGAGATCTTCGCGCCATGAAGATTCGACCGCCGGAATGAAAGTGAGAATCAAAATTCTTTCTAGGTTGTGGTCTTCGCAGTATTTGTATGTAGTAAAGGATTTTCCGAATCTCATTTTGCAGTTCAAAAGGAACCTGCCTCTCGGGTTCTTGGAAAAGTAATCGCTCATGGCGTCGATGCATTCCAGTTGTTCTTTTCTAGGAGTGAATATTTCCTTATTTTCGTCCGTGTGTCTTAAGGAGTTGAAAATCTCAATGAGTTCTTCGGTCGGGACATTCGTGAACCATTCCTGATCTTTCTCGACGATTCCCGCATTGACTTTCCTAATTTGATTGTGAACGGAATAATCCTTGAAGGAATCATTTTTTGCGTCTAGGCAAATGCCCCAATACACTACTTCTCTTTGCAATCCGTATTTTCGATATTGCTCCTCTGTTAGGGCTAGCTCGTGCTGTTGGTCGTGTATTCTGGACCTGATTGCATGCCAAAAAGTCTCTCCAATTTTGCATCTCGTCATGCCAACTTTAATTCCATGTGTTTGGAATTTAGGCAGCAAATACATATAAATAAGAATCAACGAGCCATCGGTGTTGTTCTTATCGTCCAAGCTGAAAACCGTTTTATTTCCGAGGTATTTAATCGTATCAGTTTGATTGATGTCCGGGGATTTAGTAACTATGATGCCTTCCATATTACTTCATCTCCTTAACGTTGGTTTCTATAAACTCTCGCTCTTCGGACGTAAGGTCGAATAAATCATAAAGCTCTTTATCAGTCCATTTTTTATCGAAATTGAGCAAAGGAATGAACCCATAGACACTTTGCGAGGCATTCTGATCTAACTTTCTTATTCCTAAGACTGCCCTGAAAAATTTTGTCTTAACATATTCCCAACAATTTCTTGCTTCGTTTTCCGTTTTGAAAGGCCCAAAGACAACGTAAGTTTCTGTACATAATTCGTTTGGGCCGCCAATTATTGGTTCGGATAGTGTTTCTCCAAAAACGCCACTTCCTTGATTTCTAGCAACGAATAGTTTGTATCCCGATAACAGATCCTTTTTAGGAAGAGGATAGTCTAGCGGGATGTATCTCATTACTCTCTTTAAGTGTTCATCTAGTCCATGAACAATAAGTCCATTCTTGATTTTTTCTTTACTTAAAGGAGGAAGAGCGTACTTGCTAGAATCTTTGAATATGTCTCCGCTTAATCCATATGGCTTACGCGGAGACACGATTTTTGAAAATGAGCCGCCTTTGTATGCTGTCACCTTTTTATAAATACTTACCAATCTACTATCTCTAATGAAAACATCTGTATCATCTTCTTTAAGGAATCTCTCAGACTCCATTTCTTTATCACCTAAATGCTGAATAATTTTGCATTTTCCTTCTTCATCGCGATTCCAAAGAAAAAAACATACCCCACCTTTAATTTCGTTATTAGGAAAGCACATTTTCCCGTCAGGAAAATCATTCAAAAATCTAATATGCTTATCCGAAATCATCAAACTTCTAAAATCATCAAGACCTTTTCCGCCAGTCATCCATCTGGAAGGCATAATCATACTTATATATTTATATATTTAGGCTTAAGGGAAATAGCTTGCTGAACAAACAGCTGATAAATCGGCCTTGCGCTTGCCTGTGCACCCCCATCGCTCAACTGATATGGTGGATTGCCAATTATGATATCGAATTTCATATTCCTATTACCTCCAAAGAATCTGTCCTGCAAATGTTTCAACAATTCATCTCCGTCAAAATGAATGAATTCGTAAGCATACGTTTCACGCTGATTAACATCGTTATAAGCGGATGCGCCATTGATTCCACAGTATTTGCACCTGTATTTTTTCTTTTCTGCATCAGGACAGCTACTAGGCATCAACTTTCCTTTATCGTCTACAAACGTATGATTGATGTTAGGGGTTTTGATGTTGCCCTCTTCATCATCGAACCAGCTTCCATTTCCAATTGCATACCCGTTGACGTAGTGACCGTCATCCGCCTTGATTCCATCGCATTTTCTGTTTGCTTGGGAGCAATAGTAAACCGTTCTTCTAGAAACGTTGGCGGTGAACCTTGTTTGCCCAATCGAATAAATCATATTCTGAAGGATGTGTTTCCTTCTTTGCTCGGTATCGGGGATGATATCCTTAAGGCCATTATCCAGTCTTATGGCGATTTCTCTTTCGAATATTCCGTTTTTCGTGGCTGGGTTAAGCCATTTGTAATTGGGGTTGTGCCATACTTCTTCAGGAAGGGAATCCAGAATCATGTCGCAAGTCTTTCTTGGAGTAAAGACTTCATCGTTTCCGACATTTGTGATTGTTTCGAGGATATCAAAATTCTCGATGTAGTCATTTGCGGACTCAACTGCGGTCTTGTATTTATCTTCTGCTTCTAAAGCATCGTTCTTTTCGTTCTCAGCCAACATATTCATTATTCCTCCACATCAATGATATAAACTTGATTTTCTTCTTTTTCTCCCAATCCATAATGTAGCATCTCTTACCGTTATGCTTCTTGGGATCATTAGCTTTGCAACCAGGACAGATATCCAACTTAGGTTCTTTAGGTTCATCAAATAAGCTAAGCTGAACTACCTTCTCAACTTCGTTATGGCAAGAAAACGGGACGACATATTTAAGGCCGTCCATTTGCCAAAGGTTCCAGCTAATAATTGTCGCAACTTCGATTAGCAGATTTTCTCCTGGTAATTTACCGAATCTTTCAAAATAATAATCGACGAAATCCAATAAGACGTTCTCACGCGCAATCAAAAGGTTATCCCCTTGAAATTCATAGCCATAGACGGACTTAATTGCTTTTATCGCATAATCAAGCCATTCTTCATCGCTTGTCACATTCTCATGTATAACCCTGAATTTCCTGTCGAGGAGACCAATTCTGTTTTTGTTCTCAATTGCCTCGCCAGAGACCGTATCGTATCTCGAAACCAAGTACGGTGCTTCACCACAGCACACTTCCAGTCGGATATCGCAAACATAATCAGCCCACGTTTTTTCGCCGTCGAACACAACTTTTTCGGTTGAATTCCAAGAATTATCTGGATTTTCTGTGTTAAACCTATTTTCTCTTCCGAACCAGACGTTATCGGCCAGATTATTTTGTTTATTAACAATCCAAGATGGTGTGAAAACCTCTGCATTATCTTTGCTTCTTTTTGTTTGCTCAGCCTTGCTCTTTTCGATTCTTGGCCTAACAGCCCTGACTTTACCGTTTAGATGGCAAGGTTTAATCTCATCTGTTATTGAATACCCAAGGCCTTTGTTTTGATAGTGATCAGTGGCCCAAATGATATTCTTTTTCGTTGTGTTATCGCGCAAAAGAATACCAAGGATATTAGGATATAAAGAATAGAGGCCTTTAATGTTGTTTTCGTTTTCGGATGTCATTCGTCCACCTCAATTCCGTATTTTTCAAAATAAGGAGCAAGCTTTCTTCTCAATTTGGTAGTAGGTTTAAATTTTCCACCTTCCCAGCGGTTGACCGTGGCAAAAGAAACGCCGAACAATTTGCCAAATTCGGTTTGGGTAAGTATCAGTTTATTGCGCAATTTCTTGATTGCCTCAGAGTAAGTCATACAACGCTCTCCTATTTGTTTGATTATGATATAAATATAACACTTTTTGCACTAGGTTTCAATGAAGAGAGGAGAAACATTCCGCCTTCGAAAGTTATCCTTTTTTTCAACGAATGATGCCTTTCCTGTCGATTTCCAAAAAGAAAAGTCCTGGCATTCTCTCTAATTCCGCGCATATTTCGCTTTCGAATCAAACTATACCCCCGTTTTTGCCCCTTTTTAAGCCAAAAATCGGTTTACCAGGTCGGTTGTGTGGTTGCACTGTATCCTAAAAACACGAAAAATAAGAAAATCACGAATTTCCGAAAATGCTGATGATTAAGGCTTTTTCACCTATTCCTTTCATCGTGTAAACATACCAGTCACCTATTCCCGTATCGATACTAGGTAGGTTGGGTGTTCATTTTTGAAGTTGACCTATTTCCCCATACGAGTAAAGCCCTAGTTTTTACCGTTTTACCGCCATCCGTGGCATTTTTGCAACAAAAAAGAGGATTTCCCGCTTTTTCGAGAAGTAGGAAATCCGTCAATTTTTATCGATTTTTGGTCTTTTTCAGCCATTTTTACGACTTAGCAACACCACAGTCTCAACATGGAAAGTATGAGGAAACATGTCTACAGGGATAACACGTTTAATTTCATAATTTGTGAAATACCCTAAATCTCTAGCTAGTGTTACAGGGTCACAGGATATATAGACAATTTGTCTTGGAGATATTTTTTCTAAAGCTGCTATAAATTCTTTAGTTGATCCAGCTCTTGGTGGATCCATAACTACAGCGGAATATTTTCCTTCTTCGCAGTTATTCATTAAATATTCTGTACAATCATCTTCGATGAAACTGATATTTTCAATATTGTTTATCTTCTTATTTTTTTCAGCATCGAGAATTGAAGAATGCTCGATTTCAACTCCGACAACTTCTTTAACATATTTAGAAATTGCTAGTCCAATTGTACCTGTTCCACAATAGGCATCTAAGACTGTATCTTCTTTGGTAAGTTGAAGGGCGTTTATCGCTGTATTATATAAAGTTTCTGTTAATTTAGAATTTGTTTGGTAGAAAGATTTTGCGGAAATTAAAAAATCTAATCCGCAGAGACGATCTTTTATCTGCCCTGTTCCATAAAGAACTCGTGTTTTTTCTCCTAGAATAACATTGGTGTCTCTTTTGTTGATATTTTGAACAACTGTTTTAATTCGTGGTTCTTTTTTCAATAATGTTTTAATTATATTTTGAGCACCATAAAGGTCATCTGTAGCAGTAACAAAGCAAAGCATTACAGAATTATAATATTCAGATACTTTTATAAGTACATGGCGGACAGTTCCTTTATTTGTTTTTCTATCATAGGGTTGAATCTTAAAATCATTCAATGTTTTTAAAACTAAATTTCTTATTTCAGTTGATATAGTACTTTCGATAAGACATTCATCATTTGGAATGATTTTATGTGTGTTTTCTTGATAGAATCCAGAGATTATTTTTTTTGTTTTATTATTTAAAGCTAGAGGGACTTGTACTTTATTGCGAAAATGAAGTGGTTCTTTTAATCTGATAGTCGGTTCAACATTTACTTCAATTTTGGCAAATTTTTTTATTAGGTCTTTAACTTTTTGTTGTTTATATTTTAATTGCTCTTCATAGGAAAGATGTTGAAGAGAACATCCTCCACAATTTTGATAGTATTTGCAAAGTGGCTTTACTCTATAGGGGCTATTATTTAATCTTTTTAGAACTCTGATCCTATTTAATTTTCCATATTCAAAAATGGTTTCAACATCGGCACTTTCTCCTGGTAAAAGATTGTCGACAAAGACAGTTTTACCATCCATATAGCAAATGCCTTTTCCAAAATCATCTAGTTTTGTACAAGTTAAAATATATTTTTTAGTCGTTGACATTTGGATCTTCTCCTTCAAAATAGGTATCGTTGAAATATTTAGTCAATAGTTTTACCATAGAGTGAAATTCTTCTTCTATCAAGTTAAAATTATTTTTAGAATTTTCAGAGAATGCAGCAATATTTTTTGAATAATAAGAATTAATTATTTCATCTAAAACATTGAGCATATCGTAGAATCCATGAATTGTTAAATCAGTAAAATATTGGCTTTGCGAATAGAAAAATATTGCAGAACTATGAGATAATTCACTCGCTGCTTCATACCATTCGGAATAATATCTTAAATCAGCGCATCTTTGAATGCCATCGCGGAAATTTAATTTATAATCTGGATTAGTTTTATCAAAAGTGTTTAAAGAATATAACCAACCATATTCGATATATTTTTTCATGTCTTTACTCTTGAGATCATTTTCTTTCATCTCTTTTTTCATGACATCGAAAATATGGTTTCGTTCATCATCATTTTCAACTCCGCCTCTAAAGGCGTTGGAATAGACAATATGTTTTAAATAAGCTTGTCTTGTTTTCTCTCCGCCTTGAATTAGAAGTTTTATAATGCAAATAGACTCATGAAAAGTACGCCAAGAGCAAAAAGCTTCGGAATAAAGGCCGAGATTCAACATCCTTATAATACCTATTCCTTGAGATATTGTTTTATTTAAAAGATCTGGTATTAAAGAAATACGTGGATCTCCTTTAGCATAAGGTAAATTAAGTTCTTTATGAAGATTTAATATAGCATTAGCGATAAGAGAGCGAGCATCGCTTAATTTTATTCCGTTGACAGAAAAAGAATCTCTCTCTTTTAATGTCAATTGAAATTTAATAAGAATCAAACGAACTTGCTTTATATAGAATTCTGTTTTTGGTTTTAATATACAATCAGAAAATTCAGGGTCAGTTTTATGAGCGAAAAGAAGCTGCTGATAGCAGGAATCTTTGATTATTTTTACTCCAAGAGGATTAGAATCATTCTTTATGACTACCTGTGAAAGTAATTCAGCAGATTTTTGAAGATTTTCTTTTTCTTCATTACTTAACTTTTTTTCTTCCAACATGAACCATCACCACCGGTAATTGTAAATATTTTGCAAGATCTTTTATAGAAGCTATTTCATTTTGAGTTAAATCATCATAAACATATATTTTTTCAAAGCAGTCAATTTTAAAAATGTTTTTATCAAGATTTTTATTATCGATAATTTGCACAGCTTCATTTTCTTCACCAGAAATAGCATAAGCGATAACTTTGCGGATATCGTTAGGAATATTGGAATCTTTGACAATTTCTGGATCTAAGCAATAGAAAAAATAAGGAACTAATACTTTGTATTCATCTTTATCTAAGCGACGAAAATTAACTTTTGCATAAAAAATATGTTTATGTGGTCTTTCAGGAAGATTTTCATATAATTTCAAGAGTTTGAATCTTGAATTAAATCTTTCAATCATATTAGCCGTACTTTTATTGGTAATGTTTGGAAGATTAATTTTATGAAAAGCTAAAGCTTGATTCTTTAAAGCATAAAGATCAGAATAGCCATCTTCTGATGTTGGTAAAATGGAATAGGGGACATAAAATCGGTCGAGAATCCATTCTTTTTTTGCAAGTAATGCTTCAAGACGAACTTCATCATCGGGTGAGTAAAGATCGATAAGATTTTCTATAATTTGATATTGATCCATAGTGTGTCTCCTTTCCGCACACATTATAAAACAAATGGCGGAATTTTTCATCACATTATTTATATGTTTAATCTATGGTTTATTGTCTTTATATAGTTATTTCTGTAATCTAAAAAAATTATTCTTCCAAGTCTTAAAAGAATAAGTCTTAACAAATTGTCACTATTATCTTCTTCGAGGACAAGTTTGTTGTTCTCTACATAGATAGTCGCGTGATTATATGTGATGCTATTGCAGTAATCTATATGATCTAAATGTATAAATAAATCTTTTCTTTTTCTATCGGATTGTGTTAAACATGATAATATTTCATCAAATTTTAAAACTTTTAACCAAGATTGCTGGTAAAGTTCAGGTTCGTCTTGATTTAAATATGAGAACTTTTCATAGAATTCATTATCAGCGCATTTATATAAAATATATTTTTTCATAATCTTGTCCTTTTGCATACTATATGCAAAAAGGACAAGGAAAAATGTCTAATTTTAGGAGCCTCCAATATCATCGTCATCAAAATAATCAACGAAAGAAAAATCAGCTCCTAATTCATAATCTTGAACAAATTGCTGTTCTTCTTTTATGGGATTATAGATTGTATTTTCTTTAATTATTAATAGAGCGCTATTCAATGTTATATTTCCATAGTGTTTAACTTCAATTTTATAGTTTTGTAATTCTTTATAAATATCTATATCGATTGAATTTACAACAAGTATGTTGCATTTATTTAAAATCAAAATTTCAAATAAATTATCATAGTCAGAAAAAAATACAGTTTTTAGCGGAATTATTAAACCATTTTGAATATCAAATATTTCTACTTTTTGATTATTTCCAATATTTGTCAATCTATTTTTAGAATTTACTAAGAATGCTGCTTTCATATTTATCACCATTAATAGTATTTTTAAAAAATGAAAAAATATACTGATACAAATGATAATTAATTTGTTAAAATAAAAATATGAAATCTTCTAAATATTTTTCTGTTAAAGAAATAATAAAAATAGTTTTGATTGCTTTTGGCATATTGTTATTTATTTGTTTATCTATTTTAAAAAGCAATGTTGAATTTGCTGAATGGTGGACAAGAAATTTTGGCTTTTTATATGAAAATATTATCGGGAGAATTTCTTCTTTGTTTCCTATTTCAATGTTAGAATTCTGGATAATATTTTTAATCGGAATAGTAATATTTTTCTTTGTGATAATGATAATTAATTTCAAAAGGAAAAATAAAATCAAAGGTATTAGATCGATAACAGCAATCATTTTAGTTGCAGTTTGCACAATTTCGATTTTTCAAGCAACATATGGCGTTTCTTATAACAGAAAGAAAGTGGATATAGTTCAATATGAAGAAAAAATTGATTATACATATTATGATGAAATAATCAGCTATTATTTAGAAGATTTTAACTTTGTTTCTAGTCAAATGCAATATAAGGAAGATGGTGATGTTATTTCCCCTTATTCTTTTGAAGAATTATCTTCAATAATGCAAGAAGAATATAAAAGACTTGATTCAGACTATTTTAATTCTTATACTCCAAAAACTAAAAAGATGTATTTGACATCATGGTTATATACAGAATTATGGATTCAAGGAGTCTTTTTTGCTCCAAGCGGCGATGCAAATATCAATTATAAAATCCCTGCTTCTAATCTTCCATATACAATTGGACATGAACTTGCACACGCGAAAGGTGTCACTAGAGAAGATGATGCAAATTTAACAAGTCTTTATATAAATCTCACCAGTGATAAACCATATTTAAGATATTCGGCTTATATGAATACTTTCTATTCGATATTGCAACTTTCAAATTATATGGGAGATGATGAAGCTTATTCTAAATATAATTCAATGCTCAATTCAGCAATTGGCTATAATCATTTGAGAAACAATGAATTTTGGAATAGTCATACAGTTATAAATGATATTGGAGAATGGTTTAATAATTTATATTTAAAGCTTAATGGAACTTCTGGAACTGGAAGTTATGATGATGTTTATGATGTTGGAGATGGCATAAAAAAAGATGACGAAACTGGAGAAGAAGTTCAAATAAAAATCGTCTCCAATTATTCGCCATACCAAAAATTATATTTTGCTTTATATCCTTATGAATTGAATTAAAAGTAGTTGAATGTAGTGATTAGTGGATAAAGATTATCAACTTCTTTATTTGTCATAAGATGAAATTTATTTTTTTGGGCTTCAGGAATATATGCTTTAATTGTTTGTTCAAAATTCAATTTATTATGAGCAGTATAAAAGGCCCATGTGGAAAAATTATAAGTGCTATCGAGCAAATTTCTTAATTCTTCTGCTTCTTGCAAAGATGAACAATTCATTAAAGCAGTTGAATACATATCAGCGTATCCAGGATCATCAATCATAATTGAAGCTGAATCAAAATAAGTATCACTAATTTTTTTGTTGCTGTCGATAATATGATGATAAAGAATTACTTCATCATTATCACCTAAAGTATAGAAGTAATTATTGTAATATCCGGAAGTTGAAAGAGTGAAGCTGTTTTGACTTTCAAAGTAAAATTCAGATTCATTTAGTTTGCTTAATGGTGTAGAAATAAATCCATACATTGAGCTAACATAGCTTGATTCTTGTCTATATAATGGATTATCAATTCTTATTTTCCAAGGCTTCCCGTTGGTTTTGACATTTTGAGTCATGATGGAAGAAGAACCACCATTGAGTAAAAAGGCAACATTTGGATGCATAGAAGCGAATATCTTTTCTGCATATCCTTTTCCATAGCCGCCTAAAGTAATTGATGTTGTATATTTTGAATCGGTAGTTTTTACTTTTCTGATTTCTAAAATATTATTCTCTTTAAATGTAAATATGTTTTCTAGTTCTTCTTTATTTAAAACAGCATCTGAAGCTTTTTGATATTCATCTTTATCGAAATCTCTATTGACAACGACTTTTTGTGTGTCTCGCATGACAAGAGTTTGATAAAGTTTAGAATCGTCTTTGCTCAGTTGGTTAAGATAGTTTTGATATTCAAAGGCTTGAGCATTAGTGATATTATCATCATAAAGTGTAGATAAAGAGCCAATGCTTAAATTATATTTTAAGTTGCTTCTTAATGAAAAATCAACTGCTATCTTTAATCCTTGGTATAATTCTTCTGGTAAAACTAGATCTTTAGAAGAATTATTTTCCATTGAATTCAATTCGGATATTGTATCATTGATTGTTTTTACATTTATTAAATCTTGATATTTCTCATCTAGACTTGTTCTATATTGATAGTCATAATGACGATCAAAAAGAGCGGAATAATAGCTCATTTTTTGAACAAAATTTGTCTTTATCTCTTCATTTTCAGCATCATCACCATACAAAGTCATAGTTACACCAGAATCAAAAGGTAGAACGCTAGTTTGATTCTTTGTGCAAACTAAAACCTCCTCTGCCCCAGAACTGGAGCAGGGAGGAATCGATTTAGTTAATGTTGTACTTGTCTTAATTGTTTTATTATTAGAACAAGAGGCGACACTTAATAAAACGAGAGGGATAAGAAATAATGAATAGTCCCTTTTTTTCATCCGTTTATTCTTTGATTTCAATGCAGCCATATCCGCCATCTTCACGGAGATATAAAACATTGACAAGTCCGGTTGTAGAATCAAGATAGATGAAGAAGGAGTGACCGAGAGCATCCATTCTTGTCAAAGCTTCATCAAGATCCATCGGTGTTAAAGAAAGTTTTTTACGACGAACGATTTCTATATCGGTGGCATCAGTATTTTGAAGCATTTCTAAGCGAATGTTTTCACCTAATGAAGGTTTTTTAGAACGATCGAGTTGAGTTTTAACTTTTCTCATTTGATCTTCAAGACGATCAACAGCTTTATCTAAAGCTTCGTAGAAATCACTTTTAGTTACTTTAGCACGTAAATCTAAATGAGTAGTGGAAATTGAAATTTCAATTGTTTGATTCAAGTGGGCTGTGGATACAGTAGCTACACATTTGACTTCCTTTGTTTCGTCAAAATAACGTTCTATTCTAGCCATCTTTTTATGAATGGCATCTTCCATTGCAGCAGTTATTGCAACGTTTTTTCCAACAATCTGGTATTTCATGATATAGCTCCTTTCAGTTGTGGTATGAGGATTTTTCCTCATATTTATTATGATATATTTATTGTTATAAAAAAAGACTAAAAAAGATTGCCAAAAGCTACTATAATATATAAGTGGCGGGCAATCTTTAGTAAATTATTAAAGCAAATAATCTCTGGCATCGAGTTTGTATTCGTTTTTTGTGATCTTAACAAGATCATAAATGTTCCAAACAATGCCGACTAAAACGAATAAATATGCAAATTTGACAAGGAAGAATTTCCAAGCTTTTCCTTTTCCAACGTATAATTTATCAATGCCGAACCAACCTAGAAATAATGTTATAAAAAATAATTTTTTATCAAAAGTTTGTTTCATATATACCTCATTATCTAACTCTAAAAGATTAACTTAAAAATTGTATTTTTGCAAGTGTTATTAAAGTTTATCAATATATTCTTCCATATTGAACACTCTATCAACAATATAATTAGCTTTTTCTTTAACAAATTTTGGAGCGTGACTCATAGCGAAGGAGTTTTTTGTTATTTCAAACATGGATATATCATTTCCGCTGTCGCCGATAACAGCAATCTCATCAAGGTCGATGTTATTTTCTTCAGCATATTTTTTTAATCCGATTCCTTTGCTGGTGTTCAAAGCCGATATTTCAATAGCTGAATCTGATAAAAATACTGAAACTTGATCTCCAAATAAGTCTTTTATTGCTGTATAAGCTTGTTCGGCGGAGTTCTTTCCTTTTTTGCCAAGGCCAAACACAGGCATTATTTTATAGTTTTCGCCATTCTTTAAAGCTTTTACAAATTCTTTTTCACCATATGTTATATGTTCGCGATATTGCAATGAAATGAAATTGACAAATTTTATAAGAGTTGATAAAAAACCACCAATATTATGAAAAGTTGTATACATGTGGCTGGTTGAATCTAAAAGTACCCACGCTAATATTCCAAATTTCTTTTTCATTTTTGAATATAGTTCGATTGCCGTATTTGTTGGAATAGGACTATTGTTGCTCACTTCCCCATCTTTATATAGAAAAGAGCCATTGCAACATAAAATAGGAATTTGAGCACCAACTTTTTTTTCGACTTTTTTCTGCATCATTGGGTTTCGTCCAGAAACAAAGATTACTTTTCCACCTTTAGCAATGAATCTTTTTAAAAAGTTAGTATTTTTCCTTATTAATACTGTCAGATGTCTTTTAGGATATAAAAGAGTACCATCTAAATCAATTCCTATTAATTTTATCATATTTTTAAGTATAGCACTATTTTATTAAAAACCGTGATTTTAGTTTAAAAAAATGTAAAAAAAACATAAAAATACAATAATTTTTGCTGTAAGCGTTTACTTAAAGTTTATTTTTTATTTTGTATTACAATAAAAATGTATGTTAACTTCGGATAAAGTGTTAGTTTGTCGTATCATCGAAATCACAAAAGAAAGTTTCAAAGTACGCTTCTTTGATGGAAGTGAAAAGGTTTGCTATTTTGAAGATTTACCTTACTTGGAAACGGGAAAAAATCTTAAAGTTGGCGATATTATAAAAGTTTATCTTGTCGGCAATAAGATTGTTCCTCTTCTTTCAAGACCTAGAAATAATTATCCATCTTCTTTAGGTTTTGATTCACGCAGAAATAAAAAGATTTATTTGATGGAATCTTTTGATTATGCGCCATTGATGAAAAAATTAGATGAACAGATTGATGCTGAATTGGAGTTTCAAAAAGGAGAAATAAAATGATTAAACTTAATACTTTTGGTCCATTAAAAAATGAATTTAAAGTTGAAGGTGCAAAGTCTTTTGCAGAAGTAAAAAATATTATTGATTCAAAAAGTGGCGCAGGTAATGATTTCCTTGGTTGGTTAGATTATGCCTCTAAATTTCCAGAAAGTGAATTAGATCGTTTACTTAGTACCGCAAAACGAATCAGAGAAAATTATGATGCTTTAGTCGTAGTTGGTATCGGCGGTAGCTATTTAGGTGCCCGTGCAGCTATTGAAGCTGTTAAGGGATTATTTCCAGAAAATAATTTCCCTATTTATTATTTAGGAAATACTTTATCAAGCGAATATACTTATCAAGTTGTTCAAGCTCTTAAAAATAAACATTTTGCAGTCAATGTCATTTCAAAGTCTGGAACTACAACTGAACCAGCTGTTGCTTTCCGTCTTTTAAAAGAAATCATTATTGAAAAATATGGTCATGAAGAATTAAAGAATGCTATTGTTGCTACAACAGATAGAGCCCGTGGTGCTTTAAAGCAAGAAGCTAATATCGAAGGATATGAAATCTTCACTATTCCTGATGATGTTGGTGGAAGATATTCTGTTATCACCCCTGTTGGTCTTTTACCAATGGCTGTTGCTGGACTTGATGTTAAGGCTTTCCTTAAAGGTGTTAAAGATGGTGAAGTTGAATATTCTAAGCCATTTGAAGAAAATGTTGCATATCAATATGGTGCTAGAAGATTCTTCTTATATAGTAAAGGTTATACAGCTGAAATGTATGTATCCTATGAACCACATTTTGCTATGTTGAATGAATGGTTAAAACAATTATATGGGGAATCTGAAGGAAAAGATGGTAAAGGATTACTTCCTGATTCTATAGTTTGCACTACTGATCTTCATAGTATGGGACAATTTGTTCAAGATGGACATAAAGTTTTATTTGAAACAGTTATCCATCCAGAACATCATTTTGCTGATATAACAGTAGGACATGATGATGCAAACCTTGATGGATTGAATTATTTAGAAGGCAAGAAATTATCCTTTATCAATGATAAAGCTTATGAAGGTACTTTAGCAGCTCATAGTGAAAACGGAAATGTTCCAGTAAATGTTTTATCATTTGATAAGATGGATGAATATAACTTAGGAAATTTAATGTATTTCTTTATGAGAGGTTGTGCTTTCTCAGCTTATCTTCTTGAAATAAATCCATTCAATCAACCTGGTGTTGAAATTTATAAGAGTAATATGTTTACTCTTCTTGGAAAGCCAAAGAAAAACTAATTAAATAAATTTAAAAGATTATTAATTTTGATATTTTCAAATTAATAATCTTTTTTAGTGAAAAAAAGTTGCAAAGAAAAACTTCATTTAAAGAAATTTATAAATGAAGTTTTTTAAAATTATTTTTTTAATAATTTCCAGAGCAAACTCCGCGAGTTTCAGCGTTTGTATCGCCCCAAATTTTACAGGCGTAATTTCTATCATCGATAAATGGATTTCTATTATGTTTGAATTTTGTATAAAGAACATCATTTCTTTGTATTTCCGTAGCATCGATATCATATTCTAAATTCCATTTAAGCAATGTGGATAATTTTCCCATCGATTTATTTGATGTTGAATCTGTATTTTTATCGACGAGGTTTAATCCATTTTCTTGAGCTTTGACAGCACAATAGAAAATAATTCTTGCACAGATTCCACGATATTGATAAGCACCAAATTCTCCTGGATCATAATTTCCTGATTCGTTATAGAAGGCATTTCCTCTTCCTGAATTATCGCTGGTAAGAGTCGGTCTAACCATATGAGGATCTCTTTCAATATAATTTCCACCACGGGAATTAGGCCAGACATGTTCTCTATTCATCGAACCGCTGCTTGCTAAAGTTCCACGATAGAAAGCATATAGTTTTCCATCTTTTCCATCGGTATATGGAAATACTTCTGACATTAGTCCTTTATATGTGAAGTTGATTGTAGGATGAGAAGTGGAATCTAATAAATTATCTAATTGTAATAAAAGATCCTTTCCTCTTAATTCATCGCTTATTTGATTGTAATATGTGCCACTATAATTAGGTTCAACATAAACATATTCGTAGTTTGTATTGCCTTTTTGCTTGACGTTAACAGTAATATTTTTGGAAGTAGTCTTTTGATTATCTATTGTAATAACATAGGATAAAGTAACTTTGACATCTCCTTTTTCTGGTCTTGTAACTTTTCCAGAATTGCTAACTATTAAAGTATTTGAAGAAGTCCATTCAATTTTAGAGTTATATAAACCTGAAGTAGGAAGAGATATATCTTTATAAACATTGGAATTATTTAAAGAAGAAATTGAATTAGCTTCAACGATGGCAACTTTCTTTTCAAAAGAAAGTTCATCAGCAACAATTTGATCAGCAGAAGTTAAAACAATCTGTGACGATTTATAATAATCGGCAAAGGCTCCGTTTATAGAAAAAGTATCTTTGGTATTTAAAGTGTTAAAAATTGATTCGATATCATTTTTTACTTGAGAATCAAGTCTTTTTCCAATGAATATAGTTAATGTTTTTCCATTTTTGGATATTTTAAGGCTGGAATCAGTACTACCAGAATTAATAGTTTTTGATTCTAAAACAACATTATCTATGGCAATTCTACCCATTCTATAAGAATCGATTTGGTCAAAATTTTCTACTTTGTTAATAGAGCGAAGAGCACAATTAGATTTCAATTTGGTCATTGAAGTTACTGTGCTTATCTGAATGATACCAGCGTTGGTAAATTCTACTATCTTGCCTTGAAGATTTACTTGATCTCCAATTTGCAATTCTTTATAGTCACTATTGTTATTCAAATAGACAAAGGCATATCCTGTTTGATCTTCTACATAGAAATCATTGCCTCTTTTTCCAGCTATAACAACATCACCATTAAAAGAGTTGCCAACAACTATGTCTTTTAATTTATCTTTGGTGTTTATAGGGGCAGATGATGTTGAGCTAGAGCTAGAACTTGTGGATGAAGAACTAGGATTTGTAGAACTTGTATTAGTTGATGAAAAAGAACTATCTTTACTTGTTGTAGATGAATTGGTAGTACTTGAACTAGTAGAAATGGTAGTATTTGATGAGTTAGATGAATTAGTAGTAGATGAATTATTTGTACCATTGCAAGCGCTCAGAAGTGAAAGAAGAATTAAAGTTGATAATAATGTTTTAAATTTTTTCATTTTTGTTTCCTTCACTTCTAGTATATATAAATAAAAATTCTTTTCAAGATAAATAAAAAGTAATGAATTATTTGTTTCTAACGTTTATAATTATTAAAGAGGTGGATTTTATGGAAGAGATTTTCGATCCTTTAAAAAAATATAATTTAGAAATTAAAGAAAAATATCGCCAAACTGCAGAAAAGATGTTTGATGATTTGGCTAAAGAAGCAAAAGTTGATATTGAAGCTAATAGAAAGACTGTTGCTGCTTATAATGATTGTTTATTACAAGCACAAAAGCAAAATGGTGTTGTATCTAGATTTAAAGTCTTACGTGGTTTTTTAATTTTCTTGATAATAGTTTTATTTGGCACAGCTATTGTTGGTGTTATTTTATGTACTAATCAAAATTTTAATCTTGTTATAGGACTTTATATGGCAATCGGTGGTGTTGTTCTTGGAGTTTTATTTTTAGTTTTGATTTTAAAAGTAGTTAATAAAAAAATAAAAAATAACAAAGAAATATTGGAAGCAATTCAAGAAGAAGCAAATAAATATTTGGATGAAGCTTCCAGTCAAATGGGAAATTTAAACGCTTTGTTCGATTGGTCTGTTCCATCTAAAATTTGTGAAAAAGCAACACCTTTGATAAAGTTAGATCAAATTTTTGATAATGAAAAATATGGCTATCTTTATGAAAAATATGGGTTTGCTCATTCTGAAGAAAATAATAAATCCATTGTAGGAGTACAATCGGGTTCTGTTTTAGGAAATCCATTTTTGTTATATAGAACGTATAATCAAAAAATAGATATGAAATTATATACAGGATCTTTAGTTATTTCATATAGAACTACTGAAGTTGATGCTAGTGGTCATCGTCGAACTTATACTAAAACTCAAACTCTTACTGCCAGAATTGAAAAACCTGCACCATCTTATTATTACGATACTGAATTAGTTTATGGAAATGGTGCTGCTCCAAATCTTTCTTTTTCAAGAAAACCTACAGGTGCAACAGGATTAAGTGATAATCAAGTTTCGAAAATGGTGAAGAAGGGTTCGAAGAAGCTCCAAAAGAAAATGCGCGATGACTTGATGGACAACGATGAAACAACTAATTTTACAGCAATGACTAATGATAAATTTGATGTTTTGTTCGGTGCTACAGATCGTACTAATGAAACTGAATTCCGTCTATTATTTACTCCACTCGCTCAAAATTCGATGATTAATCTTATTGAAAATGCTAAACCATATGGTGATGATTTCTATTTTGTAAAAGAAAATTGTTTAAATTACATTTCTTCTATCCATTCTCAAACTGAGGATTATTTCATTGAACCTTCTAAGTATTCTAGTTATTCTTATGATGAATCTAGAAATAAATTTATTGAATATAATTGCCACTTCTTGGAAGCTTTATATTTTGATTTAGCTCCGCTACTTTGCATCCCTTTATATCAACAATATAAACCTGTTGAATATATATATGATGATATATTCCATTCTAATTACAATGCTTTCGAAAGTGAAACTATTGCTAACACTATGGATGGAAATATATTTAAACCAGAAGATGCTATAACAGAACAAATTCTTAAAGCTCGCGAAACAAAAAGAGCTGGGAAAACGGATATTGTCAATATAGTATCTTATGCTTTTACAGGTATTAAACATGTTGAATATGTTCCAACACTTGGCGGGGATGGCAAGTTCCATGATGTCCCTGTTGAATGGATTGAATATAAACCAGTTGAAAAAGCGACTGAAATTGCTGTTAAAGATATCAAAGTTTCAAGGAAGACTTATTTTAGTGAATACACTTCAAATACTAAGGTGAAAGAGTTCCTTGAATCCCATAGTTCGAAGACAGTATTTAGAAATGGTGTTATTGGTATGGCTTTAATTGGTTCTTATATAGATAAAGATGATATTTTATTTGACAGTTTCTTTGAAAAAGGACATAATTAAAGTATATAAATAAAGGAGAGTTATATTATGGCTAATGAATTAGACGAATTATCAGGTCCAGTTAATACCAATGGACGTGATGTCAACGTTATCGAGAAGCAAATTCCGGTAAAAGTTGGTGTAGGCTCAACAATTTTTGAAGTCCTTTTATGGGTATTAGGAATTATTCCTGGATTGATTTTCTTAATTAAGAAGATAAAAGCACAAAACTATTTTCGTGGATTACAACAAAAAATACAATCGAACGCTTCCACAATTGATAATTTGATTGAACAACGCGTAGTTATTCTTTCCAATGCTGCTCAACTTTTAGATAAGGCAATTACTCTCGATAAAGAAACTCTTACACAAATTGCTGCTTATCGTGGTGGTGTTAATCCAAATGCTGATGGTGATAGAAATGAAGTATCTTCCAAACTTGATGGCATTTCTCGCCAAATTAATATTGCTATGGAAAATTATCCAGATTTAAAATCCCACGCTGAAATAGCTGATGTCATGCAACAAAATTCTTATTTACAGAAAGAAATTACTGCAGCAAGAGATCAATATAATGATACTGTCAATCAATGGAACCATGATATATTTATGTGGCCAGTTAAAATGATTGTCGCAGCTAAAGCAGGATATACATCAAGAATTCCTTTCACTACTTCTTTCGATATGAAAGAAAAGGCACGTGGAACTTTCTTTGATAACAAATAAAAATATTTTTAAATTATGAGACATCTAGGCTAAGTCCTAGATGTTTTTTTGTAACTATTAAAAATTTTTCTTGCTTTTTCATTCTATTTTTTATATACTTCTTTAAGTCTATGAATCGAATAGAGGAGCGACTACAAAATAGTAATTTCTTTCTTAAAGACTTTGAAAGAAATGAAAGGTAAGAGTCGCCGAAACCTTCTTAGTACTATTAGTCGAATAGGAAAAGTTGAGTTGGGACGCATGAGAATATCTTGCGTACTCGGCGGATAGAAAGTATCCGATTGGCACTATTGATACGGGTCCTATTTCATTTAAAGGGTCGCGAATTAGTGTGATCCTTAGGCAAAAATGAAAGGTAGGACATTTTTTTATGTCAAAGAAAATTTTAAAAACTTTATTATGTGGAATAGCAGCACTTTCTGCTACAAGTTGTTCTTCTAATTATTCTAACAATTTTATTTATCATTATGATGTAAATTTTTCATCTATTGATACTAAAAATGTTGAAGTAGAAAAATTGATTGTTGGAATGGAATGCAATTATTCTCCTTTTAATTGGACTGATCCTTCTTCTAATGATTACAATGTTTCTATTTCTAATGTTGGTGGAAGCTATGCTGATGGCTATGATGTTCAAATTGCTATGTTGCTTGGGAAAGCTTTGAACATGGAAGTTGAAATTGTTAAAGAAGATTGGGAATCTTTGGTTCCTGATGTTCAAACCGGAACTATAAATTTAGTTTTAGCAGGAATGACTGATACTGAAGAAAGAAGACAATCTATTGATTTTTCGGATGAATATTATCGTTCTGAATTAGTTTTAGTAACTTCTAAAGAATTTGCTGATCAAAATAATCGTGTTATTCCTTCTTCAGAATTGGCGACAATATTAAATGGGAAAAATATTGTTTCACAGGTTTCTACTGTAACTGATGATGTTATAGAAATTTTTAAAGAAGATTATGGTGCTAATCATTTATCCCCTCTTGCTACTTTTGCTGATTGCGCTATTGATGTAAAGAATAATTCTGCATTTGCTATGACAGCTGAATATCCAGTTGCACAAGCTATTGTTGGTTCAAATAAATCATTAGGCATTGTACGGATTTCACAAGATATTTTGGGTGAATATTTATCTGAACTTGGTGTTTCAATCGGTATAAAAAAAGGTAATGATAATCTAAAAAGTTGCATTAACCAAGCTTTGAGCAGTATAGATCAAGAATTAAGAAATCAAATGATGGTTGAATCTGTTAGTAGAAGTGGTGAATAATGGGCAACGATATATCTAGTTTATTATCACGTTATGGCCGATTCTATATTAATGGCACATTAGCAACTATTGTTCTTTCTTTAGTGGGAACATTTGGTGGTTTATTTTTAGGTATTTTTTTAGCTTTTGGTAAATCTTTGAATACTAAAGAATCCCCTTGGTATCATAAAATTTGGCGCTGTCCAATAAAATGGATTTGCAATATTTATTCTATTGTAATTCGGGGAACACCGATGATGGTTCAAGCAATGTTATTTAAATATGGTTGCCAGATGATGGGAATCAATTGGAATGAAGTTTTAAAAGGTGTAGATACCTGGAATGGTTGGTTTATAGCTGGTTTGATAGTTATAACTTTGAATACTACAGCTTATATGGGCGAAGTTTTACAAGCAGGACTAAATGGCATTGATAAAGGTCAAATTGAAGGTGCTAAATCTCTTGGTATGAATGAAATGCAAACATTATTTCATGTAACATTACCTCAAGCTATTAGAAATTCTATTCCGACAATTGGCAATGAATGGGTTGTCAATATTAAAGATTCTTCAGTATTAAATGTTGTCGCTGTTTCTGAACTTTATTGGCAAGCTTCAAGTGCTGCTAGTAAAGGCTATCAATATTTAGCAACATATATTATCATTGCAGTTATTTATTTGGTGTTGGTATTGATTGCTACAGCAATTTTAAAATTTGTAGCATTTAAAATGGATGGACATAAAGTAAAGACTTCTTTAGAGAATATCTTATTTCATTTTAAAGCAAAAAAGGAAAATTAATTATGGCAATATTACAAGTAAATCATTTAGCTAAAACTTTTTCAAATAGTACAATTGTTTTAAAAGATATTTCTTTTTCTGTGGAAAAAGGAGAATGCTTAACAATTATAGGTTCTTCTGGAAGTGGAAAATCAACATTATTGCGCTGTTTGAATCTTTTGGAAAAGCCAGATAGCGGTGAAATTATTTTCGATGGAAAAAATATATTAGAAAATAAAACTAATCAAAACCATATACGTTCACGCCTTGTTATGGTTTTTCAATCTTTTAATTTGTTTAACAATATGGATGTACTAACAAATTGTGTTATAGGTCAAACAAAAGTATTAAAGCGAAGTAAAAAAGAAGCTACAGAAATTGCTTTAAGAAACTTAGAAAAAGTTGGAATGTCAGATAGAGTTCATTTTAAAATCAGAGATATTTCTGGTGGTCAAAAGCAAAGAGTTGCTATTGCAAGAGCTTTAAGTATGGATCCAGATCTAATATTATTTGATGAGCCAACTTCTGCTTTAGATCCAGAGATGGTTAATGAAGTTTTAAAAGTAATGAAGGAATTAGCTTCGCAACATATTACTATGATTGTTGTTACTCATGAGATGAAATTTGCTCGTGATGTATCTGATAAGGTTATTTTCATGGATAAAGGATTGATAGCTTGTGAAGGAACACCACAATATATTTTTGAAGAATGCGATAATGAAAGACTTAATCTCTTTTTAAATCGTGATTCACATTCTCCGGTTTTTATTCCTCCTTCTGAACCATCGTTATTAAGAAAGAAAATTGTTGGAGATTAATAAGTAGTAAAATCCTAGCCCAGAAAAACTAGCCCAATATTCATCACATTTTAAGCCGAGTGAAAAAGTTTCTTCGGCTTTTTTTGTATCATTTTTGTAAAGATAAAAATGGTACAAGCCAAAAAGAAACATTACCCTTGTCAAATTATCAGATTTAGAAATTTCTTCATAATCTGATAAAGGTTCATTTAAAAACAAGCGAACAGCATATTCATAACCAGCATGGTGGGTTACAAAAAAGTCATGGTAATTATTTAATGTTTCATTTATGCTCTCTTTAAGTTGTACGTTTGTCAATAATAGCCAGTATATGCAGGCAATATACATTTCTTTATTTTTTTCTGAAAGATTTAAAGAAATTAAAAAATATTCTTTGGCAAAATTATATTGTTTTAGATAAAAATATGCTAATCCGATACGGTAAGTAATATCTAATTTATCATCTGTTTTTTCGTATATTTTTTTAAATAAAAATAATGCTTTTTCTATTTTATTTGCAGTAAGATACCTTATAGCTAGGGCTCTTTCTAAACGATAGTTTTCTGGGAAAGTTTTAAGAGCTTTTTCAAGATAAAAAATAGAATCGTTATATCTTAGTTGACTATTTAAACACTGGATGAGATTTAAAATATTATCGATTGTCTCTCCTTCATCTTTTATTTTCTTTTTAGCTTTTTTTACTTCATCTGAATCTTGGATAACTGATTTTTTTTCAAATAATTCATTATATTGGTCAGATCTTATTTCAGCTAAATGAGTATGATGATGAGGTTTAATTTTTAACCAAATTTCTTTTTCTTTATTCATAGTCAATCCTTATCTATTATAGTTTGTTTAGCTTCAAAATAAATAGAAATGAAGTAAAAAGAAAGAGATAAAAAGGCAATGCATAAACAAGGAGCTATTAAATATCCATAAGCTTGATGAACTAATGCTCCTCTATTTCTTGCAAAATTTATCATGACACCCCATGTTGGATAATATAAATTACCAAAACCTAAAAAACTTAAAGTCGATTCCATCATGATACAAGTGGTTATTCCTAAAAGTAGTCTTGTCATAATTATGTCTTTTAAATTTGGCAAAATATGTATACATATATTATGAATTTTTGAAAAGCCATAATGTCTATTTACTTCGATAAATTGTTGTTTTTTTAAATTGATAAGCTTTGCTTTAATTGATCTTGCAGTGGAAACCCAAGTAAAACAGGAAATTAAAATTATCAAAGTTAAATTGTTGTTGTTAAGGAAACTTACGAAAACAATTAATATTAATAATTTAGGAAGCAAGACAAAAATATTGATAATTCCATTGAAAAAGGTTCCAATAATAGAATCAAATGATGCAAGTATTCCAATGATAACACCAATTATTAATGAACCTAAACTAGCAGTTAAAGAAATAAGAATTGTTTGTCTTGCCCCATAGATTAATTCAGCAAAAATATCATAACCGAGCGAATTTGTTCCAAGAATATGAGAAAAAGAAGGGGGAAGCCAAGGCTCAAAAGAATACTTTTGATTGTAACTTGTGAAAAATTGTGGAAATATTGCCATAGTTAAAAAAGTTAGCAATAGTATGATGCCAATAATTAAAAAAGGAAGACGTTTAATTTTCATTTTCTTTTTCCTTTCTTAATTTAGGATCAACTAATAGACATAAAATATCTGAAATCATTACACAAATTACCATAAAAAGTGTTGTTACAAAAAGTATTCCTTGAATTAATGGATAATCTAGAGTATTGATTCCATCATTTAATAGCCCACCTACTCCGTTTATGGAGAATATATTTTCTACAATTATAGAACCGACAAAACAATTTCCTATTGTAGTTCCGATCATAGCTATTACTGGTTGTGATATATTTTTTAAGATATAAGAAAATTTAATTTTTGAATTTGATAATCCACATTGCTTAGCATATAAGACACATTTATTGTCAACAAATTGTGCTGTTGTATTTCTTAGTAATAAATATTTTGATGGGAATGAACCAATAATTATGGTTAAAATCGGAAGGACAAGATGATATAATCTATCAAAGAAAAATTCGATTGAACCTGGTGAATAATTTCCACTTGATATACCATAATATGGAAAAATGTTTAAATTAAAGCAAAAGAGAATTATTAAAATTAAAGCGATGGCGAAAAGAGGAATAGTATTCAAAGTCAATAATAGAATTGTAGAAAAATTATCAAAAAAACCATTTTTCTTATACCCACTTTCTACGCCCCATAATATTCCTATTAGTATAGAGAAAAAAGCAGCTGGAAAAGTTATTTGTAAAGATACACCAATTTTTGAAAATATAAGAGAACTTATAGTAGCCTCTTTTTTATATGAATAGCCTAAAGTACCATTGAAAATATCAATTAGATAATACCTAAATTGAGATAATATATTTTCATCTAAATGAAGAGCATGGTAATAAAAAGCATATTTTTCGGCAGACATACCTTCTTCATTAAGTCCAGTTAAATATCCTATAGGATTTCCAGGCAATAATCTTGGTAGAAGAAAATTTAAAATCACAATCAAAAGGAAACTGATAAAGGCGATGATGATGTGTTTTATATATTTCTTCATTATTAAAATCCTTTATTATCTATTCTTTAATCATTTCTGTGAAATTTTTATAGTTATTCAAACCGAAAACGCTATCGATATGAACATTTTTTAAATTTTTCGAATAAGCATAAATAGTGTTATCCCAAAATAAAGCGATAGCAGGAAGTTCATTTGCATAAAAGTCTTGTAATTGTCCAGTGTAGATCATATATTCTTCTATTGTTTTGGAACTTTCCATAGAATTCATAATATTATCTAGTTCTTCATTATAGACTTCTCCACCACCTTGAACATTATTGTTTCCGTTAATATACATTCCACCGAGATTTTTCATTCCGTAGGCAGTAAATCCCATAATTGCAGCTTCCATAGTTATTTCATTGAAACCATCAGGACCTTCTGTAGCAAATTTATGGCTCGTTTTTTTGTTGAAAAGGGTAGAATCAACAGTGTCTAAATTTACTTTTATTCCAAATTTTTCTAATTGTGTTTTTACAAATTCGCCATAGCTTATGTGTGTTTCCTTTTTTGAATTAATTGTTAGATTTAAGCAAGCTTCAACGCCTTGCTTTTTATAAGTAGTGTCTTCTTTAATATATCCTGCTTTTTTCATATATTCGTCAGCGATACTATAATCAGTTACTAAATGTTCTGTTTCTTTATATCCCGTAAGAGAGCTTGGAGCAAAACTTTTATTAGGAGTAGAAGCAAATTCACTTCCAAAATATTTTTTAAAATCTTGATAATTTAAGGCATAGGAAATAGCGGCTCTTATATTTTTATCCGAGCCAAATCCTTTTTTATTATTAAAAAGCAATATTGCTGGGCAATTGGAAGCAGTAATAGAAGCAAATTTTATATTATCATTTTGAGATAGAATACTTTGGTAGGATGTAGGAATACCAATAGAGTAGTTCCAAATAAAATCGACAGAATTTTGATTTAAACTATTATAAAGCATTTCTTCATTATTAAATAAAATATAAGTAATTTTTTTAAATTTTGTTTCTTTAGGATAATATGGATTTTTAGTAAAAACCAAAGAATTAGTTTCAAGACTAAAATTATTTAAAATGTAAGGTCCACAAGAAACTCTGGCATCAGAAACTGTAATTTCATCAGTATTTTTATTGTTGTATATATGTTTAGGTCTTATTCTAAAAGTTGTTAAATTGTCGAGATATTTTATATTAGCTTTTTCTAAAGTTAAAGATATGCTTTTATTATCTTCAGAAATAGAATATGTTTCAAATTCACCTTTTTCATTAGAATTTGAAAATAAAGGTGTATTGTTATCCCATTCATATTCTAAAGAAAAGAGAATATCTTCGGCAGTAACATTGTTGCCATCTGACCATCGATAGTTGTCGTTAAGAGTGAGAGTCCAAATTTTAGAGTCGCTAGTAGTGTAATCGACTAATAATGGCGAGAAAGTTCCATCAGTATTTTTAGAAACTAGAGGTAGTTCAGAAATGCCACTAGACAGAGTGTCGTAATTATATTCATCACGAGTGGCTTTTTCCAATTTCATTGAAGTTCCGATGGTAATATTTTTATTATTTTCTAATGTGTTTTTATTTTGACATCCAGTATTAATCAATCCTAAAAGGATGATTGCGATTGGTAAAAATTTATTTTTTTTCATATGTGCTCCTCTATATTATAAATTTTGTTACAATAGGCTTCTAATAACTTATAATCGTGACTTATGATCATTATTGAACCACCATAGCTGATAACTTGAGATTTTATATAACTTAAAATGTTAGCTTGAGTAGTTACATCTAGCATAGATGTTGATTCATCGAGAATTAATAATTGCGGCTTTAATAGCAAACATTTCAAAATTGCTATTCTTTGAGCTTCGCCTCCTGAAATTTGATGTGGGAAATGATTAAGAATTTTTTTATCTAATTCCATATTTTGTAGCAGATATACAATGTATGAATTTATTTCTTTTTTGGGAACTAAATTATAATATTTTATAATTTCTTTTATTCCACTCTTTATTCTTTTTACCGGATCAAATGAGGCGAAAGGCTGCTGATAAACCATTTGAACATATTTATATATGTCTTTTGAAACAACTTCTGAATTATTAATAAAGATTTTTCCTTCATCTGGCTTTAATGACCCAGATAAAATTCGTGATAAAGTTGATTTACCACAACCATTTTTTCCATATATTCCAACAATGCATTTGTCTTCTATTTTAAGAGAAAAATTGTTTAAAACTCTTTTATTTCCAAAAGATTTACAAATATTACTGATTTCAATCATAATTGCAGTACCATACTATTTTATCCAGTTGTTTTTTTTTGAAACTGATAAGACATTTGTCTTTTCTATTTTGACAACGCTGATAAAATGGACAATATCCTTTCAAATATGACAGCAAAGGAATTGTATTTAAGCCATTTTCTGGTAGTGATGATAAAAGTGCTTTAGTATAAGGATGATGAGGATTGGTTAAAACTTTTTTAGCTGGTCCTTGTTCCATAGTTTTTCCATGGTTTAGAACTAGAATATCATCACATAGTTTAGCGATGGAAATATCATGAGTAATATAAATTTTCCCAGCAGTAGGAAATAGTCTATCAATAAGATTAAACTTTTCTATTTTCTCTTTTTCAGCAATTCCATTTGTCATTTCATCGGCGATAATTAAGGAGGCAGATGAACAGGAAGATAAAGCAATAACTATTTTTTGAGCAGTTCCACCAGAAATTTCAAAAGGATATTTATTTAATATTTCTTCATAGTTTGATATTTCAACGTTGTTTAATTTTTCTGCGATTATATTATTAAAGTCTTTTTTCTTATATTTGTTCCTTTTAAGAATATTTATAAAATGTTTTTTTATTGTTAGATTTGGAGAAAGAGCATCTTTACCGCTTTGTGGAATGTAAATTATTTTGCTACCGAGTAGTTTTTTTATTTTTTTGTAATTGGTTATATTCTTATTTTCAAATATTATTTCATTATTAGTCGATTTGATATCTGGTGGTAACAAATTCATTATTGAGTTAGCAATAATTGTTTTGCCTGATCCAGTTTCTCCTATTATGGCTAAAGAAGAGGATTCAGCAATCTTAAAAGACACATCTTTTACAATTTCTTTATTTTGATAATTATATTTTGAAAAAATAGTGCCACTTTTATAAGAAAGAATCAAAATAAATACCCCACAAAACATGTATATTATACGTATTTTTGTTTTTCTTTTCAATTAAAATAATGAATAAAACTATGTGTTTTGTTCAATAAAATTTATTTTTTGAAAAATAAAACACGATGTTTTACAAAAGCAATCATTTCAGCTTTTATGAAACATCATGTTTAATAAATATTTAACTTTTATTCATTTATTTTATATGGAGCGCTACTAAATATTTCAAGCATTTGATTATATGTTGCTTTATAATAATTTCTTTCGTGTTCTTTTAAGTTTTTAAAGGCAATTTTAAACTCTTCTATTTCTTTATTGATGCTTTCTTCTATTCCTAGATTAAAATAATTTTTCATTCTAGTTAAGAGCAATATTTTTAAATAGTAGAATTTACTTCGCGGAGTGCTGATATATTTATTTGCTGAATCAGCATTAGATAAATATAAATCCTTTGTAGCTTTTTGTGGAAGAACATAATAAAAGAGCATGAAGTCACAATGATAAGCAGCCAATATTTCATCTAAATTTAAATAGAAGTTTTTATTATAAAGATTGAATTCTTCATAAAGTGAATAGTTTTCAATGGTTTTATCTTTTATTTTTTGTATCTCTGGTTTTATGTTTTGCAAAATATCATATGCCATATCGTAATATGGATGTTTTTCTCCAATATTTAATAGCGCCATTGCGTAAAATAATTTGAATAATGGCTCATCAATTCTATTATTTTCTTTATAAAAATTTATTGCATTACTAAAATCAGAATTACTTATTTTATTAAGTATAAGTAATGAGAAAGCAAGTGGATAATCATATTTTGCTGCTAGATAGATATATTTTTCACCATCATCATTTGAAGATATGCATTTATTTAAAATCATAATTCCTTTTATGAATAATGCACGGGGATTATTTTCATAAGCAAGTTTATTAATAATTTTGTAACAATCTTCTATCTTTCCATGATTATAATAATTTCGAGCTGAAAAGAATAAGTCGTCTGTAGTAGAGATTATATCATCAGGATTTTTCATTGAAGGGGGGCTCCTTAAGCTTTATAAAAAAATTATAACATTCAAATATTGTCAATACAAATTTAGTTAAGAAAAATTTAAAAATCTCTGCTATTGCAGAGATTTTTACTATTTCTTTTCATTGTTGTAAGTAGCTAAGATTTTATTAGAAATTAATTCTGGTACTTGTTCGTAATCGTAGAAACTCAAATTGAAGAAAGCAGTAGATTTACTTAAAGATTTGATTTCATTTGAATATTCAAGAATTTCAGACTCTGGAACAATCGCTGTAACCTTTAAATTAACTCCTTCATCTTCATCGGTTGATAAAATTCTTGCTCTTCTTTTTGTTAAATCACTTAATATTGCTCCAAGATATTCACTAGGTACAATGACTATAATTTTATCATATGGTTCAAGTATTATAGGGTTACATTTTTTATATGCTTCTTTGAATGCTAGTATAGCAGCATTTTTAAAGGCTATTTCGTTACTATCTACTGAATGTTGTTTTCCGTCTTTTAAATTTGCTTTAACATTAATTACAGGGGCTTTGATTAGTCCGCCTTCTTTTAATGCTTCTAAGAAACCTTTTTCAACTGCAGGGAAATATCCTTTATCAATATGTCCTCCAAATACTGTTGAAATAAATTCGGTGTGATCGCTTGGAGAAAATTCCATATTGACAATTCCATAATATCCGCTTCCGCCAGATTGTTTAACATATCTTCCTTCACTCTCGGCTGTAGTGGTTATAGTTTCACGATAAGAAATTTTTGGTTGTTCAACTTTGAATTTTATTTGATATTCATTTTCTAATCGAGAGAACATGTAATTTAAATGTGTTGTTGAAAGACCCCCAAATAGAATTTGATTAGTAGCTTCATCTTTTCTTAATGAAATTGTCGGATTTTCAAGCATTATTTTTTCAACGCTAGGGAATAATTTATCAGAATCTTTTTTTGTATCAGGAACTATAACTTTGAAATAAGTAGATGTAGGATAAGAAACAGTTTTAAATCTAATATGGTAATCTTTATCGCATAACGTATATGATAATTTAATTTCTTCTAATCTATTTGTTGCTGCGATATCACCAGCAGTTGCTTCATCAATTGGTAATAATTTTTCACCTTCAACAGAAAATAAAAAATTAATACGATAGAATTTTTTGTTGTTAGGACAATATATTTCATCCCCAACTTTAATTTTTCCAGATTGAACTTTGAATATACTGATAAGACCTTGATATTGATTATATGTGTTTTTAAACACTTGTAAACTCATAGGAGCATTTATTTCTGTTTTAATAGTTATTTCTTTTCCATTTTCATCAAAAGCAGAAATAGGTTTTAAATCAGTAGGAGAAGGTAAGTAATCGACCATCATTTCAAGCAATGTATTGATGCCTATATCTTTTAAAGCAGAACCGACGATAACTGGATATAATTCTCCATTTAAAACACCTTGGCGCAATCCTGCTTTGATCTCTTCATTTGATAATGGTTCTCCGGAAAAGAACTTTTCTAACATTTCATCATTAGTTGTTGCGACAGCTTCACATAATCTATTATGAAGTTCGAAAACAATTTGTTTTTTATCATCATAAATGACATCATCAACGCATTCTTTTCCGTTATATTTTCTTGCTTTAAGGTCGACAATATTGACAAAACCATCAAATGAATCTTGTTTGCCGATAGGATAGGAAAATGGAACGCACTTTTTCCCACCTAATTTTTCTTCTATTTCTGTTAATAAGTTGGTAAATTTTATATTCTCTTTATCCATTTTATTAACATATATAAAAATAGGAACACCACGCTTTTTTAACAGATTAAAACTTTTTATAGTGTTGACTAAAACTCCTTTAGAGGCATCGATAACTAAGATTGCTCCTTTTACTAGCCTAGTAATGCCTATTGTTTCAAAAATAAAGTCATCATTGCCAGGTATATCAATTAAATTCAATTTATAACCATTATAAGTAAGTGGAATAATTGAAGATGATAAAGAAGACTGCTTTTTCTTTTCATCTGGAAGATAATCAGAAATGGTATTTTTATTTTCTATTGTTCCTTTGATTTTAATCAGTTGAGATTTATACGCTAAAGATTCAACCAAACTGGTTTTTCCACTGCCCTGGTGCCCAACGATAGCAATATTTCTAATTTTATCCGGTGTGTAAGTCATATTTTCCTCCTATTGTAACCGCTTACATATTATATTGACATTATACATTTTTTATATCTAGATTAAAATAATTTTTTTGTAAAAAATATGAAAAATATTTTGAAAATTGTATATTGAAAAAAGTTTAAGAAAAGAAAAAGTATTGACAAAAAAATATAAGTGAAATACAATATAAAAGAACATATGAATAAATGTTCAAATGTGAGGAACGATGGAAGAACAACAAGCAATAAATTCTGAGATTATTAAAAATAAGATTCCTGATGAAAATACCATTGATGCTTTAGCTAATTTGTTCAAAATGTTTGGCGATTCAACTAGAGCAAAGATTCTCAGCTGTTTACAAGTGAAAAGCCTTTATGTTTATGAGATTGCAGATATACTTAATATGTCATCTTCTGCTGTATCTCATCAATTAAGAGTCCTTAGATCTAGTAAATTAGTCAAAGGAATTAAAATGGGAAAAGAAGTTCTTTATTCTATTGATGATGATCATGTTTCAAAAATTATGGAATATGGTTTAACTCATGTTAATGAAGGAAAATAGGTTAAAATCCTATTTTATTTGGACATTATATGAACATGTGTTCAATTAATGAATTATTCAAATTTGGTAAGTTTGGAGGTACATATGAAAAAAATTTACAGATTAGAAGACTTAGAGTGTGCAGTATGTGCAGGAAAAATGGAACATGCTATTTCTAAAATTGATGGTGTTCAAGAGGTTAATGTTAATTTTTTAACCCAAAAGTTAACACTAGTTGCTGATGATGAAAAATTTGAAAGCATTGTGGATGAAGCTGTTAAAATTTGTAAAAAAATTGAACCTGATTGCCGAATTATAAGAAAGTAATTAATTTTATGTCTAAACGTGATAAGAAAAAATTAATTAGAATTATTGCCAGTTTAATATTATTTTTTGCGATTTTTATAACTGACAAAATTGTTAAACTAGATACAGTTTTTAATGGTAATTTAAATTGGCTTTTCCCTTTTGCTTTATATTTAATTGTATATATTACAATTGGATATGATGTTATATATAAAGCATTTGCTAATATTTTTCACGGAGAATTTCTCGATGAAAATTTTCTGATGGTTGTTGCAACTTTTGGAGCTTTTGGATTGGCAATATATCGCGGCGTAAATCATTTGGATATCGAAGGTTTTGATGAAGCTTGTGCAGTTTTACTATTTTATCAAGTAGGCGAATTTTTCCAAAGTTATGCTACTGGAAAATCGAGAAAATCTATTACTTCTTTAATGGATATTCGTCCAGATTATGCAAATTTAAAAACAGAAAATGGAGTTGAAGAAGTTGATCCAGAAGAAGTAAAAATAGATGATATCATAGTAGTAAATCCTGGTGAAAAAATACCTCTTGATGGAAAAATAATTAAAGGTGCATCAACATTAGATACTAAAGCGCTAACTGGTGAGTCTCTACCAAAAGAAGTCTTAGAAGGAGATGAAGCCATCAGCGGTACAATTAATTTAACTTCACAGTTAGAAATTAAAGTAGAAAAAGAATTTTATGATTCTACTGTTTCAAAAATTCTTGAATTAGTTGAAAATGCAACTTCACAAAAATCTAAGGCAGAAAATTTCATTACTAAATTTGCTCATTTTTATACTCCTATCGTTGTTGGTTTAGCAGTATTATTAGCTATTATTCCTAGTTTAATTACTGGTGAATGGTCAGTATGGATTTATAGAGCGCTAAGTTTCTTAGTTGTATCTTGTCCTTGTGCTTTAGTTATTTCTATTCCACTATCATTTTTCGCTGGAATTGGTGCTGCATCTAAATATGGTATTCTAATTAAGGGAACAAACTATTTGGAAAAATTTAATAAAGCAAATACATTTATTTTTGATAAGACGGGAACTTTAACAAAAGGAAACTTTGCTATTAAGAACGTTTATCCAATAGAGAAAAAAGATGAAATTTTACATTTGGCAAGTATAGCTGAATGCAATTCTAATCACCCTATCGCATTATCAATTATCAATTCTTATGGTAAAGATTTTGAAAAGGACTATGTATTGACTAATGTTGCCGGTGAAGGAATTATCGCTGAAAAAAATGGTGAAAAGATATACTGCGGTAATGAAAAATTAATGGAAAATAATAATATCAACTTTATTAAAAATGAAGAAGTTGGCACTGTTGTTTATGTGGCTAAAAATGATAAATTTTTTGGATCAATTATCATAGCTGATGAAATAAAAGATGGTGCGAAAGAAACTATCGAAAGTCTTAGTAAAAATGGTGGGAAAACAATTATGCTCACCGGTGATAATAAAAAAATTGCTGAAAGTGTTGCAGAAAGTTTGAAGTTAACAGATTATAAAGCTTCTTTACTACCTCAAAATAAAGTTGAAGAAATAGATAAAATTTTCAAAGAAAAGAAGAAAGAAGATGTCATTTGCTTTGTTGGAGATGGAATTAATGATGCTCCAAGTTTAATGAGATCCGATATAGGTATCGCTATGGGCGGGGTAGGAAGTGATGCGGCAATTGAAGCTGCTGATATGGTTCTCATGCATGATGATTTAAAGGATTTGATTATCGCTAAAAAAATATTTAAGAAAACTATGAGAATTGCTTACGAAAATATTATTTTCTCTTTAGCTATTAAAATGTTAATTCTTATATTATCAGCTTTTGGTATTACTAATATGTGGATTGCTGTTTTTGGTGATGTTGGTGTAGCAGTTATCGCTATATTAAATGCTATGAGAGTTAATTCAAAGTATTAGTTTATCGTATTAAAGATGGTGTTTAAACTTAAAATGGTTTGCACCATTTTTTATTGAAGTAAAATTTTTAAGTTGATAAAATTTTATATATGAAAAAAATAGAAGCTGTTTTATTTGATTTAGATGGAACGTTGATAGATACAGAACGTTTTACTATTCTTTCTAAGGTCGAAGGCGGAAAAGAATTTGGCTATGATATTTCATATGAGGATGCTAAAAAAACTTTGGGGTTAGCAAGATCTAATTCAGATGCTTTTATGCGAAGTAAATATGGAGAGAATGTTCCAACAGAATATTTTCGTAAGAAAAGACGACAGATGATATTTGATGAATTAAAAGAAAAAGGCTTAATATTAAAAAAAGGAACTAAAGAAATTATTGATTATTTGAATAATGAAAATATAAAAAAGGCTATATGTACTTCAACATATTCCAAAATAATAGATGAATATAGAAATTATAGTGATTTGTTTGATAAATTTGATGTTTTGATAACAGGAGATATGGTAGAAAAAGGAAAACCAAATCCAGATATATTTTTAAAAGCAAGCAAAGTATTAAATGTTCCTGTAGAAAATTGTCTTGTTGTTGAAGATGCGAATTCTGGAATCGAAGCTGCTATTAATGGTGGATTTAACACAGTTATGATTCCAGATTTAGTCAATATCGATTCACAATTTTTGGACAAAGTGGAGATTTTTTCTTCTTTATTAGATGTTATAGATTTTATTAAATCAATAAATGGTTAAAACAAAAAAGGAATAATATTGTATTTAATACTATTCCTCATATAATTTAATTAATACTAAAAGAAATTTTTAAATAGAAACTTTCCAAAGTCCATGAAGATTGCAGTATTCGTAAACTTCAATTGGCTTTTCACCATCTTCTAAAATAAAATTAGTTAGAGGTTTATCTGTAGATTTTAAGTTAGTTATATAAACTTTATTTGTCGTGACTAAAACTATGGCACCTATTAAATGTGCTTCTGTCATTGGATGAAGAATAGATCCTACAGTGATTTCAATTTTATTACCGATAATATTGACAACAGGAAGATGTTTTTCTAATGCAGCTTCTTGAGTATTAGCAGTTAATTCTATTAAATTTTCATCTTTTAATTCGTTATTTGAGACTACGAATGTTAATCTATTTTCTTTTGATGTGTAAAATTTCATATTTTCTCCTTTTTGAAAGCAAATTTCTTTCTATAAAAAATATAGCAATTATATTTTTACACAGCAATTGATATGCTTTTATTTTTTTAGAATTTTACTATTTATTTTTAAATGAACTTTATTTTCTGCTCCAACAATAGGACAGATATATGTAAAAAATTCTTTTGTCATTTGATGATTTTTTTCATCGATCATAAAGCTTGGTACAAGTTTTACACCATTAGCAACTTTTTCAAGAGAAGAAGTGACATAAGATATTTTATATCTATCATTAGAACTTCTTTTCATGCTTATCATTACTCCTGATGTTCCATTTATCGCTTTTCTTATCGCATATCTTCCACATAATATAGCTTCTTTTTGATCTACTTTTGAAATATCATGAATAGCTGCTCTTTGTGGAATTGATAATTCTATTGCTCTTCCTGAAAGATGCAATTTTTCTTCTACATATCCAAGCAAATATTGTCCGACTCCACCTAAATTGTTATGACCAAATATATCTTGTTTTTGACTGGCTGATATAAAATTATTATTTTTATCTTTAATTCCTTCACTTACAACGATATTTATTCTTTTGTTTTTATCGTATATATTTTTTACATTTTTTATAAAATCATCGATATAAAAAGTGGTTTCAGGAAGATAAATTAAATCAGGACCTAATCCTGATAAATGAGCTAATGCACTTGAAGCTGCTAACCATCCAGCGCTTCTTCCCATTATTTCTATTATATTTACTTTTGCATTTCTATAAGAAAGATTATCAGATACAATTTCTTCAACTGTATCTTTTACATATTTAGCTGCACTTCCATAACCTGGAGTATGATCGATTTCAACTAAATCATTATCGATAGTTTTTGGAATTCCAATAACATAACATTGATAATTAATAGTTTTAAGGAATCTATCAATTTTATAACAAGTATCCATGGAATCGTTACCACCATTATAAAAGAAATAACGGATGTTATATTTTTTAAAAGTTTTTAATATTTCTTCAAATGGTGAACAATCTTTTTCGTACTCTGGAAGTTTGTATCTTACTGATCCAAATGATGCACCAGGAATAGTTTTGAGTTCTTTTAATTCATTTTCTGAAAAGATAGATAAATCTATTAAATCATCGTTTATTATTCCATCAATACCATATCTAGCGGCATATACTTTTTTTATACCTAATTTATATGCTTCTTCTATAAGTCCAAAAGCAGAAGAATTTATGACACTTGTTGGACCGCCGGATTGGCCATAAAGTACATTTCCTATAATTTCCATCCTATTTCATCTCCCATAATGTTTAATAAATGTAATGCACTATTAATATCTTTTACGTTGTATCTAACGTTTTCTTTTAAATTTCCTATTCCAATTGAATAAGGTGTGAATTTTGCCATAGAAATATCATTTTCGCTATCACCGACAATAATAATTTCATTTGGTTCAATTTCCATTTTTTTTGCAAGGCGATTTATTCCATAAGCTTTGTTAACATTTTTTGGACATATATCTACTGATTTATCAAAATAATAGATATCAATGTCATTATAGTTTTGAGATTTTAAATAATTTTCAATTTTTTCTTTATCTTTTTTTCCTTTATAAAAAAACGATAATGCAATTTCATTTGGTTGAAAGCAAATTTTGTTGCTGAGTAATTTTTTAATGTCAGAAAATATTTTTTCTCTATTTTCAAGATATTTTTGAGATACACGGGCATAGATAACTTCGCATGGAAGATCACTATTTAGATAAGTTACCGCTCCATTTTCTCCTATTAGTTTTATATCTTTAATTCCGGCTTGACGAAAAAAGCCAGCTAGATAAAAAGGAGTTTTTCCGGATGCAACAGCAAGATGAACTTTTTTTGATAAATCTTTTAAACTAGCCAAAGTATTTTCTTTCATTGGACTATACATCGGAGCAAGAGTATTATCTAAATCAAATACAACAAGTTTGATCATACTTTTTCCTCCTATTATGTTATTTGAATTATACCTTTTTTTATTGCAGAAATGAATAAAGGAGTTAATTTTTATAAAAAAGTGTATTTATAAATTAAAAAAAGATATAAAATGATTTTGTTTTAAAAATGATTATTATAATTTGTATTTGTGTAGTTACTGCGATATTGGTTTGTTTATCAGTTATGTTTAAACCAGAAGTGAAAATAAAAAAGTTTTCACTAGGAACCTATTGGATTATTTCTTTAATAGGTGCTTTGATACTTTTGATTTTTCAATTTGTTCCGTTGGATTATGTTGGAAGTCGTTTGATATCAAATACTGCTATCAATCCTTTGAAGATATTAGTTCTTTTTATCAGCATGACATTTTTATCAGTCTTTTTAGATGAATTAGGTTTCTTTAAGTATCTAGCGAATATAGCATTAAAGAAAAAAATAAAAAAACAGATAACTCTTTTTTTAATTCTTTATTCGATGATTGCTATATTAACTATTTTTACCTCTAATGATATTATTATTTTAACCTTCACGCCATTTATTTGTTGTTTTTGTAAAAAAGCTAAGATAAATCCTTTACCTTATTTATTCGGAGAGTTTTTTGCTGCAAATACTTGGAGTATGTTTTTAATTATAGGAAATCCTACTAATATTTATTTAGCTTCTTCTGCGGGAATAGATTTTTTCACATATATAGGTGTTATGTTTTTACCTACTTTT
>ERZ780178.203-NODE-203-length-48519-cov-127.270345_pt1 | contig 48519 bp, 45 predicted proteins | sample MGYA00511018_ERZ780178 | MGnify/ENA primary metagenome ERZ780178 (study PRJEB29588, sample SAMEA2151439) | human gut metagenome | biome: human gut; feature: human-associated habitat; material: faeces | place: Denmark | collected 2008/2010 ...
TCGACTGGTGTTTGGTGTCTGCCTGGGCTGCCATACCTTTGCACGTTAAAAAGCTGGCGGTGATGGTTAACGGCACTACCTGTGCTAAAAAATTGAGGTGGAACATAAGAAACGGAAACAGAAATATATATATATAGCCTTATTGCAAACAATAGATATAGAGAGCAATATGACTATATTGATATACAAGAATACAGTAAATATGCCAATACGGCAATATAGATATAAACAAAGATATAGGATGCCGTACTCTTTCCGAGTGGTCTTATAGACCATGTGGCAGAGACAGAAAGTAAGCCTCATTCTCTCAGTGAAGCTCGTGCAACGTTCAGCTTCTGAGAAAAAGAACGAGCCTTACTTTCTGATGACAGCCCGGAAAGTGTGCAGCATCCGTAGTATGGGGTGTTGTTCGCAACGCCCCTGAAGAATGTTCGACCTATCTCCCTTGCTGCTCTGGAGTTAAGAACATCTTTGCTCCAGGGCTGTTTCGCCATGTTTCTCCATACACAGCAACGCCGTGCATGGAGAGAACTGGCGAAAGGGTTGAAAACAAAGAGTCAGAAATGAAAAAAATAAAAGCATCGGAGCTACCACTTTACAGGTGAAGCTGAATGGTTCGCCTAATGGCTGCGACCAATGAGGGAGCAGCCCGAAAATATAAAATGGAGCAAACTTCCAAAATTATGTACTCCAATTTATTATAAAGCTTGTAAAAAAGATAAATTCGTCAGCATTGTCTGACGAATTTGAAAAAGATTTCTCTTTACGAGTATTGTGCGTGCTTACCTCCTCCAATGTATTCATTTGGAAAGCTCATTTCTTTACATATCTTAATAAGTCAAGATACATCATTCTTGAAGTTAGTTTATCACTAACTGGAATATGGTTGGCTTCCTTTTCTTGTTCTTCCGTTTGGTATAACAACTTAAAGCCGTTCTTTTCGTAAAAATGCCGTACATTCTCATTGTTATATGCATCCACAACGATAAATCGGCATCCAGTTTTATTGTTAGGCAACAAAAACCATGAAATGATATAGTCTATGACTTGTGACCCTACAGCATTGTTTGAACCTTGGAACAATGTAGAAACGCCAAGCCTACCAATTAATACGGCAGGATAGCTTCTTGTTCTTTTTGAATTGGGTATCTTCCTTTGAATTTTGTTCCTTGAAGCATTGGGAATTAAGGCAGCCTTGATGCTGTCATTAGCCAAAGTGAACGCACATACAATCTCGTCATGTCCTTTCCATTTAGTAGAAAAGAAATAGGACTTGCCCAACAGTTGTTCGTCATACAAACAAGCCTCATTATGGAAAAAATCATCAAGATCAATATCCCCACAACAGAAAGAATCCAGTTCATCTATCGTTGTAACACGATAAAATGAACAATTACTTAGCAAAAGGACTCTTTCCTCCATGTGCTTGCAAGTAAGAATTAGAACGTTCAAGTATTCTCTCCACATCCTCAAATGACATCCGCAAGTTCATCCTTTGCGGATTTTTCTCATTCTCTTCCGCCTCCCGAACAAAGCGTTCAGCGGTTTCACCTGTCAATACAGGTATGCTTCTTATTTCTAATGCCATAATGTTTCCTTTTTAATAAAGTATATTTTATTATGCAAAGATACAACAAAGTTCTTAAATACCAATTATATATAAGCATATTTTAACGTTATACGTAAAATAAGAGCGGCTTAGCCGCTCCTACTTTATTCCGTGATATGCTCTTTGTCTGCAAGTATTTTTTTCAATCTCTTACGACATTCCTCGGTATCTGCCTCCTCGATGTAGCTGCGTATAGAAGAAGCGTAAGTGGTTTCCATTGCCATTTCAAGCAACTCATAATCGTTATTTGTCATTTTGCTCATAGCTTTATTTTTTATGGAGCGGTGGTTAGCCGCTCCGTTACCTTTTTTAGTCTGTTACATTATAGAAGTAATTCAACTCGTTACCTTGCAAGTGGTTGACCGCATAGTTATCGGCAATGCTCCACGCATCGTTATAGAGTTTAGCAAGAGGCATGTTTCTCTCATACCATTGTGCAATCTTGTGGTTAAGTACCATAACAAGCTCTGTAAGATACTTGTAGTTGCCTTTCCACTCATTAAAGGCACGTTTGAAAGTGTCTTCAACGGCTGCAATACCAAAGGCATCTGCAACAGAGAAGTCTTGCCAAAAAGTAGTCATTGGCTTGTAACCTGTCTCACTCTCGATGTTCCAAACAGGAACTTTTACAAAAATCTTTCCCATAATCAAACTTGCTTTAAAGGGTTCAATAATAAAATTTATTCTGGATTTCCCGATTCATCTGCCTTTTTAAGGACTTTCCGTTTCGTTCAAACCGAGATTTTTTTTAGAATCATTCCGGCATAACCGTCATCACCTAAGCCTTTTTACGTGCTTTAGAAGATGGCAGCCCTATAAGGCAGTAAGCCAAACAATCGGTAGAGAATTTTTGTAGAATACCCAATCTCTGATTGCGGAAGTCTGCTGCAAAAAATCTTCGCCGATAGGGAGAGCATCGACTGGTGTTTGGTGTCTGCCTGGGCTGCCATACCTTTGCACGTTAAAAAGCTGGCGGTGATGGTTAACGGCACTACCTGTGCTAAAAAATTGAGGTGGAACATAAGAAACGGAAACAGAGTTATAGATATAAAAAAATAAACCACTGTTTTTTAACATTTCAAGCCAAAAATAAGCGTATTATTAAATTATTAATGTTAATATAAGAGAAATATTAATTGTTTGCTTATTTTTAGAAAAAAAAGCATTTACTTTGCAGCCAATTTCATATTAGTAACGAAAAAATAGATATTTATGAGTGCATTCGGAATTTTTGCAGCGATACTGACATTTGTATATGTCATCTATTATGCAGTAATGATAAGCATGGATTTGTTTGGAAACAAGAGCCAACAAAAAGATAATGTAGAAGTCATTGCTTCGCTTGACAACAAGCATAATGAGGAAGTTGTTGACGAGACTCCTACCTTTGTTGACGAAGAAGGTGCCACAGATGCTATAAAAGCACCTTTTGAAAACACCGATACTACAGTCTCGGAGGATGTCAAGCAGGAAGTGTCTGAGGAAGACATCGCTTCTGCCGACAACAATATTCTTTATAATGAAGCAAAGGCTGCAAAAGACAAAGCAGCAGAATTACAAATTCATTCTGATGCGGACTTAAATGCAGATCAATTTGATGATTGGTTCAGAAAGAGTTTGATTGAAAAGGAATCTGCAACTGAAAGTTTCTCTTAATATATATGGCTATGAAGGGAAAGAAATACATATTTCTATTATTGGCATTGTTACTCTTTACCCAAGAGACATTTGCCGTTTGTGGCTCAACCGATTATAGCGGTAGCAGTGGAAGACTATATAATATGGTTGTATATGTACTGGCAATGTGTTCCTATGTAATGCAGCTCATGTATGCCATAGCAACCTTGTTTTCACTCTATAGTGCAATAAGCATTTATATCAAAATGCAAGCAGGAGAAGAAGGCTTTACAAAAAGCATCATTATGCTTGTAGGTTCAATTCTGTTTCTGTTGAGTGCGACAATTGTGATGCCAGCTTTCTTCGGTTTCAACTATGGTGTAACAGATAAATTATTTTAATTTTTAATTAACATATATTTTAAACAAAAAATGAATCAAACAATTGTAAAGTTCACGGCTTGCGTTCAGGGAGCGGCAGCCGTAGCCTTCAAGAAGGCAAAGTCTTTGGTAAAGAACCCTCGTGTGGCAATGGTTGCAGCATTCTTGCTCGTATTCACCATTTCTACATTTGCCCAGAATACCGAGGCTGGTATTAAGGCTATTACGAATTCAACTGACTCTTTGAAGAAGTATGTGCCTGTCGTTACTAATCTTTGCTATGCCTTGGCTGGTATCGTTGCCATTATCGGTGCAATTTCTGTTTACATCAAGATGAACAACGAGGAGCAGGATGTCAAGAAGAGTATCATGATGATCGTTGGTGCTTGTATCTTCCTCATCGCCGCTGCACAGAGTTTGCCATTGTTCTTCGGTCTGTAATCGTCAGTTATGGCAGAAGAAAGGGGTGATTACCCAGACTACCCAGTATTCAAGGGGCTTCAAAAACCCCTTGAATTTCTGGGTCTTCGAGGTAGATACATATATTGGGCAGCAGCCACGGTTGGTGGAGGTCTTCTTTCATTTCTGATAGGCTACATCGTCTTTGGCTTCTTAGTTGGTTTGGTTTTGATAACATCAATTTTGGGATTCGGTGGTGCTATGATATTCATTAAGCAGCACAAGGGGCTTCATTCAAAGAAGTCACCTACAGGCATTTTCATTTTTGCCCATTCTTCCCGATATTGATGTTTTTTATGTAAAGTTAATATATATGGTTGTTATTATTGTTATACTCGTATTCGTTTCCATCCTTTCAGGAATGGCTCTTTCCATTTGGGCATTTGGCACTGGTAGCAAAAGAGCCAAGATATTCGAGGACATCTATTTCAGCGTCGAGGATGTAGAGAACAAAGGAATCATCTACACCAAGAAAGGAGATTATTCGGCTGTATTGGAAATGGAGAATCCGATAAAGAAATATTCAGCCGACACAGATAGCTATTATGATTTTACAACTCTCATGGCATCAGTCATACAGGTGCTTGGAGAGGGCTATGCCCTGCACAAGCAGGACGTTTTTGTCAGAAAAAACTTTGATATGAGCAGAGTTGCAGCCAAAAAGAAGAAAGGTAGTAAGAAAGCCTTTCTTTCTGAGGCGTACTTCCGTTTCTTCAACGGACGTGAGTACACAGAGGCAACAACTTATCTTGTTATTACTCAAAAAGGAAAGAAAGGAGGCATTCACACCTACGATAACTCGAAGTGGAGAGATTTCCTTGTGAAAATACAAAAAGTATCTGACCGATTGAAGAGCGGTGAGATAAATTGCCGTTTCTTATCGGCTGCGGAATGCAAAGCATATGCAGACAGATTCTTTGCTTTTGACTTTAAGAATAAGAATATATCCATGTCCGACTTCAAGGTTGACAGTGAGAAGATAGGCATGGGAAATAAACAAATAAAGGTATATAGCCTGTTGGACGTTGACAATATTGGATTACCTGGCAATATACGTCCTTATACAGATGTGTGTGTCAACAATGCTGTAATATCACAAGACTTGTTGGCAGACATTGATCATGTGCCTGGTGTGGATTCTATAGTTTATAATCAAGTTATCTTCCTTCCTAACCAGAAGAGGGAAATGATGAAACTTGATAAAAAGAAGAACCGTCATGCCTCTATACCGAACCCGAACAATCAGATTGCCGTTGAGGACATCAATGCTGTACAGAATGAGCTTGCACGAAACGGAAAAATCCTCGTATATGCCCATTATAATCTAATCGTACAGACAAGTTCCGATTATGATTTTCAGAAGGTAACCAACAGCTTGGAGAATATCTTTGCAAGATACAACATACATATATCCAAACGAGCTTACAATCAGTTGGAGTTATTTGTGGCAAGTTTCCCCGGTAACTGTTTCCGTTTAAATCAAGACTACGACCAGTTCCTAACATTATCAGAAGCAGCCTTGTGTCTTATGTACAAGGAACGTCAAGCCGTTGGTGACGATTCTGCTTTGAAATGTTACTATACCGACCGTCAAGGTTTGCCATTGGCAGTTGACACATCTGGTAAGGAGGGAAAGAAGAGATATACCAATAACTCAAATTTCTTTGTTTTAGGTCCGTCTGGTTCCGGCAAATCATTTTTTATGAATACTGTTATGCGTCAGTATCGTGAGCAGGACACCGATATAGTCATTATAGATACTGGTGACAGTTACGAAGGGCTTTGCAGCTATTTTGATGGAACGTATATCAGCTACTCCAAGGAAAAGCCAATCTCTATGAATCCGTTCAAGGTTACGGACGCAGAGTATAATGAGAACTTCGGAGAAAAGAAAAATTTCTTGAAGAGTCTCATATTCCAATTGTTCAAGGGTGCAGAGTTCCCGACCAAGCTTGAAGATGCAGTCATCAACCAGACAATCGTAGAATATTACGAAGAGTATTTTCATCCTTTCGAAGGTTTCAATGAGGAAGAGAGAAAAGAGATGAAAAACAAACTTTTACTTGAAGACAAGAAAAATGGGGAGTATGACAAGTTTGAAGAAGAACTTGAAGAGCGTTATGGCAATGAATACGAGATAGAGGAACTTGAATACAAGAAACTATCGGATCGAGATAAACGTATTGCAGAAAAACTGAAAGCTATTATCGAAGACAGAGCAGCAACAGAAGGTGAGAAAGAAGTTGCTCAACGAGCTTTGCAACGTCTTACTCCAGAAGTAATTGAGAACAAATATCTTATGCGTATAGAGCATCAGATAGATAAGATTGAGCGTCAGAAAATGAAGTTGAAAGTTACAGAACTCAGTTTCAATTCTTTCTATGAGTTTGCAGTAGAGCGTATTCCTCAGATAATGAAGCAACAGAATATACAATTCAATATTCATGACTTTGCAACAATTCTCCAAGCCTTCTACAAAGGTGGTGAGAATGAAAGCATCTTGAATAATGATATTGATGGTTCTTTGTTTGATGAAAAGTTCATTATCTTTGAGATAGACAAGGTGAAGGATGATCCTGTTCTCTTCCCTATCCTAACCCTTATCATTATGGACGTGTTTACACAGAAGATGCGTATCAAGAAAGGTAGAAAATGCCTTGTTATTGAGGAAGCATGGAAAGCTATTGCTACACCAGTTATGGCAGACTACATTAAATATCTGTATAAGACAGCTCGTAAGCATTGGGCTATGGTTGGAGTGGTAACACAGGAAATCCAAGATATCACCTCTTCACCTATCGTTAAGGAAGCCATCATCAATAACTCAGATGTGTTCATGCTTCTTGACCAGAGCAAGTTCAAGGATAAGTTTGATGACATCAAGGCAACTCTTTCTCTTACAGATATTGACTGCAAGAAAATATTCACCATCAATCGACTTGACAACCATGAAGGTCGTTCACGGTTCCAAGAAGTATTTATCAAGCGAGGACAGGATGGAGAGGTGTATGGAGTTGAGGAACCGCCAGAGTGTTATATCAACTACACCACAGAGAAGGTAGAAAAGGAAGCATTCAAGTTCTACAGAAAACAGCTCAAAGGCAGCTATCAACATGCCATTGAGGTGTTCGTAAAAGACTGGATGGACAGCGGACTTGACTGCACCTCATTTGCCAAGCTCGTTATGAAGGAAGGTAAAGTGTACAACCAAATGAATAAAAAATAATATATTTATGCGTAGAATAATAGTCCTCATATTGATGTCAGCGGTTATACAAACAGTGTCAGCATTAGGTTGGCACAATATAAACGTTGACCTTAAAACCATTACAGCAATGGGTACTGCTTATGGTGTGGAAGGAGCAGAGGAAGGTAATACTGCAACTGCTCTTGACTCCATATTCCAACATTATAAAAGCGGTGGCATAGCGATGGCTGGAATCTTTGTATCAAAGAAGAATGACAGGGATGCAATGCGCAATCCGGGATTGTTCGCCTCTGAGGAGAACTATTATTATAAGCGCATATACAGCCTGGTGAAAGACGGCATAATGCCAAAGTTCATCACCGTTGCGGCAAAGTTTCTAAAATATCCGGAGAATGTGCTCTATTGGGGGCCTTACCTGCTCAAAACAACTTCAAATGTTGAAAATCTCTGTAAAGAATTTGAGTTGGTTGCCACCAATGGCAAACTGTCATTCAAGGACATCAAGTTTCTTGTTGTAAGTGATGAACTGAAGAAGTTGTTCGACCTTGCCCAGCTTGGAAATGTTGATTGGAAAGCATTGCTTGACAAACTTGGTGATTTTGGCAAGGACTTGTCAAAAGATGACTTGAAGGAAGACATGAAGCACTTCGGCGATGTTATTGCATCCGCAGGGCAACAGACTGTTGATGCCAACTTGGAGAAGGCAAGCAAGATTGGTAACATATTCCATTCATCAACGGATTCCATTTGGATGATGTACGATAAGTTCAGAGATACTTATGAGCAAGTGAAGAATGGGGCAAATGTTAAAGACCTTCTTATGCAGGTAATAGTCACTCCTGATGCAGCAGGAGTAGCCAGGCTTTTTAAGGTAGATGACTACAATCTCACTGGATATATTACAAATTATCTAAAGGAGCTGAAAGGTCAGTATTATATACAAAGATGGTATATATATACGGAAGACAGTGGCACAAAAGAAATCGCTTCATTTCGTCCATCAACTCCTGCAAACACAAATAATGAGGACTCATGGACTGGTTGGATATACAAATGCAATTTTAAGGGAATTACAACATCAATTCCACCATTTCCAACTCTTACCACGTCTGAGTATAATCAGCTAAAGACAGCAGCGGAAAATTCTACAGGTTGGAATGCCAGTAGAAAAAACGAATATGAAAAGAATAATCCAGGGCACACAATAAGTCTGAATTATGAACAACGTTCTTATGATTATGTCTGTGACAAAATACCTTTTAAAAACAATTCCTATTTAAAGCATTGGCGAGGCAGACATTTTTCTGTATATATGACAGTGATAGATTCATGGTACATCAAGCAAGAAGTCTATGAGGAAACTTTCGACTCTCAGAGTATGGATGAGGAAACTTTTGAGGCGAAGCTAAAAGCTCGTTTGAAAAGTTATAATGACAACTTAGACCCAAATGATGAAAATTATGGAAAGGTCTATAAACTTGGCAGTGATGCCCCTCGTTTCTACACGATGGCAGATGAAAAAAAATTGGAAGGTTGCAATACCGTGTCTTTCGTTGCCAACTGTAGTGGAGGAGCCAATCTTGGCGAAGGTTCTTTCAATTGGAAAGAGAACAGCAAATCGCAAAAAGGAAGTCTGACAGAACAGTCAAAACAGTTTGCAATGGCAAACAATCCAGCTCAATCTTCTGATGGCGGTGACAAGGAACTCTTGCAACAGAAGCAGCAATATATGGATGAAATAAATTCTTTGAAGAAGCAAATTTCTGCCAACGACAAGAAACAACAGGATTTGATTGACAGGATTCGAGCAGCAAAGCAAGCCAACAATTATCCTTTGGCAAACCAACTACAGAAGGAGTACGATTCGCTTGATGCAACAAACGCACAACTGCAAAATCAGTTGTCTGTAGCTCAGAATAATCTCAACCAGACCAACCAAGCATTGACTGAATATTATAATGATATGTCGGACAATTTGGATGGACCCTATCGCATACCATCCAATATGCGAGAATTGCAAGCCATGTATAAGTTGCAGTGGCAGGATGAAGGAGAATGGGTTAACGGCAGTGACGAATACACATTTGTCAGACATGCCTATTGTCCTTCTGCGAAAGCTAATGTTACATATACCGCAGTTCTGAAACTGGCTCGAAAGCCAAAGTATTTCCTTGGCATAAGAATCCACCGTCCAATCTTGTCAGTTGACTTCACCCTATCTGGCAATTCAAGTGCCGAGAATGTTGTGGAAGTTATGAAACTTGATATGAACAAGACAGAGAAAGAGCGTACAGAAGAAGTTAATAAACGACAGAAGGAATTGATGGAAGACATGCCAGATTGCAGTATAAGCATCAGATATGAATATTCCAATAAGGTTGACACTTCTGATGATGAGTCAGATAACTCCATTCATCTGTTATGGGCAAGCGACAGACTCGACATTGCAAGGGATGTGGAATATCAGTTGACGGAGATTTATTCACAGCTTGTGTTCTTGGAACATGTTATGCAAGCAAGACAGAGCCTTCTTGATTTTCTTAAACATCAGATTCTTGATGTTGTGACCAGAAGCGGGCGTGGAACCATAGCAGAGTATTGTTTACAACGATGGGAAGACGCAAGCATTGCGGCAATGAGTAAGACGAATAACGTGAAGAAAGACAGTACGGCAGTTAATAATAATACAGGAAATAAATAATAAAGTTATGAGATGTAATATTATCAGATACATATTGGTTGTAATTTCCTTCTTTTCTGTTCTTGGAGTTCAAGCCCAAGGTGACATTGCTTCACTGGAGGCGATGATAAAGAACCATAAGCAGGTAAGAGGACTGTTGGAAGTGAGAGTTGCAGCCGAGCTTGGCGTTTTGGAATACCATAAGCTGAATGCCAAGAAGGTGAATGACTACAGAACTGTTAGCGATACCTTGGACAGATACCGAAGGTGTTTCGATGTCGTTGACCTCATATTGAAGACTGGTGCAACAGCATTTCATGCCGTGAACGCCTCCAAAAGAGTGTCCGCAAATATTAAGGGTTACTGGAATCTTGTAGATACCTATACAAACAAGATACTTTTGCATGGTGCTATTTGGCCTCCCGACACAATAATACTTACTACAAGCAAGAAGACTGTTAAGGCAATTGAGGCAGAGGCTAAAGAGCTAAAGTCATCATACAATGATTTTGTGCTTCTTGTCGGAGGAAAAAACTCACCCAAGGAAACTAAGGTGTTAGATATGATGGAATGCCTGGATAATATAAACACTTCCATTGACAATATAGATAATTATATAGCAGCAGCCTATTTGGAGTTGTGGGGCTACATGAATGTCCGTATGGGATTTTGGAAAAAAGAGATTTATCGAGCGAGAAGCATGAAGGAAATCCTTAATGGAGCCTATGGCGATTGGGTTAAAGCCCAAGCAAAGGCATACACCTGTTTGCAAGAGAAGAAAAGCTACCAGCCCAAACAGACACTTGGCGGTGGCGGACTTCTTGGAGAACGACGAAGAAAAGATCAATCAATATAAATAATGTGAAGTTATGAAAAGAAGAACTATAATTTATGTAATAATGTTGTTCGTAGCTGTTACCACTGTAAACGCACAAAGTGTAACGAAAATCCATGAGAATGACATTATGAACCAGTTCCTTACAATGGAAACTGGAGCAGGAGCATTGACTCCTGCTGCATATTACAATACGTTTCATAAGTCGTATCAGAGGGATGCCAACGTAAGAAACAAACTCATATACCGAACTTCTGTTATGGCAGCCGTCAATGAGGAGAAAGCTCCTGCTGAAAAGATAGATTCCGACTATGTGGCAAGAGCAAAGATAGAGGCTTTGAATATTGAAAGCCGTTCCAAGGCTACAGATATAACTTGGTTCTCAGAAAAAGCCAAAATCAACGGAAAACTCGAAATCTTCAATAGGAATATCAGCCGTATCGTTTCAAGTGGCGGAACCTCCGAGGATTATAGAACTTGGAGAAACATCTACAACTGCATAGAGACGGCTATAAAGTACACCCAGGATTCATATCTTGATATGGGTCAGCGTAAGAAGGAGTTTCTTGCTATCTATAGGGATATTATCAAACGCAACAATCTTTTGGTACAGCAACTTCAAGTATGGAGAGGCGGCAAAAGAGCACAAGAACTGCTTGCCAACAAAACCAAGATTCAGCGTATTTCATCCACTAAAGTTGTAGCACAAAATGCCCTTCGAAGATGGCAAACAGCTTTTGGTACAGATGGAACAGCAACAGGCAGATAAACAACAAGCAACTATAAAGTTTAATATATAAAAAGTTTAAAGATTATGTTTACATCACTATTATTGCAAGCCAGTGGAGCTGCTGGAAGTGCGACTGGTGGAATGGCTGATTTTGTCACAGACCTCTCTAATACGATAGGTATAGACCTGTTTGATGAGGATATTGACGATGTGGTTTTCCAAACCAACGAGTTTCTTTGCAATTCCGACTTCATTGGTTCCCAAGGACCATTTTGGTGGATTTTGCAAATGAGTATGGCATTGGGAGCGTTGTTCTCCATCATAGTGGCAGGTGGATTAGCCTACAAGATGATGGTTAAGAATGAGCCTATCGATGTGTTCAAGATTATGAAGGTGCTTGGTATTGCACTTGTCATGTGCTTTTGGTACCCACCAAGTTTGTCAGGAATTGGGGGAAACAGCAACGCAAGCATCCTTGATGCGTTGGCTTACATACCCAATTGTATTGGCAGCTATACACATGACCTGTATGAGGCAGAAGCCGAGCAGGTTAGTTCAAAGTACAATGAGTTGGCACCTTTGTTAAAGAAACGAGACGAGAAAGTTGACAGTATTGCACCAGAAGGAAAGATTACGGCAGAAATCATCAAATCTGCACAGGCGCAGGATGTTACCAATCAAGTACAAGGTGCCGAGAGTACGGTTAAGGCATCTACTTCTGCGCAAAGACTTGCCGACAAAGCAACTTTTTCAGGAATCATTGTCGGATTAGATAAGATTGTCATGTTCCTGTCGCTTGTAATATACAAAATCGGATGGTGGAGCACGATATTCTGCCAACAGATATTGTTAGGTATGCTAACGATATTTGGCCCGATTCAATGGGCGTTCTCCGTATTGCCGAAATGGGAAAGCAGTTGGGCGAAATGGCTGACGAGGTATCTGACCGTACATTTTTATGGAGCGATGTTATACTTCGTAGGATTTTATGTTCTTCTTCTCTTTGATATAGTATTAAGTGTGCAAGTGGAAAACCTCACGGCGGTAACTACATCAGATAGTACGATAACGGCATACGTACAGAATGCCTTTATGACATGCGGTTACCTCCTGGTAGCATCTGTAGTTTCTTTAAGATGCTTGAATCTTGTGCCAGACTTGGCGGCATGGATGATTCCTGAAGGCGATACAGCATTCTCTACTCGAAACTTTGGTGAAGGTGTTGCCTCTACTGTAAAGCAAAGCGCAATGGGTGTCATGCGATAATAATGAACTGTAAAAACAAAAGCAATGGCAGTATTAAAGAATGTAGAAAACAAGATAAAGCTCGTAATGATTGTGAGCTGTCTGTTTCTTGTAGGCTGTGTGATCATCAGCCTTGGCAGCGTTATCATAGCAAAGACTATGGTGGACGATGCGCATAAGAAAATCTATGTATTGGACGGGAACGTGCCTATCTTGGTTAAACAGACAGATATGTCTGAGACGTTTGACGTGGAAGCAAAGAGTGACATCGAAATGTTCCATCATCTTTTCTTCACCCTTGCACCTGATGATAAGTATATTCAATATACCATGCAGAAGGCTATGTATCTCATTGATGAAACTGGCTTGGCTCAGTATAATGCACTGAAGGAAAAGGGATTCTATAACAACGTAATAGGTACGAGCACTATTTGCAGTATCTTCTGTGACAGTATAAAGCTTAACACCGATTCGCTCTCATTTACCTATTATGGCAGACAGCGCATTGAGCGTAGAACGAGTATCTTGATGCGTCAGATCATTACAGCAGGTAATCTTAGGCGTGTGCCGCGAACAGAGAATAATCCTCATGGTATTTTGATAACCAACTGGAGAACGTTGGTAAATAAAGACCTTGAAGAGCAGAAGAAATCAGATTATTAACCCTTATAACTTCATAATATATGAGTTTAAAGAAAATCATAATCGGGGAACCGATGCCAGATAAGAACGACCCTAAATATAAGGAGCGTTATGAGAGAGAGGTAGAGGCCGGACGTAAATTTGCCGAGAAGATAAAGTTGCCTTGGCTGTTTGGAAAAATTCAGCTTTGGGCGAATGACAACCGAAAAGCATTTCTCGTAATTGTCTTCGGTATAGTCATCGGCTGTTTTGCCTTGAACATATTTAATATGGTAAGAGCCTACAACCGCCACAACAGCCGTTCACATGGTGGAACTGCGGTAGAAAGAGTTGACTCTGCATTGCAGAACAAACGAAGTCACTTTAATAACAAATAAATATGAAAATGATAAATTTCAAGCAACCGAAGTATATGCTTCCGCTTATCTTATATTTGCCTATTCTCTTCGTGGGCTACATGCTCATAAAGACATTCCACACTGAGACGGCAGACACTGCAGACCCTCGATTGAAGACTACAGACTATCTGTCAAGCGAGTTGCCTGAAGCTAACACCGACAGTGTCCTTGGTAGTAAGATGGACAATACGCAGGACATGTACGGCAAGATTTCTGACCTCTCTGGAGTGGAGAATGTCGAAAATGACAATGATTCTGTCAATAAGAAGCAGGATTATGAGTCTCGCTACAGTGAGAGAGAAGCAAATCAAGTGGCACAGCAGCAAGCCGAGCAAGAAGAGAAGCGTAAGCTGCAAGCCATGCAAAACAGAGTTCGCCAGGAGCGTAGAAGTCGTTCTTCATCAAGTAATGATTTCGTGGCACCTGTCAGCGACTCCGATATAGCAAGAGTTCAAAGAATGCGCCGACAACGCAATTGGGAAGAAATGGACAGAGACCTTTCCGGCAATAGTTCCAACAACTATATGGCAGTAAGCGGTGAAAGTAACACTGGAAGTTCGTCTTCAAGCATAAGTTACGATGAAGAAGGTAATCCTATATACAACAATCCTAATAGTGGTTCTTATAATGGGATGCCAGGACATGGCAATGGAGGTTCTACCAACAACCATGCAGTAAGTGAAGAAGCTCCTGAAAAAGTTGTCAAGAAGACAAAACAGACTTCTGATTACTTCAACACCATCGGCGGCAGCAATGAACAGTCTAAGTTGATTACAGCCATCATTGATGAGAATGTGAAAGCCGTTGACGGCAGCCGAGTGCGCCTTCGTCTTCTTGATGATGTAGAGATAGGCGATGTTACCGTTAGAAAGGGAACTTACCTATATGCCATAATGAGCGGTTTCGGAAAACAAAGAGTGAATGGAAAGGTTGAGAGTGTCTTCTACAATGAGGAAATTATAAAGGTAAGCCTTTCTATCTTTGATACGGACGGACTTGAAGGATTGTATGTACCTATCAGCCAGTTCAGAGAAACTGCGCAAGATGTAGTAAGTTCAGCAATGCAAGGAAGTAATATCATAGACAACTCTTCAACCACAGGCTCAGGAGGTATTAAGAACTGGGCTAATACAGCCGTTCAAAATGCCTCACAGAGAGTAATGAGTGCTTTAGGGTCAGCCGCCAAGAAGAATCGTGTACGTTTGAAGTATGGTACAAAGGTCTATCTTGTTGACGAGAGTCAGAAGCAAGGCAAGAGTGCAAGAAATAACAGATAACAAAAAAGACAGTCAATATGAATACAATAAAGTCAAGAATGTGCGCACTTCTTATCATGTGCGTTTGCGTAGTATTGGGAGCCAATGCGCAGAAATCATACTATAACATGGAGCAGCTTACAGTGAACGAGAATGTATCTACCATCATCACAGCTTCCGAACCAATCAAGCTTGTTGACATTTCCACGGATAGCGTCGTTGGTGATAAGCCGCTTGACAATGTGATACGCCTTAAACCGAAAACAGGCAATCACAACGATGGTGACGTGCTTGGTATCGTGACTATCATCACAGAAAGATACCGTGTTCAGTACGCAATGATTTATACAAGTAAGTTGCAAGAGGCAGTAACCGACAAAGAGGTGGAACTTGTGGAACGCAATGCCTTCCATAACCCAGAGATAAGTATGTCAACCGTGGACATGGTAAGTTATGCCATGAAAGTATGGCAGAGTCCAGCCAAGTATAGAAGTACTTTTACTTATCAAAATAAGATGAAGATGCGCCTTAACAACATCTATGTAGTAGGAGAGTACTTCTTTATCGACTTCTCTGTAGAGAACAATACGAACCTTCCGTTTGATATTGATGAGTTGAGAGTGAAACTTCAAGACAAGAAGCAACAGAAGTCAACCAATGTTCAGACAATAGAGTTAAAACCTGCACTTGTGCTTGACAGAAGCATCCGTTTCAAGAAAGGTTATCGAAACATTATCGTATTGAAGAAGATGACCTTCCCTAATGATAAGGTTCTTACTATAGAGCTGTCAGAGAAGCAAATTTCTGGGCGCACTATTTCAATGAATCTTGATTACGAGGATGTCTTGGCGGCAGATGCCTTCGATACACTCTTGTTGAGAGAAGAGTAATAACCATATAAATAGATGTATAATGAAGATTACAGATAATATAAAACATATTCCTACACGGATGATGGCAATACTTATTATTGCCTTCGTCTGTGTAGGCACACTCCATGCGCAAAGTCACGGAAATCATATTATGGTAGGTGTTGGAGGTTCATATCCAAGAGGTGTTGAAGCCACTATTGCCTATGAGCATGAAACTGAATACCATAGTGCCTGGGAATATTTTGCCACTGGCTACCTCAAATATGAAGAAGACCCAGAGGCTGGTCATATTACCAATGAGTCTTTTTGGCACAGCTATAATACATGGACTGTAGGTGCAGCCTACAAGCCATGTGTAAGCAGAGGAAGAAACCATCATGGCAACTTCCGCATCGGTGTAAGCGTTGGAAGTGACTTGGATAAGGTGATAAGTGCAGGGCACTTAGGATATGAGCATACTTACAACCTTTATTACGGTTGGGGTGTGTTCTTCCAGGTGAAAGAGGATTTTGTCATTCGTGGCAAGGATAAATTCAGAACTGGAGCAACCATAGGTGTAAAAATACCATTATAAAGAAAAGAATATGAAATCAAGATTGAAAATAATATATAAGCCGTTAATGGGGCTTCTACTGGTGTTATTCATGTCAACCACTCTCTGTTCATGTGATGATCATGAGCCGATAGACCCTAACGTGCATATAGGCTACGTCCTGTGCGATGACCATAGTTGCATGGACACAACAACATATTTCAACCAGTCAAAAAGAAAAGCCGTTGGCGTTGTGTTTGCAGAGCAGACAGAAGAACATCCGGCACTTGTTGTTATGTTCAAGGAAGTGAACGAGATATTTTGTGATTCCATTGGCTTGGTTAACGGAACGAGTGGCGATGTTTCCACATTTGACGGATATTCCAACACAGTAGCCATGTATAACAGTTATGTCGAGGAAACTGGCAAAGGTTCACCTTTGGCTATGAAGATGATGGATTTCCATGAAAATGGACAAAGCGACTTCATTCCAAGCGTAGCAGAGCAGCGGTTACTTGCAGCTGCTGCAAGGCAGATAAATCCAATCATCGAGAGATTCGAAGGCACACCGATAGCCTTGAACGGAGATTGTTGGTATTGGACTTCCACGGAAGTTAAAGAGAACGCCGGGCTACAGGCATGGCTTTGTTCTGCTGTAAATGGTGGAATACTACCAACGCCTAAGACCGAGTCACACAAGGCAAGAGCCGTTGTGGAAATACATTATCCAGAGTAATAAACTAAAAATAGATAATTATGGGAACTTGGACGGAATTACTTAAAATGGGTGGTAAAGTTGGTGGAAAAATATTAGAAAGTGGTAAAGCTGCCGCTCCACATGTTTGGCAAGCAGCAAAAATTGCATATCCTCATGCAAAAGATGCTGTAAAGACAACTGCCCATATTGCAAAGAACACAGTTGAGTTTGCTTCAAAACATAAAACAGCCACTGTTGTTGGAACTGCTGTTGTATTACCGAAACTTGGTCATAAGGAAGGTCTTTTGAATTTTGCCAAAAATAAAGTATTAGGTGAAGGTGATAGCAAGAAAGGTCTTGTTGACACAGCATCAACACTTCTTCTTGGAGAACAAAAAGATATTGATGGTAGAGAAAAATCTACGGCAGGAAAGCTACTTGATACAGCCTTTGGAGATGGAACATATAACACATTAAGAAATGGCGTTAGTGGTGTTGGTAACGAAGGAGTAGATTTATACTACAGAGCCAAAAACACCATTGGTGGTATTGGTAATGAAGTTGGAAATCTTTATCAAAATGGCAAACAGTTTGCTGGTGGCTTGTTCACTGGTAATGGTATGGTGGCAAATGGTGACGGAACCTATTCTGATCCGTCAACAGCACAATACCCGAATATGAGTCAAATGGGTTTACAACAAGGAAATGGTGTAATGTCAGGTCTTTTGGGAGGCATGAACAATGCCGTAAATACAGTATCAGGCGGTAATGTAAGCAAGATGAACTTAGCAGGACTTCTTTTGTCTGCATACATGATGTTCGGAAGATTTGGTTGGTTAGGCAAGGCTGCCAGTGTCATGTTAGGTGGTATGACTTTGAAAAATATCAATAATCACCAGCAACAAGGCACCTTGTTACAGCAGGGCAACCAACAGCAGCAGAATAATGGTCAGAATAATGCGGCTTCCGCATATCAGCAGCAGCTTAAAACCTTGGAGATGCAAGCTGATAATGATGCGGATGTCGTGGTTCGTTCAAGAAGTTTGTAATGGTAAAAAACGCCTGTCTGATATTTGCACTTGGAACAATAGGTATAATTGCTATCCTTTCTGAGGTACAAATCCCTACTCTATGTAAATTTCAGTGCGCCCAAATTATTTTAACTTGTGTGGGAATGGAGTGTTGTTCACTCCTTCCCATCATTATAGAAACAGAGAATAAAGATTATATTTATGAATTATAAAGATATGCTCCTTGAATCAGAAAGCGGCTACATGATGCCGTTTGAGCTGATTGAAGACGAAGAATTGCCAACAACCCTTGGTTATGGCAAACAGAAAAATCCGAAGAATGGCGAGGAGTTCAATCACCTCGGAGTTGACTTTGCCGTCAAAGACAAACCGTTGTACGCTATTGCATCAGGCACCATTGTTGGAGCTGGTGAAGAAGCTATACATGGTAATTATATTGTGGCAAAGTATGGTAAATATGAGGTTACATACGGACACATATCCGAAGCTTACACCCCTTATGGAACTAAGGTTACCGCAGGGCAAGAAATAGCAAAGTGTGGAGATTTCCTTCACATTGGTGTACGTTTTGATGGTGAGGATTTAGACCCAATGGAATTTCTCTCCATGGTCTATGCCAATATACAGGAACTGGCAGCAATGGGTATCAAAGCAATGCCAACATCAGAGAAACTTGGCAACAAGAATATCAAAACGAATTTTGATGATAGCCAGGATGAAATACTGATGATGTTGGTGCGTTGGCTTCCAAGATATATGAATGATTTAAGAACAGGAGCCTATACTCCACCTCAACGTTTTGACGCAGCATTGAGAAATGTTTTCACTCAAGCAGCAAGCAAGAACTACTTTTTTGAGAAGATGCCTGATGTCGGCAACCCATTAGGACTTTCAAGCAGAAGTGCGCCACTGGCAGAGAAGATTCAGAATTTGCTGATAGAGGACTTTCTTGGATATATGGTCTCGAACCATTCTATATATCCTTCAAACTGGGATGAGCAGCAAAAAAAAAACTTTCTAATCAAGCTGCCGAAGACGGATTGATAGCCGATCCTCTTGCAGATATGGCTATCAATGTTGGCAGTTATGATGTGGAAAGAGAAGCCTCTGTATATTTTGATTCTTCTGGTATGCGTTGTTGGACAAAAGCATGGTTCAATGGAAGAGACAAGGGCGAAAAATCTATAGAGATAACTCGTCAACAAGCCATACAGTTCATCAATCACCAAATATCAATGGATGATTGGCTTTCTCGTTTCTACCCGAAACAGATGACTGCTTACCATAAGGCTATCGAGCAAGCTCGCCAACAGATTTTAGGATTCTAAATGTTAACAAACATGGCTAAAGGAAATAATTATCAAAGTTTCTCACAGGTCGATTATTGTATTCGACAGTATTACAGTAGATACATGGCATCAACTATTGTCCAAGAGAAAAAGCTGATTGAAAAGAACCAGAACAAGGAGTTCATGGATGCTTTGGACAAAGAGGATAATCGTTCTATTTTAGCACAAGCTGCGGATAATATGCACGGTATAAATTCTGCATATCGTGCCAAAATGATAGCAGATGCAACGGGGAAATGGAACAAAATGTCAGTTGATGACTTAGTGAAACGATGCGAAGATAGGTGGTTCAAAGATAAAAGATTTCAAAATGATTATAGCACTTTTGTTTCTGCTTTCTATTATAATTTAGTAGCACAACATGGCGGTAAAGAATCAAAAAAACTATTTGAATATGCGGAATCATATGTACAGCATCGATTTCAGACGCTCATCATAGAGCAACTTGCAAAAGAAAAGGTTCCTCGCAATACGGCAAGTTATATTGCAAAGAAGGCGTTTTCTGACAGTTTATTGGCTTTTACAATGCCAAAGTTTGGCTTGAAGGACGGTGAACTGGGAGAAAAAGTTAATTCGAAAGCGGAAGCGATGTATAATCCTTCTGCCATAACCAAGGCAGCTGGTTTTGCTGGTGCAACACTACTTGATACAGCGGTTACTGGTGGCTTTGGTAGTGCAAGTACGACCATAAAGGCAACTTTAAAAGGAGTTTCAATTGTTGGTGATTATGGACTAAGAACATACCTTGGTCATAAATCTGCCAAGAACTGGTCAAATGAAGAATATGCAAAAAGTGATAGTAAGACCGTATTTGGTGATGAAAATGCCTTCAAGAAAATACAGGAAGGTTCTGCTAAATATAAGAAGGGTGGTACAGAGTTTATCAATAATATCAATAGTGCATTAAGCAGAAAGATAAAGATTGCACCATTATCTATCTCTGATAAGGCAAGACAGGAAAGCAATGCTATGTTGGTACAACATAAAGGAAATTCTGCAAAATTGTTAAGTACCATCAAGGCGGACTTTACCAAGCAATGTATTCCTTATAATGGTAATAGCCAAGTTCCATCTTGGATGTTAACTAAGACAAGTAAACAGAATAGAGCTTTAGCTTCCTCATTTTATGCTTTAGCTACTGAAATGTCTAAGGAGCAGAAAACTTGGATAAAATGCGGAGGCAAGAAAATGTCTTTTAAGGACGTCAGCCAGCGAGCCTATGATTATGCAAGAGCTGCCGATGCAATCGATAAGCATCACGCCCAACTGAATAAACGTGCGGGCTTTTCGTCAGAGACACAGAAAGCTTTGGATGATTGGGATAAAAACATGGCTATGATCAATGCGATAGATGCAGGAGCATCAAATCACAAGAAGACAAAATCCTATCATGCTACCTCTTCAGGAGTATCATCTTCTACAGGTACCAATTCTGTAACACAAAGCCAAGGTTACAATCCATATAGTCAACAGCCACAACAAGCACCCACTGGTAATGCTACAACAAGCCAAACCGCAGGTTGGGGAAATGCCTTGGAGCAAATGGGATTGAGTGGATTTAGTGATGTCTCCAAAAACATGGGCTATGTGTTGGCTATGCTACCAGACATGCTTATAGGTATGTTTACTGGCAAGAACCCAAATATGAAACTTGAAGATAATTTCTTGCCTTTGGCTGCTATATTTGGAGGAATGTTCGTCAAGAATCCTCTTTTGAAGATGTTGTTGTTGGGATTTGGTGGTGCAAACCTGTTCAACAATGCAGGTCATGCTGCTCTAAAGGAAGGATATGCAAAAACTTCCAGAGCTGTGACCTACAAGACATATTCTGACGAGCCGTTAAACAAACGTATTTCAAATCCGGTCATGAAAGGCAGTTCGATGGTTGCAACCATCGATGGAAAGCCAATGGTCATTAACATTTCAGATAATGCAGTGGATGCCTATGAGCGTGGCAATGTTCCACTGAACACGCTGGCTAATGCTGTTCTTCAAAAGTATGATGAGAACAATGCTCTTGTTTCTCGTAATTACGAGTTGCATCATCAAGAAGAGAATGTAGAGCAGCAACGAGGTTTAAAGTAACACCCCTGTGTGTTTTAAACATATATATATTAACTTTTTAGTAGAGCTGCCTGGCGTATTTCGTTGCGTCGGGTGGCTTTTTTCTTTTTACAAATCATGTTTTGTAGCTAAAATAAACAACTGCCGTTTTTTAACATTTCAAGCCACAAATAAGTCTTTTATTAAGTTATTAATGTTAATATAAGACATATATTAATTCTTTTGTATGATATTGCTAAAAATGTATTTACTTTGCTGCTTGAAAGGACGTATTTAGTCCTTATAAAATAGTCATTTATAAAATATAAGATATTATCAATATGGCAATACAAAAAACAAAAGAACCATCGAAGGTAGATGCGGCTCTCCAACGTTTTGCAGAAATGCTTATAAAACGTATGGAGGAAATGCAAAAAGACTGGCATAAAGGATGGATTGGTGGCGGATCAATGTTTGGTCTGCCTCAAAACATTAGTGGTCGAACGTATGAAGGCAGCAATGCCTTCTTGTTGTTCTTGCATACAGCAGAAAAAGGATATAAAGCACCTGTATATATGACTCATGGGCAGATACACAAAGAAGGTGCCATTGTACAGAAAGGTGAAAAAGCAGTTCCTGTTTTCAAATGGGGATTTTCCATAAAGGATAAAGACGGCAAGAAGGTAACGGAAGAGGAGTTTAATAACATGACAGATGATGAGAAAAAGGAATGCAAACGCCGTCCTTTTCTTAGAATCTATCCAGAGTTTAATATTGACCAGACAAATATGTCTGAGGTTAATAAAGAGAAATATGATGCGGTGGTTTCTCAATTCAGAAAGACAGATGCGCCAACTATAACAGATGGAATGTATGTCAATAAGGCGATTGACCGTATGATGGAAAAGCAGGAATGGGTATGTAAAATTCAATATGACAAGGAAGAAAAAGGCGCATACTATAGTCCTGCAAAAGATATAGTTGTCCTTCCAACTAAAGCCCAGTTCCGTATTCATCCTGATGACCCGGAAGAGTGTTTCAAGGATGGACAGGAATATTATGGTACAGCCTTGCATGAAATGGCTCACTCCACTGGTCACCCTTCTCGTCTTGACCGTCTGAAGCCAGCAGCTTTCGGCTCACCCGAGTATGCAAAAGAAGAACTTGTTGCAGAACTCACTTCCGCTATGGTAGGTAATACCCTTGGTTTTGACCGTCGAATATCAGATAACAATGTAGCATATTTACAGAACTGGACTTCCGCACTGCGTAAGGAGCCTAAGTTTATAGTATCTGTCATGGCTGATGTAAATAAGGCATCAAGAATAATTATTGAGAATATTGACAAGCAACGTGTTGCGTTAGGGGAGAAGCCTCTCGTTCAAGGTGCTCTTGATGGTGTTGAAGAGAAAGTCAAGAATGAACAGCAATTTGAAGAAGTAAAGGCAGGCCAAAAGAAGGAAGACCCAAGAGAAGCTGTTGGAAAAGATCAAAAACCTGCAGAAATAGCAAAAGAATTTGAAGCGATTGATAGCAAGGAGATGTTCTATATTGATGACTATTATGGTGATATGCCTATTCGTTATGACACCGCAAAGGACATGATGGTATTGTCGTTGAATAACCAAAAGGATATTTTGGCAGAGGCGTACAACCATGAATTGAGTGCAGTGGACAATCTGAATACGTTTAAGGCAGAATTAAATAAAAAAAATGTAACGGAATTGACAGCCAGAGAACTTGGAGATAATTTGACCCAACTTCCTGGTTTTGGAAAGAATACAGACAATCCTATACCATTTGGTGTTGAGGAGAAAGGGTTAACTCCGCAAGAATACTTCTCCACTCTTATGGCAACACTAAATGATGGTCAACATGACGGTCATACGGCTTTGGGCATCAAAAATATCTCTGAACTGAGAGATTATTTCAAGGATAATCATAATGTCAGCGAATGGGTGGCAAATGCAACCGATAAGGAAATCATCGAGGCAGGAGCAGATATGTTGCCTAACATACGCTATAATCATAAAGAAAGCAGAACCCTTTATGACATGGAAGCAGCCTACTCGAACATCAACGCTAAGTATGAGGATGTTTCTGATGACAGAACCAGGCAGATTGCCCATCGTATCGACCAAGCCAAGAGTATCATCACAGCTTATCACACCAACATCGAGAATACTCATGGCGAAAATTATCTCTTTGAAGAAGAGTCTGCACATAAGATTATTCCAAGAGAAGAATATGCCAAAAGTGTTACACAAGAACAAACAGTAGAACCAACACAAGAAAAAATGGACGAAATATATTACTTTTCACATACATATCTGCAATCGACAGATAGTTGTGAGGAACTTGACAACCTTGTAGAGAAGCAAGACTATGACAGTCTTCTTTATCTTACCAGGGAGTATGATCAAGGTGACGCATTGTTACAAAGTCAGACCTATAAGAATGCGACAAAGTTTCCAGGCGATGATATCCTCGCCGAGGATGACAACTACGCCGTTGTTTACAACAGTAGCGTTGGTGGCACTTATGACCTCATGCGCAAGGTCACTAAGCAGGACATTATCGACAACATCGAGAGATATGGACTTGAAAGCGATGCGTCTGATGACGTGAAGAAGGTGGCGTACGAAAATGTTGCCAAGCAGTTCAGCGACATAAAGAGTAAGATTCCTGCTTTCACCATGCCTAACGAAGATGTTTTATATTTCCAGTACAACCAGGAGAGCAATAAAATAGAGGTTGGCACAACCACTAACGCAGGTCTTAAAGTTGACCAAACCTTTGACTACGATGTTGACCGTCCTCTTGATGCCAACTTGGAAAATGTGTATGAGCAGCTTTCTGAATTGCCTGAATATCAACAAGCAGATGAGCAGGAAGAAGAATTGGATGAGGAGTTGAAGCCAGAATCTCTTGATGAGAATATTTCTCTGAATGAAGATCCAAAAGAGAAGTTAGAGCAAGATAAGGCACAGATAGCTAAAAAGTTTACAGATATGCCTATTCCTTATTTCACAATGCCAAATGGAGAGACACTTGATTTTCATTACAATCAAGATACAAATAATATTGTGGTTGAGAAGACAATGGATAATGGTGAAAAGAAGGACGTTTATCAGCATCCTTATAATCATGAGTTAACTACCGCCGAGAATATGAGCGACATTTATGCCGTTATTTCCCAAAAGCCTGAATATCAAAAGGCAGAAGAAAAGGAAAATGTAGTAGCACATGAGGACAGTAATGTTCAAACCAATGTGGAAGGTCTTGCTGAAGACATTGCAGAGACTGGTGTGCCTATGGAACAAGCCGAGAAAGAGGCAAAAAATATTGTTGATGATAAGCAACATGAAGACTTTCATGAGGAAGAAGACAAGAAGCAGGAACAAGCCGAGAAAGAAAAGCAACAGCAAGAATCTAAGAAGGATGAGGATAAACCTTCAAAAAGTGTTGCTCACGCAGCAATATTGCTTGGAGCTTTAGCCGCTGCAAAGGCAAATGACGGCGTTTGGATGAACAAAGAATCCAAGAGTAATGCAGAGTTTATCTTTTCTCACACCCCTGTCACTGCATACAACAATATAATGATGAACTTGCAGTCAGACCAAAAGGGCTACCGTACAAACGTCTTCACATTGTTCAATAATGCTCAAAAAAATGGTGTTGCCGTAAAGCAAGGAGAGAAGGCTACTCCATTCAACTGGACTCAGTGGGATTATCAGAACCTAACTGATAAGAATGACATTATCAGCAACAAAGAGTATGAAAAGTTGTCGGATGAAGAAAAGAAGATGTATGGCAAACACGCTTCTCGCCTTACTCAGTACATCTATAATATCGACCAGACAACTTATCCTGCTGTTGGTGGTGACCAGTTTGTGACCCTTTTAAAAGAAAAGGGAGCACAACAGGAGAGTTTGAAGCCTTCTACTACCGCAAGCTTCTTGAAGCAGTTTGATGCAATAAAGGCAAAACACCCAGATGTAATTGCCATCATGAGAAAAGATGACTCCTATGAGATATATAAAAGTGACGCTAAGAAAGCGGCAGAGGCTACGCATTTGCCTGTTATCAAACAGGAAATTGAAGGTAAGAAGATAGACACGGTATCTTTCTCTCATACAATGTTGGATGTACATCTGCCAAATATCATCCGTGCAGGTCATCGTGTTGCAATTTGTGACCAACTGGAAGACCCTAAACTTGTAAAAAGTGTTCCAGAGGGTAAAGCTGTTCTTGACAGAGCTTACTCCACAGCAAAAACTGTAGCGAAGCAGGAGGGTATAAAATATGAGCGTGTTATGGTGATTCAAGATGCCAAGTATGATAAGGCAGATGACAAGATTGAAGTAAGTGGCATGATTGATAAGAGTGTTGGAAGCGAACGCCTTGCTGCTTTACAGAAAGCTAATGACATATATAGAGCTGTCGTTGCTGCCACTGGTACAGAGAATCGTCTTGATCGTTCTGGCAGAAACAGCCTCCTTCCTGAAGATGATGCCAAGCATGAGAAACTTGTGCAAGAACTTGCCGCAGGTGTGCTTATGGCTCGCCAAGGACTCCCTGCAACACTGTCGAAAGATAGCCAGAAACTTATCCCTTATTGGGAGCGTGAGTTGAAGGAAAACCCAAAGATGGTTGGTGTCATCGAGAGGGATGTGAACAATGCCGTTGAGACTATTGACAATCTGATAGCAAAGCGAGAAGTCGATTATAAGGCTATCCGTGGGCAGCTTCCACCTAAGATGATTACGGATAAGGCAGAGAACTATTCGTTAGCCGCAGATTTGGCGAAACTTCCAAGTATAGATACGAAGGAAGTTGTAGTCATAAGAGACAGAAAGGCCAACAAGGTTGATGTCATCCTTCCGGCTGGTGCTTCTGTAGAAGCTAACAATGAGGTGCCAGGAATGCGAAAGGACAGAATTTCTATCGCATTGAAGAAAGAAGGCTTTGATGAGGTGAAGTTCTATAATGCAGGAGGCTCCTTAGGCTTGAACAAACCAAACTCTTACTTTGAAGGCAAAGATGTAAGTCTTAACCAGTTGAAGCAATATCAGCTTGTAAACCACAAGACCATTGATGTTGCCCAACAGCCAAAACAGGAGAACAAGGTTGAAATAGAACATTTCCGAGCTATCAAGGATGACTATGGACGTTGGGCATTCTATATCAAGCCAAAGAATGAACCGCAATTTTCTGTTTATCCACCCAAGGAGCACATGAATAAATATTTCAGTGTGCGTAACACTTCTGATGAGAAAACAACACGTGCGGCTTTGGCAAACAAATGGTATGAGGTAGCCAAGCAGTTTCCAGACGTTAGAGTTGACATCGTTAATCCACATCCAGCTAAGGATATAGATATGAGCAGGATTGTCAATCCAACCATTACGAAGTCGGCGCAGGATCCTAAAGTGAAGCTTGTTTTTGCCACTATCGATAAAGAACGTCACCATGCACCTGTCAACGAAACGCAGTGGCAAAGAATGTGGCTTGCTGATAATATGGCAGAATACAAGAAGGCTGTTGCAGCCGTTGTCTTTGAGCCTGTCCTCAGAAAAGGCATGGAGAGTCAGCAGACACAAAGCAAGGTCGTGAAGGAAACTGAGAAGGTTGAGGTGAAGGAAGCACCTGAGCCTGAGCCAAAACAAGAAGAACAGGAGAAGCAATCCACATCACGTGGAGTGCATATATAAAATATGTAGAACAACAGAGAGTGCGCCTTACGGCTCACTCTCTTAATCAAATGTATATATGTCAGCAGTAAAAGAAGCTTTTTACGAGAAATATGCACAAGCAGCCATTGACCAACAAATTAAGTATGGCATTCCAGCTTCTGTCACTCTCGCTCAGATGGCTATTGAAAGCGGCATTGGAACCAATACACTCAGTACGAAGTACAACAACTTTTTCAGTGTGAAAAAAGGTGGTTCTTGGGATGGTCCAGTTACATATCACTTGGATGACCATTCCTATAAAGAACCATTCAGAGTATATGGCAGTGTTGCAGAAAGTATTGAAGACCATTCTAAAGTCTTGATGTACCCGGTATATCAGAAGAATGTGAGAAATCTCAGTTCAACTGATTATGTTAATTGGGCTTATGGAATAGGAACCGTTTACGCATCCGAAAAGTCCTATGCCAATATGTTGATAACAGACATCAACACATACGGTTTATCCAAGTACGACCAGATAGCAGTTCAGCAAGCTCAACAACGAGGATTACAAATTGGTTATGCCAAGAATAATCCTTCACAAACCATTCAGCAGCAAGCCCCAAACAATCAACTTGCCCAATTGCAAGGAAACTGGGCTTTGCCTATAGATTTGTCCAAAGTTAGACTAAGTTCTGAATTTGGAGTGGATCGACCAGGACATAAACATGGAGGTCTTGATTTATCTACAAAAGGTCAGAACCTACCTGTTTTTGCTACGGAAGACAATGGAAAGGTTACCGCAGTGAAACCCAATAATGGGGCAGCAGGAAATATGATCACTGTGGAATATAGTCGACAAGATGGAACAAAGTTTCAAACGACCTATATGCACCTTTCACAAATCGGTGTAAAAAAGGACGATATTGTAAATGCTGGGAAGCAGATTGGTGTTTCGGGCAATACCGGGGATAGTACTGGACCACATTTGCACTTTGAAACCAAAGTTCTGAAACAAAATGGCGAATGGCAGAGATTCAATCCGGCATTATATCTTGCTGAACTGGAGGTAAGAGGCAATATGCCAGTTTCTCTTGACAAGAATGGTAAGGATTACCTGGCAGAAGTACGCTCATCCATGTCTTTGGGAAGCGGTCAGATAGGAAATCAATTGCAGCAAGACCAAAACATGAGATTGTTGGCAAATATAACCAATTCTAACGACCCAAATAAATGGCTTGCCTACCTAATGCAGCAGAATGGAGAACAAGCCACAGGGCAAGATATGTTCTCTGAATTGATTTCCTCAATGTTCAAAGCTGCCTTAGGTCTTGCCATGAAGATCAAAGCCGATGAAGTAGCCGACAAGATGGCTAATAATAATTCACAAACAGAAGCCAATGGTCAAAACCAAGAGGACAATAATGTTGTGAAACGTGATAGGGAAACCGTAGATGTGAAAGCCTTGCAGCAGAGGGCAAGCGTAAACTTTGACACAGAATATCCTGAGCAACAGCAGTCCAACGGACAGCGTTTGGCTTAACTATATAAGTGATAATAATATAAACATATAAATATTAAGACAATGATTAAATTGAACGCAACAGTTTGCGGAAACATAGTTAGTTCCGCAGAAGAAAAGACGGCAAATGATGGCAGTAAGTTTATTTCTTTTGCCATAGTAACAGCAATTCAAGGTAGTGACCAAACAGTTAAGGAATTGCATATTAATGTCTCAGCACCTTTTAATGCCGAGACGATGAACCACTATTCTACTGGTCGAAGAGTCACTGTTAATGGTGTTGTACACATAAGAAAGAACCAGAATGTTGAGTACTGGAACATGCGCACCGACAAGGAGGCAGAGTTTAATGAATCAACAGTACCTGACCGCTTGGAGGGCAGTATGGAGTTCTTGGGTAAGATTGGTAAGAAGGGTATCGAAGATCGTAAGAGCAAGAAAGGTAAAGACTTTCAGACTTTTTCTGCTTTCTCTTCTGACAAGAATGGAGAGAACCGTGAATTTACATGGGTAAACTTCGTTGTTCTCAATCCTATCCATGCAGACTATTTCGCAGCTGAGAAATATGTCGAAGTACATGGTGACCTACGTTTGAATGTTTACAAGAGCAACTTGCATATAGAATGCTCAGTAAAATCTGTTGCAGCATGGGATGTTAGCAAGAATGAAGATGGCACAGCAGCGCAAGCACAGCAGTAAGCACCTTATTATATCTTTTGGCTATGTAGTAGGGGTGTTGTCACTTGGAACAATAACAGTAGCATATCTGTTATTATCCAGAAATAAATAGTTAATAAATTATGAAATGGCATCAATGAATAGTTGGTGCTATTTCTTTCTTGTAGAAATAATTATGGCAAAACAAAAGACAAAGAATATTATGAACCGCTTTTTGCAGGGGTGGCAACAAATCTTTGGTGGTGACAGACAGGAAGAGGTACAGGACAAGCTAAAGTCATTCCCTCAGAACCGTTATTTTCGTCCTGAGGAGTTGGATTTTCTGTCAAATAATAGAAGCTTGACCACAATCGAGAAATGGGCGGTAGCTACTGGCAAATGGGCTTTTGAGCAAAGCAAGGATAAATTCTCTGATTGCAAGTATGCTTCTGTAAAATGGCAGGACGGTCTTATGGCAACATGGGTTGACGGAAGAATCATTCCAGACACACCAAGCAGACAGGCAGAGAAGTTGGCTTTCCTAAAAGAAGAAGGTTTCGAAATACCAGATAAGTATGAGAAGGTTATCACCAATTACGAGGCAAGCCGTCTTGTGGGCAAATATTTCCACAATGGAAATGATGTTGTCAAGGTGGAAGACTACGATAAAGGTCATCTGATTGGCGATACTCCAAAATTAGTGTTGCGCCGATGGGATAAAGACAACTTCATGGAGAAAAGTGAAAAGATGGAATATGCCGATTTCAAGAATGAAATTGGCAAAAGTTTTGTTGTCTTGAACGATACCGACATAAAGAAATTTGAAAAGCATTTGAATAATGTAGAACAAGGCAAGAAGCAATTTGCCAAGGTCCTGAATTACATCCGTGAATCTTATCCACCAGTCTTTGGTGGGACTCTGCCTTTGGAAATGCAGAAAGTGCATGAAGTCAAAGCTTTCGATGGTAAGGTCATACCTGCATCTTGGTCTTTGTCTGACGGAATCACATTAAAGGTTGGCGTTTATACAGACAACTCCAATAAGAAAGACAATGTGATTGTCAATGAAGACAACGCTCATAAGTATAAGACTATTTTGGACACATTAGGTAAGTTCATCAAGCAGGAGCAAGAGAACGGCATTATCTATTCGTTGGTATCTGTCCTTGGAAATGATGTTGGCGAGAACAAAATCTACGCAAAGGAGAATAATTCGGTAATTTTCCCTGCCAACGAAGGGAATGTTAATGCGATTGTTGCTACAAAGGATGGCAGAGTCATACCGTTCGACCTCAATACCCATCAAGAAGTTCCTTTGGATGCCAACGAACCTGGATTTTTACTTGTCGCTATGCAGAGTGAGGGCAATATGGTACGTCAGAAACTGCGTGATACTATAAGCATCCCTAAGATGAAGGACTATATAGAGTCTATGAGGGATAAGGAGGAGTTGCTATCTGGTGACTGGGATTTGATACCTTCAAATACCACTGTTGATAAGAAGCTTTGTGAAAAAGAAAGATACGAGGAGGAGTTTCATGCCTATACACATAGCTCTTACTCTATGTCACCTGAAGACCGTAATGAAATGATTGCGGACTTGGAAGCATCGTCTTTAGCATTTCATACGGAAATGAAAAAGATGATCGATGCTTACAACAGCCATTCATATTCATTTGATGAAAATGACGTGAGAAAGTTGGAGCAGTTAGATGCCATACTTGGCTTCAATAACAATCATCAAGCGGTACGTCACCACAAAGTAAACCAACCCCAAAAACTTACAGTCAACGAAGCGGCGTTAAGAGATGCCCTTGTGGATAAAATGAAGAAAAATGGTATGGATGTCATCACTGATGCCGATGAAGCCAAGAAGGTACATCAAGAAGCTTCACATGAAGTGAAAGAAATGGGAAGTCGTGTCTTTAAAAGAATGGATGCGATAGGTAAAGAACTTCAAGGTCGAACACTTACAGATTCTCAAAAAACTGTAGTAGATGTATTTAGTGGCAAAGCCAATAACATTTCCTTTGTTGCTAAGAGAATGGATGGTAAAAAAACTATAATGATGCGCCAAGGTAACGAGTTGCAAGCTGGAACAAAACATAGCGTTTTTGTGCATTTCAACACGAAAAAGGGATTCATTACTTCTGACGATATTCTACTTATACCAGAAATCATAGAGAAAGGAAATGTAACACCTTCTACAAAAGGAAGACTTGAATATAAGTATATCAATCCTTCTGACAACACAACATATAAAGTTGTAACAGAAGTAAAGAAAGGTCATGAAATTTTTAATGATTTCTATACAAATAAAAAGGTTCGTCCGTCTGTCACGTCCAGTCTCAGTAATGAGGCAAACACGAACTTAATCGCACACAACAACAACGGTCAAACCTTTTCGGATGCAAAGGTACAACAAAATGACGAAACGACCAAGAAAGATGACCATAAATTAAGTGAGTTTAAGACTTCTAAAGGCGAAATTTGGGGATTCACTACGGATGGCAAGATCTATCTTGACCCAAGTGTGGCAAACGCCGAGACTCCAATCCATGAGTACACTCATATTTGGGCTGATGCCATTCGTGAGAACAATCCTAAAGAATGGAGCAATATCGTGAATTTGATGAAAACGACTACCTTATGGGGGCAAATTAAGAAAGACTATCCGGAATTGAAGACCGAAGATGAAGTTGCTGATGAGGTATTAGCTACCTACTCTGGCAAAAGAGGTGCCGAAAAACTCCGTAAGGAAATGTCTCATATGACCAATCACGGCAACATGACAGAAAAGGCTGCTGCTGCAAGGTCTTTGGGACGTATGGAGCATATTTTAAATAGATTTTGGAAAGCCGTTTCCGATTTCTTGCATATTCATTTCACCTCAGCTGAGAATGTAGCCGACCGACCTTTAAAAGACCTCCTCGATGGTATTGACCCACGTGTTTACATCAAGGGCGACAAACGAACAGGAAATGGAAAATCCGTAGATGTCTTGTCACTCAGAGAACAGAGAGGACAGCAAACTTCTGAAACTCGATTTATTGATCCTCTGCTTCTCAAAGCAAAGACAGATGGCAGATGGCATACCCAGGAGCACATGGAAAAGAAAGTATATAAAGAATACGGCTCCATACTGGCAGCCTCCAAGGGATTGACTTTTTCAGATAACGGTAATGAGTCTGTACCTATGGATATGAGCGGACATAAATATTCAGGAACAACAGCAATGATGTTGAATATAGCAAGTCGCAACCATGGATATGAAGTTCCTGTCTTCCTCAACTTGGCTACGATGAATGCCAACGGTATTCGTGTAAATGAAAATGCTGTAGCTATTCCTATTATAACAAAGAATGGAATTGAGAATGTCTATAACATTGATCAGACAGATTATCCGATGAAGCATCCTCAGGAGTACAGTAACATGAAGCTCAACCAAGTTCTTGAATCCCGGTTAGCATCGGAGAATAAGGATGCCATTGAATCGTTGGTAAATAACAATAGATTTACCACCAAAACATCCTTTGACTCTTCTGTTGGTTCCGCTTCCTATTCCGCTATTGACAATACTATACATGTTGCGCCTGTAGGAGAATATGATAAGAAGGATGGCTTCTTGCAAGACCTATCCGAGGGTTTAGTTATGAGAACAAGAAAATCAGAGCCTGTATCTTCAAGATTTGAGAACATTCTCAAAGAAGGACTGATTGTACATCTTGGCAGTGGACTTGTAGGACAGAAGTATGGCTATGATGTTGGTGAGACTGCTGGTAGCAAGTTTTGGAAGGAACGATTAAAGAATGACCCTAATTATACCAAAGCTGTGATCAAAGCCGCCGAGAGGTCTTCGGATAAGATTATCGACTATGTAGATAAGCTTCAAAAAGGTCAGAGTCAATCGTCCAACTTGGATATGCGTTCCACCACCCCCATCGATATTGACGTAGATGGCAACGGCATCGTGGAGAGTGACGAGAATCTTGCTCCTGATAAAAAGCAAGGGGCGGATGAAGAAAAAGGCAACAACCAGGATGAAAGTCATCATCAAGAACATCGCTACCATCGAGGAAGATGATTCTACATGATTCCATTGTTGGATTTTTATTACGAATTTCAATGAATATACTTTGTTTATTCGTTGAAATTCTTTAATTTTGCATATTAAATAGTTAACAAAAAAAGTAAAGTAAAAATATGAAGAAATTTCTTATCTTAATGATTGTTTTTGTTAGTAATCTGCTCTTGTTATCCGCTTGCTCATCTGATAATGATGAATCTGGAGATAGTAAAGCACGTTACTATATTAAATATACAGTAACTGGAGGTTCATGGTATCGTCCCCCTTTCGGGCATACTTCAAATCCAACACCGACAACCATAAAGTTTCAAGACAAAAATAGTATTGTATCTGAAAGCCAATCGGGAAGTATAAAATTTACAAAGGTTGTTGGACCTGTAAATAACAAATTCAAAGCTTCTTTATCTGTTTCAGGTACAAACAACGGCAGTTATTCTGCATCATATGAAAGTACAATAGAGATTTTGAAAGATGGTGAAAAGTTAATTGGCAGTAGTTCTAATGCAGGTAAAGGATATATAAATGTTACCTGCGATATTAATGATTAATAATAAAGGGAGAATAATAGTAAGGGGCTATTATTCTCCTTATTTATCATACAATATATGATGTACCACCATCATCATTGAGTGTTATATTATTATCTTCTGTATCAATACCTTGATTGGCAGGTAAAAAATATCTACACTTCTTTGCAATTGATGTATCAAACATTTTACTTTTAAATTGTTCAATAGGCACTTGTAATTGCTTATATAATCTACATAATTAAAAGTCCTGCCACTTTCACAAGCGGCAGGACCAAAACAATATATTCATATTTGTCATATGAAACAATCTTGAACCTTATAATCTTTAAGCTTCAAGAGTTTTTCTACTTGCTTCTATCAAGAAAGATTTTAACTCCTTCTTATTCATGCCTCGTATGTTTGTCGGATGGAAATGTCCACCTACATAACCGTTTATCCAATCAGGAGTACACCACCATTTTTCAACTTCGGAAATTGGCACACCAAGTTCTGAGGCACATTTTTGCTTATCAGTTATGGCTGGGTTTTTCCATCGCCACAAAGTTACGTCTCTTGCACTCTCAGAGGTTGAGAGTTCTGCAATTTTAGTAATATCCTTATTCCATTCAGAGAATACATCTTGATAGCCATTCGAAATAACTTCCTCTGACATTTCTTCATCGTCCAACAGTTCTTCGGCAGTAGGTTCTCTATCACTATCTTCTTCATACCACCAACCAAGAAAAGCTGCTGCGGTTTCTTCTGTATCTTGCAGATTTTTCTCAGAACAATATATATTATACTGTTCTTTTACGTCATCTGGCAGGAATACTGAAACTATCTCTTTAGCTGTGTATTCGCCATTGATGTAAGCATCGAGCATTTCTTGCTCATCAGTAAACTTTTCTATTGTCTTTTCCATATCTTTTACATTACATGTGCATACCTCTTGCTTTGTTCTTTTCAACAAGTTCATTTTGAGCTTTCACCATTTCGTCGGTATAGCTCTCTTCTGGAATATAGGATAGGTTGTTGTCCTTATCAAATGTCCAACATCCATAAAGTCCAAAATTGTACTTTGGTAACTTATCAGTTTCTTTCTCCTGCTTCCAGTTCTGTTCATCACCTTCAACGACTCTATAGCCCTTAGAGTCGGAAAGATCAATACCAATTGTTATCACGTCACCATTTGCCACAACAGATTGAATCTTACCTTCTGAGAATGTCTTCTCGTCAATATAAGCCGAGAGATTATTTTTCAATCCATTGAAATTGTTTATAATACAATCCGCAGGGCATGAAAGAATACGGTTAGTATCTTCGTCCATCTGATAATAAGAAGACGGTTGACCTTTAAGCTCTGTCAAAACAACACCTCCACTAAGAAGTGTCTTTTGCTGTTTTTTGCTAAAGTCTGAATAGTCACGAACATTATCATAAGGACGATAAAAGCCAGTAACCACACCGTTCTCTTCCCTACTCATCCAAATGGTAGCCTTCATTGGATTATCTTTAGAGTCATTCTTAGAAGATGACAACAGGGGTGTTTTCTCTCCAGATAAGAGTCTATTCATAATCGTCTCAGGAAGGTCATCTATCATTTCTTGTGAGAACCCCATCCGCTCAAAATCCTCGTAAGGAATCTCGTTTTCTGTAAATTTCTTCATATTTCTTTTTTATTATTTTGTAGTGGATGCAAAATTAAGACTTTTCTTTAATGAATGTATGAAAAAACAAATATATCTCCTATATTAACATTTTAAATATAAAATGTATAAGAATAGGCTTAATTTATATTATTAATGTTAATATAAAACATTTATTTTTTTTGGGACTATTCCTTGTATCTATTATTGTATTTTTGCAGCTTAATAAAAAGGTATATCAATGAAAAAGATTATTGTTCTATTATTGCTTTTATGCAGTATGGGAGTACAATCCTCATTTGCAACAACTGAGGATGACATAAAAGATTATTGGATTGACAAGTATCTAAGTGTTAGCTTTCCGCTGAAGACAATAAGAATAAATTCATTCTACGGAACACGCGCGGACCCTTTCAACGGTCACGCCAGGCAACATGGAGGTCTTGATTTAGCAGCACGTTATGAAGAGGTGCTTGCCATGTTCGATGGCTATGTAAAGGCAACTGGCTATGACAGAGGTTCGGGAAAATATGTAACCATGCAATTTGGTGATTATACCGTTAGTTACTGCCATCTGTCGGAGATTTGGGTTGAGAAGAATATGAAGATATATGCCGGGGAACCTGTAGGTCTCAGCGGCACTACTGGGCGAAGTACTGGGCCACATCTTCATATAACAAGCCGACTTAGAGGGAAACTTCAAGACCCATATAACCTGCTGGTATATATACGAGATACTAAGCAGAAAGCCATCAAAGCTCTGCGTTTGGACGAGAAAAAGATAATGACTCCAACAGAGTTCTTCAAGGAATATGCAAGTATGGCTATGCGGCAGCAGCGCAAGTATGGCATTCCATCTTCCGTTATTCTCGCTCAGATGGCGTTAGAAAGCGGATGGGGAAACAGCAATCTTGCACAAGCAGGTTACAACTTCTTCGGAATCAAAGCAAATAGCCGATGGTTGAGTAAAGGTTTGCCATATAGTGTACATAATGATGATTGCCCGAACGAGAAGTTTTGCAATTTCAATTCGCCAGAGGAAAGCGTTGAATATCATTCACGCCTACTTATGAGTGACCGTTACGCACGATGTTGGAGATATGGCAGCAAAGACTTTCATCATTGGCTTCTGGCGATAAAAGCTTCGGGTTATGCAACCAGAAGCGATTATGTTGAAAAATGTGAGCGTATAATATTGAAACATAAGCTATATCTGTATGACGATTTAGCTGAAAAAATGTAGAATTTATAAATAATAAAAAGAAAATAATGCAAGCAAAAACTTTAATGATGCTGGCTTTATGCCTTACAACAACAGTAGCTAAGGCACAGGTGGTTTATGGTGATGACGAAAAAAACTATGCAAGAACTACTTGTTCTTCTATGCCTATGTCAGCAACCAACCGCAATCTTCAACAGCAGCCATCTATTTCTGATGGAAACACACGTTTCCATCTATCAGGTATCGGAGACAACTGGTTTGCCTCTGTGCAAGCTGGTACCTCCACTTTTCTTGGTGCGCCAAAGGGATGCGGAGACTTTTATGACAAGACAAAATACACCATGGTGTTTAGTCTTGGTAAATGGCACTCTCGTTTCTTCGGAATACGTGTTGTGTACCAGGGATTTCAGTTTGCCAATTTTGACAAGGAATCTGTAAACTATCAAAATTATCATGGTGATTTGATGTTGAATATTTCTTCGTTCTACAGAACCACCTATACCCCTCTTCCAAAGTGGAACGTCATTCCCTATGTTGGTGCTGGTATCATAAGAAACAGCGATTTACACAATAAGCCATTTGCCATTAGCTATGGTGTGATTGGAAGCTATAGAATGTCAAAAAGAGTCAGTTTGTCTGCTGAATTTGGAGGAACGAGCACATTCCAAACCTTTGATGGAGCTGGCAAGGACAAGCATTTTGGTGACAATTTGTTTCAAGCAAGCATCGGCTTGACTGTAGACATTGGCAAACTCGGATGGGAAAAGAAGTCATCAAAGTGTGTTGGTATGTTGCCTGTGCAAAATGTTACAGACCTCACACCATTCCCTCGCAATGATTATGAAGGCTTGCGAAAACTTAGAGAGCGAATGAACAACGGTGAAACAACAGTTGACGAGCGACTTGCCAAGTTTGACGCACCAATATTGTTCTTCTTCAAGATTAACTCAACAGAACTTATTGACAAACAGCAGTTGGTAAATATCAAAGAGATTGCAGGAGCAGTAAATGAGTTCGATCTCAATCTAAGAATTGTTGGAGCCGCTGATAGTAAAACAGGAACACCCAAAATAAACCGCAAGCTGAGTATCAAAAGAGCAAAATATATAGCTAAACTCCTTGTCAAAGCTGGTGTGCCAAAGGAAAAAATGATTGGTGTAAGCCAAGGCGGTATAAATCTCTACAAGCCTTACACTGCTAATCGACACACTTGTGTTATAGTGTATAAGAAAGACTAATTATAATATGTAAAGTTATGACTGAAAAAGAATTGTTTAATAGCATCTATCAAAAACAGGAAAGCTCTGGAATTATATATGAGAAGGACTTGCAAAAGTCTTTCTCTATTCTTATGGGTAAGGTGTATCTTTGGATGACACTTGCCCTTTTAATAACAGGATTTACCGCTTATTCTGTAGCTCAATCTGTACCATTGATGTCTGCAATGTTTGAACATCCATTGATGGTATTTGGAATATGTGGTGCAGAAATAGCTTTGGTATTTATCATCAGTAGTAGAATTAGAAAACTGGGCTTGACACAAGCCACTATCCTATTCATTTTATACTCTTTGCTTAATGGCGTGACACTGTCATTTACGCTGCTGGTATATCAAGAGGCAAGCATTGCAAAGGCTTTCTTTATAACAGCAGGAACCTTCGGAATAATGTCCTTATATGGCTATACAACCAAGAAGGACTTGTCTTCAATTGGGAAATTACTGTTTTTCGCATTAATCGGCTTAGTTATAGCTACAATAGTCAATCTTTTCTGCAAAAGCAGTGGTTTTGACTTAATGATAAGCTATGCGGCAGTAATAATTTTTATTGGACTGACTGCATGGGATTCTCAGAAAATAAAAAAGATTCTTATAGAAGAATCCCAATATGGAGTTGACGAACATAGTCAAAAGATAGCTCTATTAGGAGCTTTAGAATTGTATCTTGATTTCGTCAACCTCTTTATTTATATACTCCGAATTTTGGGTAACAAGAAATAACATCAAATAAACAATAATGAATATGTCAGTAAGAAAAAATACAAATCCAAGAGCTTTGGACATTGCTCCTCAGCTCCAAAACACGCTTAATGCCAATGGCATGCAAGCGCAGATTGCAATGACCCCAACAGGCGAATATCAGTTGGTAACAATGTCTCACAATACATCAACTCCTCGACGTTATACGCTCAATGATGCTCAATTGGAAGCATTAATGAATGGCGGTAATAACGTATGGGATAAAAAGGCTTACCAAACTTTTGTTTCAATTGTGAAAAATGACTATTATATTCCTGGTTCTTGGGTTGCTGCACGTAATGCTAATAGCCCTGTAAATATGGGTTTAAATGGACATCGACTTAATCCTGGAGAATATGGATATAGAGGAGAACGCCCATTCCACCCTTTTGAAGGTGCAAGATACGGACGTTTTGACAGTTTCTTGGATGGATTCAGAGCGTTTGGAAGACATGGTTATCATGCAAGAAGAATAGATGACCGTCCTTTCTTCGCAAGTAGTGCACCCGTTGTGATGGATAGACCTGATGGAAGACTAAAGCCTGGAGAATTGAAGACTGGCGATTACGGCTTTTATGACAAAGGAAACCAGCAGCAGGATTCTTTATCTAATATGAAGATTGATGTTAAACCGAAACAGTTGGTTCGTCCAAAAGGACAGGCATTGACCTTGGGAGAATATCTTAATAATTACAATACATTACTAACTTTTAGCGGTGAAGGATTTAATAAGGTTCTCTCTTCTCATGGTATCGTTATCGATAAAGAGAAGAAAACTCTTACAATCAAGTGTGACGGTATCAACAAGGATTTACAATATGCGTTGACTGACGAACAATTGAAAAAGATCCTCAATGACAAGCTTAGATTCACTTCTGGCGAGGGTAAGCATAAAATGGTTCATAACAAGACAGCTCCTAATATTAGTGAGCGACTTGATGTTATCAATAATGTCATTTCCAAAGACTTTTCAGAGAAGATAACCAAAGAGCATCTTCAAAGCAAGGACTACATCAATATTAAGTTGAAACCAGAGGTTGAACAGGAGTTGAACTTAGGGCAGCAACAAGCAGCATCCTATGCCAAGAACATCGATGTCATTGATATTGACATGAAGAATATGCGTCAAGATTACAAGACTGGCTATATAGACAAATGGAACAGCATTGGTGTTGTAGATGGTAGAAGTTTGGATGCAAGCCAAGGGTTCTATCTGCCAGTCAAAGATGGTCGTGCCGTTTCTGTGGGAGAGATACAAGCCTACCCTACGAATGACGGTCAGAAGACAACATTCCGTATGACAGCGGTAATAAACAATCAGTTGATGAGTCACGAGATAAGCAAAGATGACTATCTGAAGTTTATCAACTATGATGACGAGTATCGCTTAAAGCTATTTGACAAAGTTTTTGATGAAGTGAAGATAAAGAGTGCATCAAATGGTCAGATGCAAGATGCTGTTAGATCAAAAGGAATTGACCAAGCTGAGGGGGTTGTCACAATGAAGGGCGATTATAGTCTTGTAAATGCAAATACTTCCGCTGCCATTACTGGAGCGATGGCATGGAAAGACCAAATCTCTGGCAATTATCAGATAAATGTCCGTACCGATAAGGATGCAGGAATGTGGTCATTTAAGATAACAGAGGCACAATACAATGCTTTCAAGAATGGAACTGATGAGAATCGTGCCAAGATGTTGACCACTCTTATTCCTTTTACGGATGAGAACAAGCAGAAGATGCAGATTGTTCCAACGAGCAGCCTTCATCAAGATATGCGTCAGCAGTCTTTCAACAATAATGCCACTATCAGCAGCAATATTATAGATGATTTACATAAAGCAGGAATTGGCACCGAAGTTGTTAAGACGGTTGGAAAAGAAAAAGTATTGTCTGAGGACTTAGTTTCTGCACATAGAGAGCAGCCTTCTGTAACAGAAAACAAGATTGTTCATTATGGAAACGAAAACATTAATCTCAATGACTTGCGTAATGCCGCAAAGATTAACCTTATGGGTGATGCTGGGGTAAACGGAGAGTCTTTGAATAATCTAAAAGAAAGCAAGGAATGGAAACGTAGTGGTGAACATGGTCGTGCTACAACTATTGGTGATATTTCTGTGGAAAGATTGAAGGATGAGCAAGGTAAGGTTATCGAGGGTAAATATAAGATGTCCGCAGTCATTGACGGAAACGTAATTTCACACGAGATTAATCAGAAAGACTTCAATAAGTTCCTTGCCGTGAATGACTATCAGAGAATGAAACTCTTTGATAAAATATTCCCTGAGGTGGAAATGAAGACAAAGCCAGGGCATGGCTTCAACTTAGGTGCGGCTATTCTTGCTGCCGTTACTACCGGATTGGATGTTGCTGCGGGTCTTTCGATGGCAGCCCCACCAAGACCAAAACCAGACTTTTATGAGTCAAGGGCTGTATTTTCTAAACCAGGTGTTGTATCGCCAGAAGCAGTTGCCGCTGCAAGTTATGCTGCTGAGATAGGCGAAGACCGTGGACATGGAGAAGGTAGAGGTATGGGCGTTTAACCCATACTTCTTTTCTCTTTATATTTAATATAATAAGGTATGAATAATAACTCTATTCAAATATTTCAGACGGTGGCATTGAGACCCCATGTATTACAATACGTCATTAATGAGTTTCCTGCCATCTGCCTAAGCATTGCCGCTTTTTGGATATATGTATTTGGCAAGTTTATGTGGCACGAATATTTTATCTATGCCGCATTGTTTTTGGTTATATATCTGTTCTGTAAGTTACTGTCATTGTTGCGTACAGAATACGTTATAACATCGGAACAAATAATAATACTTCATGGAGTATTATCACACTCAACAGATTATGTTGAGTTGTATCGTGTTGTGGACTACAAGCAACATCGTTCGTTGCCACAACAGATATTTGGATTGAAAACCGTCACCATTTATTCAGGTGATAGAAACAATTCAGTGGTCAACATGATAGGTATTAAAGAAACTGACGATGTAGTGTCTGAAATAAGGATGAGAGTTGAATTTAATAAAAGAAGAAAGGGAATATATGAGATTACTAATAGAGTTTAGAGCTGTAATGCTCTGTTTAGCTATAGTGTTGTCCACGGCTGTATGCCGTGCTCAAATAAGTGGAACAACCTCTAATCCTGGTCAATATCTTGCTATAAAGAAAGGTGAGGACAATATTCTTAGCAAGATTACAGCTCAAACAAATTATCGAAATAAGGAAGCAGGTATTCAAGCAGAGCTATCTGGAACCACTGCAAAGATAAGAAATTGGGAGCAACAGTATAATGCTTATCTCAAAGAAGCATCAGGTTACGCCAAAAGAACAGTAGCTTGCTGTCAACTTTACTTAGAAGGTGTTCAGACTCTTAATGCCTTATGGGAAGTTTCTGCTGCAAAGAAAATTAATCCACAAGGTGTCTTTGCTACAATGTCTATGAATAATCTGTATATGGAGACAGCAATCCAATTTATAAAGACATTTCGTTCTTTAAAAAAAGTATGTGCTAAAGGTACAGATAAAAATATGCTGAACGGTGCAGAAAGAACACAATTAATATGGAATTTGGAGCGTGAGCTTGAACAACTCAATTCCAAGTTAAGAAGATTGGCTGTATCTATATCTGTGTTCAGCTTTGAGGATGTTTGGAATCGTGCCATTGCAGGCAAAATAGACAAGTCAAATGGTATGCTTGCCCTTGAAGCAAGAAACAGAATGCGCCGAGCTGCAACTTCTGTCGCAAGATATTATAAACTTAAACAGAACGGTAAATCATGGGGATGGTAAATAAATTCTTTTATACGATAGTATTGGCAGGACTGATGTCTTTCCTTCCATTAAAGACTTATGCCGGAGAAGACGTAGTGCGTGCAGGATTGTTCCTTGATTACGCTAAGAAGGCAAAAAAAGCTTTGAAATCACAAGATGAAGTAATGTCACTTAATCTAACTGGGCACATGTATATCTCAGATCAGACAGAAAAAGTAACAAACTTTCAAAGAGAGTTTGATAACTATCTATCCAGTTTTGGTGATATGCTTACTTTAGCTGCAAGCATCTACGGCATATATTACCAGGTTGACCAAACTCTTAAAAATCTTAAAGAGTTAAAATCTGTCGGTGTTTCATGTCCAGCTAATGTACTGGCTGTAGCTTTGTCACAGAAGAAGAATAATATCTACAAAGATGTCATTGATGACGGCATTCAGATAGCTGCCGATGTAAAGCAGATTCTACCGCTTGGATCATCAAAGGGAAAGAACCCTAAACTTACGGAACATCAAAGGATTCAAGTCATAGCCAATATCAACAATACATTGGTAAAGTTGAACTTTAAGCTAAGAAGGATGAACAGATTAATCCGCTATACATCTTTGCTGGATTCTTGGTACGAGCTTCGTGGAACACCAAGAGGAACACGGTCTATGAAAGCTATTGTTGCTGACTGTAAAAGAGGATGGATAAATAAAGCAAGAACAGCGAATAAAATGAATACAAAATAATGGAAGAGTCAAAAGAACTACAGGGAACATACACCCTTTTCCGAGCGACAATCTATGTTTCTTTGTTGCTCGAATTTTTTATGTATGCGCTTGACCCAACAGCTTTGGATTTCTTGGGCGGCGTTATCACCAACGTACATAGCCGACTTGGAAGGCTATCCATGTATCAGTTTCTGCCATATAGCAAGATTGTTACAGTAATGTTGGTAATCATCACCTGTATAGGTACTAAAAACAAGAAACAGATAGAGTTCGATGCGAGAAAGATGGTTTTCTGGCCTATCTCCATCGGACTCGTTTTGGTAACAGTTTCTGTTTTTCTTTATAGCTGTGATTGGAAAACCAGAGTTTGGTTGCTGAGAACCAACATTTGGCTTTATATGGTAGCATCTTTGATAGGAACCATATTGATTCATATCGCACTTGATAATGTTTCAAAATATTTCAAGGATGGAATGCTTAAAGATAGATTCAACTTCGAGAATGAGAGTTTTGAGCAGACAGAAGAATACGTTGACAACAAGTATTCTGTTAATATACCGATGCGTTACTATTATAAAGGAAGATTCCGTAAGGGATGGATTAATATCATTAACCCTTTCCGTGGAACTTGGGTTGTGGGTACACCTGGAAGTGGTAAAACATTCTCTGTCATAGAACCATACATCAGACAGCATAGTGCCAAAGGCTTTGCCATGGTTGTGTACGACTATAAATTTCCAACTTTGGCTACTAAGCTTTACTATCATTACAAGAAGAACCAACAGCAAGGTAAAACGCCCAAAGGATGTAGGTTTAATATCATCAACTTCGTGAATGTTGAATATTCAAGACGTGTCAACCCTATTCAGCAGAAATACATCAGTAATTTGGCGGCAGCCCAGGAAACTGCTGAGACACTGATTGAATCTTTGCAGAAAGGACAGAAAGGAAGTGGCGGTGGTAGTGACCAGTTCTTCCAAACATCTGCTACAAACTTCCTTGCCGCTTGTATTTATTTCTTTGTAAACTATGGAAAGAAACCATACGACGAGCATGGTAATGAGCTTGAAGCACAATATGAAGAAGACCCAGAAACGCATCATAAGCGACTCACTGGACGTGTATTTGCAAAAGGTCATCTTGGTGAGAAGGAACACATTGTTGAACCTGCCTATTGGAAAGGCAAATATTCGGATATGCCTCATGTACTATCGTTCTTGAATAGAGATTATTCTGAGATATTTGAAGTTTTGGAAACAGACCCTGAGGTTTATCCTCTGATGGCTCCGTTCATGACAGCGAAGAAGAATAACGCTATGGAACAGTTGGAAGGTATGATTGGTACACTTCGTGTTCAAACATCACGACTTGCAACGAAAGAGGCATATTGGGTATTCTCAGGCGATGACTTTGATTTAAAAGTCAGTGATCCTAAGAATCCAAGTTATCTTCTTATTGCTAATGACCCGGAAATGGAGAGTATCATCGGTGCATTGAATGCCCTTATATTGAACCGCCTTGTGACACGTGTGAACAGCGGTCAGGGTAAAAATGTACCTGTAAGTATTATTGTTGACGAGTTACCAACTTTGTATTTCCATAAAATAGATAGATTGATTGGTACTGCTCGAAGCAACAAGGTTGCAGTAACATTAGGCTTTCAGGAGTTGCCTCAGTTGGAGGCTGACTATGGTAAGGTTGGTAAAGATAAAATTATCACCACTGTAGGCAATGTAATCAGCGGCTCAGCTCGTAGCAAGGACACTCTCGATTGGCTATCAGGAGATATATTTGGTAAGGTGGTTCAGCTAAAGAAAGGAATCACCATTGACCGTGACAGAACTTCTATCAATCTTAATGAAAACTTGGATAGTCTTGTTCCGGCATCTAAGATTTCCGACATGGCATCTGGTTGGATATGTGGTCAGACAGCAAGAGATTTTACTGTTACAAAGACAGGTCGCAAAGGTGCTATGGACATTCAAAAGGCGGAAGAGTTCAAAACTTCCAAGTTCTTCTGCAAAACCAACTTTAATATGGATGAAATAAAGGCAGAGGAAGAGGATTATAAGAATTTTCCTTTACCTAAATTCTATGATTTTGGTTCTGTAGATGCTAAGGAGCGTATCTTATATAACAATTTCAATAAGATAGACCAGGAAGTGAAGAATATGATAAAAGTTATTCAAAGGGAATTTCATCAAACAGAGAAAACCCAACAACAAAAAGCATCATAACTATAAGAAAAAGAGAGGAAGCGTTTCTTGGAAATGTTTCCTCTCTTCGTTTAATTATATATAAAAAAATGCAGCCATTGCTTATTTTCTTAATAAAAGCATTAACTTTGCATTATATTCTAAAAAAGTTATATATATATGAAAAAAAATGTTTTGTTAACAATGTTGCTTGTATCTGCAAGCACATTCATGATGGCTCAGACTCCTATTGAGCAAGCAAGAGAAAAAGCCAAGGCTTTGATTAAGGGCGGTGTAACAGACATCAGCAAGATTCTCCCTAAACACGAATCAGATGATGACGAGGATGTTGATGATGATGACGATTCTACAATAGACCCATTAGAAGGGAAATCGGAAGAATACATCCGAGGCTTTAATGATGCCAGACGAAAGACTTATGAAGAGCAGAAAGCTTCATTTGCGAAAGCTGGTATAGACTTCAATCAAACAGCTCTTAGTAAGCTCAGAATGGATTCTGTTGGTATCTATGCTAACATAGATAACAGTCTTGTTGCTATGAAACATATAGACTTCCAAGAAATAGAAAGAACTGGATATATCAATCCGTTTAAAGACAAGGAACTTATCACGTTCGAAGGTAAGACTTCGCCTTATGCTTTTGCTGGTGGCAAGGCTACTTTTCGCATTTATTTCACGCATGATAGAAATAGTATCTCTGAGTATTATGATATGTTCTCCAGTGACTATAGCATAGACGATTTCTTTGTGGTAAAATTTAAGTCTGTAGGAAAAGGCAGACAAATGACCAGTGCTGTTGTTCATTCCAACAGGATTGAAGGTGCCAAAGAAGATAAATCTGTAAAATTAGAAGTGAAAAAAGTTTCTGATAACGTTTATGACTTGACAGTAGAAGGACAGCCAGGAGAATACTGTCTTACTTACAACAATAAGCAAGGCAATACCAGTAATGGGATGAAAAACTCAGGCAGCAAGAAAGTCTTTGACTTCACAATTAAATAAATTGAGTTTAAGGGATGCTCCGATTAGCTGCATCCCTTAAACAATTCTATATAGCGAGTATTATCAGTAGATTTCTATTTTAATATAGTCTGTATTAGGTGTTAGACATACTCCATAAAAGACATTTTCATCTTCATCAGTACCGACCGTATAATTTTTATAAGAGATAAAATCTTGTAAATAGTTACCACCAAATACCATTTCTTTAAATATATCTGCATTTGGAATTTGTCGTGGAATATTGAATTTGCATCTAATCCCATCTATCACAGTTGACAAATAGCCTCCTTCATCAACATATTTTTTCCATCCTTTATAAATCTGTGAACGGAGACAACTTATATCAACTATACTGCCATGGGCTGGAACTACAGGAAAATTGGCTTCTATCATACACTCTGCGACTGATATATCTGACCAATCCATATCCTGCAAGAAATCATTTTCAAACCATATACCATAGAATGAACCAAAAAATATTTTTACTTTATACATTGTATATCATTTTAAAAATAATAAATTACCATTCGTATAAATCTTCTTCTATTTCCTTTTTGTAGTTTTGAATAGATTGATGATACAAGGCTCTGGTAAGAGTCCAATCCTTTTTAGAGTATGAAACCTCACCTAAACCTCTTTGGAAGTCTATGACATAACTATCATCATTTTCTTCAACAATAACCTTATCATGATTATATTCTAAAATCATATTATTTACCATCATATTTCATTCCTTTGCGAACATGGTACAAAACATCATCATTCCACATCTTGTAGCCATGAGAATGCTCACACTTGCCATCTGAATAGTTAAGGCTATAAATGAGTATTCTACCCCACACATCACGAACATACACTTTGACACAACCTTTAAATTCTATAGAGACACTAAAGTAACCTTGTTCAAAACTAAGAGACATATATTTATTGATAAGTCGCTTAGGCAGGATTTTATAGTTTTCTATCTTATTAGTTATACGTCTTTTCATGCCTCTCCTCCTTTCCCGGTATTGAACATAATATTATAACTAACAATTGTGTCCTCAACACCTGTAGCAATACCTGTAGCATATGCAAAGGTGAAGACATCCCGAATGCTTTCATCCATCTCTTTCGGAATTGGGCGTTCTCCATTCTCTACTCTACTTTTCTTGTAGTTCTCCCATTGCTGACTACAAGTCTTTGTTGCAATATCTTTAGCAGTTTTCACCACTCTTTCCAAGTGCTGCTTAATTTGTTCATTTGTCATATTGATATATTTTAATTATTCTCATTTGAAAGATACAATAAGCATTTCTTTATTGTACTTCTTCATACACACAATTGGTATGTTCAACCAAATTTACATCCTTGGCAATACGCTGTAACAACAGTTTCAAAGCAGGAACATCAACAAGTGCAAGCATCTTATTAATATGTGCCTTTACATACAGTAACGTATTTTTAAGAACGTTTTTCTTCTTTGAGACCATCTTGTACAAGCGATATACTTCATCGTATTGATTGTTCTTTTCAGAAAGCTTCTGTTTAAGACTCTCATTCTTCTCTGATAGCTTCTTTATACGCTTTTTCAAAGATTTACGTTCATTATTTCCTCCAAGTTCATCAAGAGCTTCTGTAAGTTCCTCTATTTCCTTACGCAGCTCAATATTCTCAGCCATTACAGAATCATAACGTCTCAGAACAAACATCATCTGATGCTCAAATGGAATATCATTCTTTCTTTCCATAATCAAATCTGCTTTAAAGAGTTCAACAATAAAATTTATTCTGGATTTCCCGATTCATCTGCCTTTTTAAGGACTTTCCGTTTCGTTCAAACCGAGATTTTTTTTAGAATCATTCCGGCATAACCGTCATCACCTAAGCCTTTTTA
>ERZ780178.208-NODE-208-length-47722-cov-53.655317_pt1 | contig 47722 bp, 45 predicted proteins | sample MGYA00511018_ERZ780178 | MGnify/ENA primary metagenome ERZ780178 (study PRJEB29588, sample SAMEA2151439) | human gut metagenome | biome: human gut; feature: human-associated habitat; material: faeces | place: Denmark | collected 2008/2010 ...
CTATAAATCAACTATTTCAAAGATCGAATTGCCCTATTTTATTGGACAGTAGTGTCCATTATTATAAAAGAAAAACTTGGTTGGCTCTGAATCTAATGTCGTTTCTATGTTTTTATTATATTTTGACTGTAATATAAAGCCACGAACGTTATCAAACAAAACTCTAATATCAACATTTGTTTTATACAGAACATTCTCATCTTCCAGATTATACTCATTACGCAAAGTTGCATTGTCACAAGTAATTCTAATAAGTTCCGTAAGTGGAAGGCGAACAATATACGATCTTGCAGAGGCTAAACTCGTCTCCGTAAACGACATAACAGCATCTCTGTTCAAGACTAAAGAAGCATCTATATTTCTTGGGTGCAAAGAAGTCATGTCAACAAGTTCGTTTAACCCTTTCATCTCAATATCAATACCATACGTATCACTCATCTGCTTGATATTAGGATCTAATGAAGATAACGTCTTTGATTCGTTGCTAACGTAATATAAGACAGTAGTCCAAATATCATCAGAATCGTTATATTCATTTATTTTATCAGCATACTTTTTGAGTTTGCCTTTAAGATGTGTAGTATCTTCTTGTTTTAAAGCATTCAAAAACTTAGAAGTTACCAGTAATTCATTTTTGCTCTGTTCTTTATCGTCATTATATTTATTGCGATACTTAAAATTAAACAGAGCTATAACATGTTCTTGCTCATCAAAACATACGGCATCAATTCCCTCATCAACGTCATTAACATCGAAAAAAGTAGAATTAAACTCCGTATCAGTTATAGCTTCAACCATCTTGTCATAATCAACCAAGTTCGTTAGATTTTGAATAATAAAGAAATAAAAACCATATCTGGCTTTTTGATTATCATCTAAATATAACTTTTTGTCACCTAAAGAATCCTTGGCAAGTTCAAAATGTCTAAGACATCTCTGCTTCAACAATTTAAAATCATTTCTGTCTACCATAATTTATCTGTTTTTTCGTAAAACACCAATACAGCGTCCCCACTATTTATCAGCGGGTTAGCCGTACCAGTATTTTTGAATAAAGTTTTGATTTTCTAAAATTTAACTATCAAGCGACGGCTTGGGATGTCTTTGTTACCTCAGCATCCGTACCATCTTCAAAATGGCGAACATAGTCACATGGCAGGAACGAGGCATCAACCTCCTCGCCACAAAGAATGCGAGTAAGGATATCCTCAATGTACTCACCAAAGTTCACTTTGTTCAATTTGCAACTTTCCAACAACCCGAACATAAATGCCAAATTCTGGGCAGAGAAGTGACTTCCTGTCTGAAGCCAATTGCGTCTTCCCATAGCGATATGTCTAAAACATCTCTCTCTGGCATTATCACAACTTTTGGATAATGCCAGTGAAAGCATCTTGCGATGGTTCCTACTGTTTCTCCTGTTAAGGATAGTTCTTCTTGTACTGGATGAGCCAGTCATAATCGACTGCTTCATCTTTGCAATACTTACGCAGACTACGCCCCCTTTCGGTTCTGGTTGTAGTCCTGCATCACCTTTTCAAAATATTCTTTGCTTTCCATTTTATATGAATTTTAAAACGGCTGCAAAGATAATATTTTTCATTCAACCCACCTTACGCTGTATTGGTGGTTTACAAGCTTCATTATCGGTAAATTTATTCCTATCAGATCACAAAGAGAAATGCTTCATCAAAAAAGAAAGAATGTACCAATATCCAATAGCTGTAACTATGGTTTTTGCATAAATACAAAGCCATGGAATCACATTTACCCATTCACTTTCATGAATCTCAGTATCCTTATCCGCTACATTTTTCTTATGTTTGAACAAATAACACATGTGCCAACTAAATGTACCAACTAAATATTGCAAAACATCAAGAATTATGGATATAACAAGAAATGTACAAGCATTATAAAGATGTTGAGGTACAGTTTCAGTTTTCTTTCCAACGAAAATCCATACTATAGCAATTCCTGCAAAATTAATTTGTCGCACAACAGAACTTAAACTACCCGACAAATCTTCATAAGCCTTCCGTATTTCATCAAGTTTCATCATAAAGCAACCTCCTATCTTGGTCCCGTACCATTTTTCTTATTATCTAGTATTCTTCCTTTTAAACAAGAATGTGCACTACGTTTTGCGACAGTCTTTACATTTCGACTCTCATGTAAACTATATTTCACTTGGGAGTTTTTATTTTCTGATTTTCTTTTATTTTGTTCTGCCATAATCTTTACTTTATAAATTTAGTTGTCTTCTAGTGTATCAATCTCAATTGCATCAAATATATTCTTTGCCCTTATATATGCTGCAAGAGCTGGAGATAAAAACATATCTCCCATAGGATGACTTGTCAAATCTTCAAAGGCCTGACGTGTTAAGCCTGATTTTTTCACCAGAGTTATGAACTCATCCTCTGTTATAAGTTTCTCACAGAGTTGCTGAAATCCTTGATTCACTATTTCTAGTTGATAACAAACCATAGACCTTGCATCCTTTTCTGTGTCAGAAAGGCTACAACCCGAGAACAATTCATATTTGCAACGAGGATCCATAAATTTTGGAGCCGTTATCTTTGCAACTATAAATTGATAAATCCAATGAAGGAAGAAAGCTGTAGCTAATCCTATTAAGTATGCAGCAAAAGCATATAGTGCAACTTGCTTATCGATCAGGGACAAAAGAAAATCCATGCATCCTCCTCCCAGTAATAAAACCATGGAATCTCTTAATACTTTTGGGTTATACTCTTTGTATTTACGTACAAAGTAAACCACAAGCCATCCTATCACTGCTCCGAGCAGAAATATTGAAATGCAGATAATTTGTAACATCATATTGTCAATTTCATCCTTTATATCTTTCCCAATCCATCATGCAGATGATGCAGATTCAATCTTCGTAAGGCATGTTCTCGGGTCTAGAACAAACCAGGACTTTGAAGCCGGGGAAATGCTCCAGATCGTACGTAAACTTTTCATCGTTGGTTAAAGCGTACTTCCTGTCAGAAAGAAGAACCACAGGAATATGGTTCCTGTCTTCCTGATTGGAACGAAGAGACTTTTCTACCTTCTTCGTAAAATACTTGCGCTGAAACTCCTTGATTTCGGCATTGCTGATCTTCAACAATCTGCCTTCCTTCGTCAACTTGCCAACTATCATTGGGATGCTCGTTGAACCATTAGCCCCCTGACAAGAAGCTATATATTCATGAAGCAACTTGTCGGACACTACTAATATCGCATTGTCTTCACTACCCTCCTCATTCTTCATAATCCAATTGATGAGCTTCTTCATCTCAGGATCCATCGGGTTGGCAAAACGACAAGCGATATTATTGTCTATAAATATATCTTTTTTCATTGCGCACTCATTGCTATGTCCATCACATCTATCATATAAGTATCGAAGAAATCCCGAGGAGCACCTTCTATCTGACCATTCTTCTTGAACTTGACAGTATGAATGGTGGTCTTTCCTTCACCCTGACTCATATAATATACCTTAATATCCTCCTCCTGAATATCGCCCCTGACTACTGACAGACGCAGACGATTCATCAGATACTCGCTGTGTGATTCGATGACATAACGCTTGCCCTTCTGCATCTGCTTGACGAGATAATCGCCAAACTTAGCCTGAGCTCTTGGGTGCAAATGAACCTCTGGCTGAGAAACATAAAGTGTGGATTCCTTACCCAACTCTACATCTGCTATGATAATCGGCATGGTCTGTGATATACCAAATCCTACATCTGAGAGATTTGCAAGTTCATCATCTTCATGTACCTTCACGCCTATCTTGAATTGACCGGAACCTAATCTGGATGGTTCTACCTCACTCAATAATCCGATAGATTTAATGCCCTCAACAAATTCTTTAAACTTATCGTGACTAGCATCCTTCCATGTCAAAAGTTCGTTGATAAAACCCTCGCCTGATGTTGCTATCTTACCTGACGTAACAGGCTCCTCGGTATAAATACGTTGAGCTGGCTGACGATAAGAGCTGATATAGTTGACTTTCGAATTATAACGCTCGATGAAATGCGTAGCTTCCTGTACGGCAAAGAATAGTGGATACGTTTTTTTCTTGTTTTCCCCAGAAAGATCATTAACTACCAGACTTTCTAAATGAATTTTCTCGGTAGTATATTTCAAAAACTCTATAATTGAATCTTTTGAAGTCAAATGAGATTTAGCATATTCCAACAATTCCTCAAATTCCTTTCTCCGCTTATTTTTAGAAGGATCGATGTCGACATCAACGAGAAGTTTACCGTCTTTCGTAACTTTTTGCTTGAAATGATAATAACTACCTGTACATTCACAGAAGGAAATTATTGGATTGCCAGCCTGATTACCCATCCACAGACTTTCAACCTTTAACAGCTCGCCGGTTTCTGAGTCAGCCAAGGTAAAACTCAAACCGATTTTCCTTGCCGAATCATGCCTGAACACCATTTCCATGAAATTACCCATCTGCACATAAATACCATTAGGAGAAAAATCCCAAGGGAAATTCTTGCTCTGAAGAACTCCCAGCATACCATACATCAGGGAGCTCTTACCGGTGCTGTTGGCACCTGTAAGCAGCGTCAGTTTTCCGAATTCCAAACTAGAAGTATCTTCAAAGCATTTGAAATTGGTAAATTTTATATCTTGCAAATAAACCATAGCTTCACCTTATTTTATATATTACTATGATGGGGCAAATATACATCTTTTCTCAGAAACAGCCAAATCTGCATATATTCATCGGATTACGCTCTCTGATTGATTGCCCCACCTGTCTTCAATAGTCTTTACGACCCCTTCGGTTCCCCTTCAAGGGGACAGAAACCCCTGCGGGAGGGTCCTTACCCTATACCCAAGCCCTAAATCCCTACCATAGGGATTAGGGATGTAACCGCCCTCCGGTGCTCGGAACCGCTACGCTATAGGGTTGGCGGACCAATCAAAGGTCTCGCCAGGTTGTGCGGGATGAGACCGCCAGGCTGTTACGGGAGTATTGTCTCCATTGATGAAATAGAAGTTTTTTACAAGTTTTCTACCAGAAACTTGATATAGTCATCATTGACATTGGATATTTCTCCTTTATCATAGAATGATATTTCTTCATCAAACGTTTAAACTCACTACCAGTGTTTATGTGCACTTCCATACGGCTATGCTTCCTTCATTTCCCGAATGAAATCATCAACATCCTGAAGCTTTTTACCTTGCAATTTAGCAAGTTTTACCTCTTGCAAGGCCCGTGACAAGCTTTCCTTGACATAAGCCTTCTGCTTCTCTTCTATAGTCAAAGGTGATTCTTTAATTATAGACGCAGAAACAACTCCACGCAACATCTCAATGGCATTGCGAATACTAGCAGATGGCTGCGTATCATCTATTGTAACTAATATCTGTTCCATATCCTATCTTCTTTTTATTAAAATGATGGTGCAAATATAAGGGTTTTCTTTGAAACTACCAAATTTTGGGGGTGTTTTTTCGATTAGAACAGATATTCATATTGCGACAGGAGTCTTTGATAATCACTCTCATATCTCGGTTTGTTGTTTGGAGTGATATGAGGACTTGAGATGATCTGTTCCATTTCCTGGAGTACCTTGCTCCCTTCACGCATGATGGGGTCGAGATGTTCCTTGAACTGTTCTACGAATGGAGAATAATAGTAACCTATCTCCTCTATGATGAAGGAATAGATGTTCCATGCGTCATTGTAGGTGATTCGGGTGTTTGACAACTCATCCAAGGCGTACTTTCTCAGATAGTCGATGTTTTCTGCCTGCAACGCCACTTCCTTGTCGTCTTTCACTGGATGGAAATAACGGTCTATCAGCACTTGCCGTTCATGCAGGTTGCGCTGGTAGAAGATTTCCTCGTTGGCTAGTCGTGTCTTGTCTTGCTCCACTTCCTCAAAATGTTCGGCATGAACTCCGCTGATGGCTACACTCAGTCCACCGACGTCCATCACCAGGCGGCGGTCTCGGTCGATACGGATGATGTAACCTTCCAGTCCTGCCAACTCACCTGTGGTGATACGGAGGAGGATGCGGTTGCGAGCATAATAATGGTAAGGATGGAGCAGGAAACGGATGCGATCAGGTGATGTCTCTGCAACACGCATGAAGGGTTGCATCTGCGCATCGGGGATCTCTGCCACCTTGCCTGTGCTACAATTTTTGCATAGGCGAACGTTTGGGAAGTACTGGTCGAGATAGGCTTGTATCTCTTTGGGATAACCCTGGAAGAAGACCAGACCGCTGACAGTCGGCACTTCCTGATGCCGTACCTTATGTTTGCCTTGTTTTCTGAAATAGCGGACTGTCTTATGCACGAAATAGGTTCTTCCGTCCTCCTCCAACAGCATTTCCAACTTCTTCACTTTACTGTTGTGAACGAAGATGTAAGACCAGGTTGTTCCATCCGAGTGACGATACTTCTTTATCGCAGAACCAGTCTTTACGCCTGGCTCTGTAACGTGGTTGCCCTCTGGAGAAACAAGTTTCTCGTCGGCTGTAGAAAAAGAACTCGTACCATCCGGTTTCATAAATCCTATTCTACTTTATGTCCTCAGCTGCAACCATACATGACGGTTGTGGAAGCCAAGTCGATAGGTTCTTGTTGTGCATAATCTTAATCGTATAGATATAACTTTTTGCAAAAGTACGAAAAATAGTTGGATTACGTGTCAGATTTTATCATTTTCTGTATGCCACTCCCCAAATTTAACACATATTGTTTAGCAAAAGAGTTATCGGATATGTTTTATACCTATATTCCTATCATCTGGAATCTGCCAGCTCATTATATCCCCAAACCATGATGAGAACGAAAATGCCGGCGAGCATCATCAGGAGATTCTGCGTCTGCATGATCGCATCAAGCACCTGGGCAAGGGCACGGGAACCGGTAAGCAGGAAATCTATCTTCATGGAGAAGAGCCAGCCCTGTATCTGCTCCCATCCCTGGCAAACCACAGCAGCCACTACGCCGACAGCCACACAGGCTGCCGTCCACAGATGTTCCAATCGAATACGCTTAGCCAAAGCCTGCTTCTGATCAAGAGCCAGCACGGGCTTTTCCGGATCAAGACCCGGCAATGCCTGCATCACCCTATCAGAGAATCCATCATCCGGAATCTCCTCCATCCTGTTATCGGCAAAGAAAGCCTGAAGGAGCTGATCGTCTGTGGCGCTCAGCGGTTCAAGCTCCATACCATTTCTATTATCTATCATTTTATCGGTCATAACCATTATGCTTTAAGTAACTTGCAAGTTTCTGTTTTCCACGAGAGAGATGCGACTTGATGGTGCCTTGCGCCATTCCCGTCACTTCTGCTATCTTATCTATAGAGAGACCATCCATCAGCTGCAGCGTGATGCATGTCCGTTCGTTCTCGCTCAATATCCGCAGGGCATTGAGCAAATCCATCTTCAGTCCGGCATTCACTCCCTGCGCATTCTGCCGGGCAACCGCCGGAGTATCAATATCCTGCGTTTCCTTATGACTGCGGGTATAATCATACCACACATTATAGGCGATACGATAAAGCCAAGTGGAGAAGCTGGCTGTACCCTTGAAACCCGACAGATGGGTATAAGCCTTCACAAAGGTATCCTGCGCCAAGTCGTCACTCAGCTGCGCATCCCCCAGCGTCTGCCGTAGGAAGAACCCACGAACAGGTGATTGATACTTCTTGACCAGCAAGTCGAACGACTTGCGGTCGTGAAGCATCACCACCTTCGTAACGAGAGAAATATCGGATAACTTTTCCACTATATATATTAACTAATAACTGTTGTTTGATTTTTACACCGGAGTTCCATTATAACCTGTGCCCTGATCGCCATGGCGGTTTCTCCACCAATCCTTGATGGCTGGAAGTGAACCTATCAGGGTCTGTCCCAATCCATAGAAGAAGACCAAGGCTCCGATACCAGCCAGGAAGTCAGCCTCCCACCATGCGAACATGGCGCACAAGCCAGCTCCCAGGAAGGCATTTCTCAATCCTCGCTTCACCAGATATTCATCGCTCTGTTTGTCAATCGGACGGTCGCTTTCCGGAACATTGATGCCCTTCTCCATCGCCATCTCCGCCAACTTCATCCGGTCGTTGTGGCGGCGAATCAGATATCTGATAACCAGGAACACGATGATCAGCGGAGCAAAGACAAACAGCAGACCGAAGATGATACAGAAGATGATGATGACAGACAGCGCCCCGCCACCAAATACAGAACCGATGAAATCGAAAGGATCATCATAGTTGCCCAGACTGTACTTGGAATGATAAGAATGGTTTTCATTGTCATCTACATCAGCATAGTCGGAAGTATCCGTTGCGGTTGTATCAGAATAGGCAGCAATCGCCTCATCATCCTGAGCTGCGGATGCCTGCCCGGCAGCAGCCTGCTTATCTTCCTGCTGTGCTGCGGCAGGAGAAGCCTGCTTATCCACCTGTTGGGTAGTTGGATGATAACGATGTTTTGGAGCCGAAGATGCCAGAGATACCTGGGTAGCTCCGATGCTCATGATGAGCGCCAATGTTAATATCGCTTTCTTCATATCTAACAATATTTTTATAGTTTTACCTTGTTATTTATTATTTTTTCTATGTCTTAGACGCATCTCTTGGGAAATTAGTTGCAAAGAAACGAAATTTTTCTTATTTTTGCAAACAAAATCAAGAATAAAGGCATTATATGAAGACATTACCAGAAGATTTCATCCAATATACCCAAGAGTTGATGGGCGATGAACTGTTCCAGCAACTGAAACAGGGCATCACCGAGGGAGAAGCACCTACCAGCATCCGCCTCAATCCTTTCAAATGCAAGGAGGGAGAAGATGCTGCGGGCGAACCGATTCCATGGTGCCCTTCCACCGGCCGCTATCTCTCCACCCGTCCTAACTTCACCTTCGACCCATGGCTCCATGCAGGAAAGTATTACGTGCAGGAAGCTTCTTCCATGTTCGTGGATCTGGTGATCCGACAACTCGTTCACGACCCCGTGATGATGCTCGATCTCTGTGCGGCTCCAGGTGGAAAATCTACCGCCGTACGTGCTGCCCTACCGGAAGGCAGTCTTCTTTTCAGCAACGAACCGATGCGCACCCGATCGCAGATTCTTGCAGAGAATATCCAGAAGTTCGGTCATCCCGATATGATCGTCACCAACAACTATCCACGCGACTACAAGAAGTCGAAGCTTCAGTTTGATGTCATCCTCACCGATGTTCCCTGCTCCGGCGAAGGTATGTTCCGCAAGGATGATGGCGCCATCAGCGAATGGAGCCTGCAGAATGTGGACAACTGCTGGCATCTGCAGCGTGAAATCGTAAGCGATATCTGGAACTGCCTGAAACCAGGCGGTCTCCTCATCTACTCTACCTGCACCTTCAATGCCCACGAAGACGAAGAGAATATCGCCTGGATCTGTGAGGAGCTGGGGGCTGATCCAATCGCACTCAACGATATTGATGAAGCTTGGAATATCACGGGCAATCTCATCGGTACAGACATCCCTGTCTATCGTTTCCTCCCAGGCAAGACCCGCGGAGAAGGCATCTTCCTCGCTGTACTCAGAAAAGAGGGAGAACCGGAAATGGAGAAGGAAGATAAAAAGAAGAAGAAAGACAAGAATAAGGATAAAGGAAAGAACAGAGGAAACAAGGGAAAGGGTCTGCAGGTTCCAACAGACTGGATGAAGTATTCCGACTATGAAACGATAGCCGAAGACGATCACTTCTATGCCATCCCAAGCCGATGGAAAGCCATCTATGAGGATGCTGCCAGAAACCTGAAGGTGATACATGCCGGCATCAAACTGGGAACAAGCAAGGGCAAAGACATCATTCCCGACCAGAGTCTGGCACTCTCCACCGAACTCAACACTGAGGTTTTCCCACAGGTAGAACTCTCCTACGAGGATGCCATCCGCTACCTGCGCAAAGAGGCTGTGAATCTTCCTGCAGACACCCCCAAAGGCTACGTGCTCGTTACCTATCAGCAGATGCCTCTGGGCTGGGAGAAGAACATCGGCAACCGTGCCAACAACCTCTATCCACAAGAGTGGAAGATCAAGAGCAGCCACGTGCCGGAAGAGCCCTATGTCATCAGCAAGAAATAAGTATCAAGAAACAAGATAAGAATTCATCAAGAAGAACCAATTATCAGGAATGAATATGATCAGCATCATCGCTTGCATCTCTAAAGACAATAGAGCCATCGGCTACCAGAACCGACTGCTCTATCATTTACCATCAGATATGGTCCGCTTCCGTGAACTTACCACGGGGCATACCATCGTGATGGGCAGAAAGACATTTGATTCTCTCCCTAACGGTGCTCTTCCACATCGCCGCAATATCGTTGTCTCTAAAAGTCTGAAAGAGATAGATGGTGGCGAAGTATATCCTACCCTGGAAGAAGCACTCAGGGCTGCACAAGGCGACATCTTGTCTGCCCCCAAGGAAGATGCAGGAATAGCCAGCCCGGAAGAAATCTTCATCATTGGCGGAGAAAGCATCTATCGCCAGGCTCTTCCTGCAGCCCGGAAGCTCTATCTCACCATCGTAGATAAGGAGCCGGAACAGGCAGATACCTTCTTCCCTGCCATCGACAGTTCGGCTTGGGAAGTGACGGAAAAAGAAATGAGGAATGAAAACGGGTTGCCGTTCTCATTCCTCACCTATATCAGAAAATAAATTCGACCAGTACGGTTGAATAAATTCCTATTCTTCTGTTGTTTCGTCTTCCTCATCAGAAACCTGCTGAATATCCTTCAGAGAAAGCTGACGGTCGATGGCTGCATTGAAGGAGATGATGGTCTCGCTTCTGGAAAGACCCAATGGCTGCAACTTATCGTGGATAATCTCCAGGAGATGGTGGTTGTTGACTGCATAAATCTTGATGAACATATCAAAACCGCCCGTAGTATAATGACACTCTACTACCTCAGGAATCTTCTTGAGTTCTTCTACCACCTGATCAAACTTCTCAGGTTCCTTGAGGAACAGTCCCATATATGCACAGGTTTCGTAACCAATCTTCTCTGGATCGATAACAAATTGAGAGCCTTTAATAATGCCAAGGTTAGTGAGTTTGGCTACACGCTGATGAATGGCAGCACCGCTCACATTACAAGCACGTGCTACTTCCAGAAATGGGATTCGGGCATCCTGAGAAATCAGCTTCAGAATATGCCTATCTAATGAATCTAATACTTGTTTTGCCATAATTAATTATTATTTGCCTGCAAAGGTAGCACTTTTCTTAAAAAAAAGCAACTTTTCTATTAAAAAAAATAATAAATTAATATTATTTTTCCTTTTAGAGCATATTATTTCCTATTTTCTACAGCAGAATAGCTTATTTTCAATGCTTTTGCCTGGCGCAGCGCCTGCTTCACATCGGTAATCACTCCCATCCTGGTGTCCTGGTCTGCCTTGATGGAAACGGTCATCAGTTTCTGGTCTTCAGGCGACATCCGCTTCTTCTCGGCAGAGATATAATCCTGCACATCAGAAGCACTGGCAAACTTGTCATTCATCTGTATCTGGGTACCTGAGCCATATTTGCCCTGCAGATCCCTGGTTGGCTTTCCTATATAAATATGACTTACAGCCGACTTCTTGGTCAGGCGTGTGAGATTCTTTCCTTCAGGCATACGGCATTCCACCTTTAAGGTAACCTGTCGCATGTGGGTAACGATCATAAAGAAAAAGAGTACCGAGAAAATCAGATCCGGCAAAGATGACGTATTCAACTCCGGAACCGAATGCGATTTTTTACGAAAATTCATCATTTGGCGCCTCCTTTCTCCTGGGTTGACTGGGTTTCCTGTTTCTCTTCCGCATCAGCATCTACACTCTTGTCTTCATGAGTCATCGCATTGGCATACGACTCCGTAATGCGCTGAGGACAGAGCTTACGCACCTGCTCCTTCTGATCATTGTTCAAAAGCGCAAAGTCTCTATGATATTTCTTCTGGGCTGCCTCATTGCGAAGTTGCGCATAGGCTTCCATCAACTCATTCTGCATCTGGAAATAGAGGTTGTAGTTGGCATCACGGTCGCTCTCGATGGAAATCAGATGTTTCTTACCCAGGCGATGTACCAAGCGGACGGTTTCCTGCTTCAGATTTTCCAGCTTCATCGGCTGGTTGTTCACAAGCAGCGTATCTCCAGCCGTAAGATGAATCGCCATCAGACTGTTCTTATCCACCACCGATTCCTGCTGTTCCTTCTTCTGAGGTTCAGGCGAAGGCAGCTGGCGCAACAATCCCTTATCCACATCCATGGATGTGGTTACAAGGAAGAATATCAGCAGCATAAACGAGATGTCGGCTGTTGAGGTGGTATTCAATCCCGGGGTTTCGTTACGATTCCTTCTTATCAGCATTGCTTTATGATATGATACTAACTATTTTTTTTGATTGATAATTACAGGCTGTTACTGCTTCTTTCGGATATATCGGGTGGCACCGAAGCAAACGGCTCCAATGCCTGCCAGCAACATCAGCAGCGAGGTGATGACAAACATATCTGAAAGTTTCAGCCACAACCAGTCGGCGTAGTTCTCGCCATTGATGAGCTTCGGATCGGAACCTCCCAAGAGGAAGGTAAGAATCAGAACTGCCAGCAAGGTAAGCCAGGTGATACGGAAGATACGACGCACCGGCACACCATTCACCACGGCTTCCGACTTGCTACTCCGGTAATCCTTCACCATCGAATAGACAGCCAAGCCTACTCCTCCTATCAGGAAAAGCCACATCAGGATGATGAGCACATCGGTAAAAAGAGGGGCATTGAAGTCGGGGTTCTCATCGAAAGGCAAATCATAACCTATCAGATAGAACAGACCGAAAACCAGCACAGCCAAACCTATCATCAGACGGAAAACCTTCTGAGATATCTGTTCGGCAGACTTGTTTTTCGCCTTTGAATTCGATTTTGAAAATTGAAATTTAACCATAGATTCAAAGATAAAGCTATTTTCTCTTGGCAATGATATCCATCAATGTAACAGCCGATTCTTCCATCTGACTGGTGAGATGTTCTACCTTGGAAAGGATATAGTTATAGAACACCATCAGAATCAAGGCTACAATGATACCGAAGATGGTAGTAATCAGCGCCACCTTCATACCCGAAGCCACGATGGTAGGACTGATATCTCCCGCCTGCTGAATCTGGTCGAAAGCCATCACCATACCAATCACCGTACCCAGGAATCCGAGGGAAGGAGCCATGGCGATGAAGAGCTTGATCCAGGAACATCCCTTCTCCAGGTTGGCAGCCTGCACGGTACCATATCCACTTACTGAGCGCTCGATATCATCGAGATGCTCATCTATATGCATCAATCCCTGATAGCAGATAGAAGCTACAGGTCCACGGGTATTGCGGCAAAGTTCCTTGGCACCTTCCACATCCCCAGCCTCTACCTTCTGGTCGATATCCTGCATCAGCTTCTTGGCATTGATTTCAGAAAGGCTGAGATAGATGATGCGCTCAATACAGAAAGCCAGACCCACGATGAGAGCGATGGCAACGAGCGACATAAAGCCGGCATTACCCTCTATGAACTTCGTCTTAAGAGCTTGATGAAATCCGATATTCTCGTCTTGTGCCATGACAGGCAGAGAACACATTACTGTGAAAATGAATATTGCGAAACGCGCAATAGCTGTATTTTTCTTCATAATCATATATACCTTATTATATATATAAAAAAGCGGAAAGAGGGGGATTCGAACCCCCGATTCCCTTTAGGGGAATACACGCTTTCCAGGCGTGCCTCTTCAGCCACTCGAGCACCTTTCCAGTTTCGAAGTACAAAATTATCACTTTTTATTCGAAAATCCACATATTCGTTTACTTTTTACATTTCTTTAACTAGAGAACATATAAAACAAGCGCCCTGAAAGGGCAAAAGCATCTATTTTAAAGCTTTTGCCCTTACAGAGCGTATGAATAAATTTCCAATCTTATTTTTCAGGAATAATCTCGAAGATTTCGGCTGAACCATCCAGCTGAACCTTCGCTGCCTTCTTTACCAAATCTATCTTGCAGAATGACTGGTCGATGTTGGTTGTTGCCAATACCTTGCCCTTGGCATTCAGCTGACGACAAACCAATGATTTGCCTGGAGCCAACTTCAACAGCAGGGTGTAACCCTTTACATTCTTTTCTACACCCATAGTAAGGGTGCCCTCGTTGGTGAAAGAGGTGCAAGGGTTCTCATCGAAACCATACATCGCTGCCTGCAGATTGCCTGCTTCAACAGGGAAGCTCAAACGATCTGGGGTAGTTGGGTTCACCTCGAAAGTACGGACTGCAGCCCAGTTGCGCTTGTCAGACTTCAACTTCTTGATGCGGATATAACGAGCCTCAACAGGAGAATCGGTCTTCCAGTTAATGATATACTGCTTCTTCAACTCACCGGTAAGCGCCTTCCACTCCTTCTTGTCAAGAGAATACTCCAAAACTGTATTGTCGAAGTAATCCACATCATCTACAGAGTTACGGCCCTGAAGGATTCTTACCTCAGAAACAGAACGAACACAACCTAAGTCTGCACCAATCCAGTCGCCAGTGTTCTGACCATTACCTGATGTATAATAGGTAGTAGAATCGTTGTCAAACATCGCCTTACTCTGGGTAGTTCTCAAGGTTGCGTAAGTACCGATACCCTTATAGAAAGCAGGCACCTTGCCAGTCAACTTCTTGAAGAAGCCAGAAGCCATATCATCCATAGACTGCTCATAGAATGGCTGCAATACCATGGTTCCAGACTTATGCTTCTCGTAAGCAGCCACATCTTCCTTGCTCATACGGTTGTTTACATAGCCATCCCAGAAAGCCTGGTCATTACCAGCCTTGTACTCCTTGATGAGCTGCATGGTCTTCAAGCCACGGTTACCCAACTTGCCAAACTCTGTCAACCAAGGACGGAGTTCCTTCATCAGCAAGGCATTCTTGCAGTTTGCCTCCATCTGAGCAGGTGCATTCTTCACCTTTTCAAATTCCTTCTGCAAGGCATTGAACTCAGCATCTGTAAAGTTGTCGATGCGGAAGCTCTTGGTTTCCCATGATTCGATACGGCGATAACCGGTCTCTGTATCGCATGAGTGCATGGCGAAGGTGCGATAAGCATCGTGTGCCTCTGGAGTGAGATCTACCAGACCACGCTCCCAGTTGTCGAGCGGATTATAGTTGGCGATATTCCATGCATAGTCAGCTACACCGTAGAGAGCCAGCTTGGAAGCTTCTCCATGCTCCATTGGGTTGCTCACGAAACCACAGAGATCCTTGTTGGTCAGGTCGGTCTGCAAACCGTAGGTAGGACCCTGCATGATGATATGGCGTGCATAATCAGTTACTGGGAAGTTCCACCAGTAATAAGCAGGACGCTTGATACGGGAGTTCACCCAGTCGAGCGTCTCGCGGGTCAAATCACTACATACCACATCACCTGTCCAGAATACATTGATAGATGGATCGAGGGTATTACCGAAGATAGCCAGAGAACCGGTTGGTTTTGGATTCGCCCAGAGACGGGTATAATCGGTAGGACACATCACGAGCGGTGTAACATCGCCCTTAGCCTTCACAAACTCCTTAGCCAGGCGGTTCAAGAGTTCAGACTGCTTGACAGGATTGGCACCCTCGCCGGAAATATCATCAAAGAAAATAGCGAAAGAACGTACACCGAGATCGTACATCAAGTCAAGCTTGTGAACCAGATTCTGATAGTCTTCCTCGTTCCACTTGATATCCTGTCCCGGATGGATAGCCCATACGAAATCTACACGGTTGCGACGGCAAGCCTGTACGAGTTCGCTGATGTTCTTAGCCTCTTTCTCAGGATAAGGCAAGCGCCAGTTAGGGCAGCTGTGATAAGGATCATCCTTTGGACCATAGAGATAGGTGTTCATCTTGTTCTTTCCATAATAATCGATGAGGGAAAGACGCACCTGATGAGACCAAGGCTCACCATAGAAGCCCTCTACCACACCACGGTTTGGAAGATCAGGGTAGTCGTTGCAAGTGGTATAAGGCATCTGGCCCTTTGCCATCTCGCTGTTTACAATCTGGCGCAAGGTCTGCAAGCCATAGAAAGCACCACGCTCATCGTATCCCACAATCTGGATACCCTTGGCATCAGCCTTCAGGCTGTAAGCACCCGATACAGGCTTCACTCCTGCTTTAGCTGCAAGTTTCTCACCGAAATCGATGGTCAGGCGAATGCCCTTGGCGTTAGCGGTCAAGAATTTCACATCATCAGCAAACTTACCTTTCTTGTCAATCACCTTGACACCCTTCTGCAGGTCGAGTCGGTTAGCAGCATCCACATTCAGGAGATGTGGTGTAGGACTCACGATGAGTCCGTGATGATCCAGTTTCTTACCAGGAATCATGTGCACGTCCTGCTTTTCAGAACGCTGGCCGCTCAGGTCTTGTGCCTGAGTGCCCTGTGCAAATGCTGCCATCAACATAGCAGCCAAAATCACTTTTCTAGTCATAATGAATAGTTTGGTTTTAATATTAAGCTTATAATTTTTATTATTTCATAGGGTAAAGACGCTTTTCTGATTTAATTCAGGTGAAAGACGCTTTCTACATTCTTATTCGTCTGTTCAGCGAATTCCTCCTCACTCACTCCGTATGCCTTCGCCAGCGTCTTGAGCACTTCTATTACGAAAGCGCTTTCATTGCGCTTGCCACGATAAGGCACGGGAGCCATATAAGGACTGTCGGTCTCCAGGATGATGCGATTCATAGGAACCGCAGCCGGAAGGTCTTCTCTGAGATGACTGCTCTTGAAAGTAGAAACACCGCCGATACCCAGCACGAAGTTATCGAAAGAGAGAAGCTCTTCAGCCTCCTTCTGATTGCCGGTGAAGCAGTGGAACACGCCACCAGGCAGTTCTTTCTGATACTGACGGAGCAAGTGCACCATCTCGTTCTGTGCCTTGCGACAATGAATCATCAGGGGAAGTCGGGTTTCTACCGACCATTTCACCTGTTCCTCGAATGCCTCCAACTGCTCCTGCTCAAACTCACGGCTCCAATAATAATCCAGTCCGATTTCGCCAATGGCGATAAAGTCAGAAATCTGCATCTTTCGGAGTTCAGCCAGCTGCTCCTTCCAGTCTGCCTTCACCTCTTCAGGATGCAAACCGATCATCGGATAGGCATAACCCGGATATTCCCGACTCAATGCCAGGACAGCGTGCGTGGTCTTCACGTCGATGGCAGGCAAGAACACCTTGCCTACCCCCGCTTCCCTGGCACGAGCGAAAGCTTCCGCTCTATCCTCATCAAACTCTTCTGCATCGAGATGAGTATGCGTATCTATTACTTTGAACATTGAACTTTGAACTTTAAACTTGATGATTAGTACTGGCGCTTCATCATTTTCTGTGCATACTTCGCCAACTCTTCCTTACGCTCAGCAGGCACATTCACAGCATCAAGATACTTCTTGCTCTGCTCGAAGTAATAGGCAATCTTATCCTGTGCCATCTTGTCGATACCGATCACATTATAGAGACGGGTAACAGCAGCTACCTTCTCATTGCGGTCGAATTCCTTGGCATCCACCCATTTCTGGAGTTCAGCACGCTGGGCATCGTTGGCATGGTTGAAGGCATTGATGAGCATGAAAGTCTTCTTGTTGGAAGTGATATCACCACCGATAGCCTTACCAAACACCTTGGAATCACCATATACATCGAGGAAATCATCCTGCAGCTGGAAAGCCAAGCCGATCTGCTCGCCAAACTTATAGAGATTGTCAGCATCCTCAGCAGAAGCATCAGCCAGGATGGCACCAATCTTCAGGGCACAAGCCAGAAGCACACTGGTCTTGAGGCGAATCATCTCGATATACTCCTCTTCCTTCACATCATTGCGGTTCTCAAACTCCATATCATACTGCTGTCCCTCTCCAATCTCAAGGGCTGTAGTAGTAAAGAGCTTCATCACCTTGGCAAGATGCTGATCGTCGCACTGTGCCATTCTCTCGTAAGCCAACACCAACATACTGTCACCAGAGAGGATAGCCGTATTGGCATCCCACTTCTTGTGTACAGTCTCATGACCACGACGGAGGTCAGCATTATCCATCAGGTCGTCGTGCAAGAGAGTATAGTTGTGATAAGTTTCAAGAGCTATCGCATTCATCAGAATCTTCTCAGGATCATTCTTGAAGAGATTGTATCCCAAGAGCATTAAAACAGGGCGAATACGCTTTCCACCTAAAGAGAGCACGTACTTCACCGGTTCGTAAAGCGACAATGGTTTACGATTGTATGGGAGATTTGCCAGGAAATCATTCACCATTACCAATAATTCTTCTGATGTCTTCATATCTATCATATTTCTAATTTATAATATCTGATTTATAATCTGTCTTGAAATTGAGTATTCAGTTATTTTATCTTTTATAACTGGAATACCACCGGAATAGCAATCATGGTACGGCACACCTTGTTCTTGTCCATACCCGGTTTCCATTTGGGCATCATCTTCATCACGCGCAGTGCCTCAGCATCAAGGGCAGCATCCACCGAGGTACTTACCCTGGTATTGGCGATGCTTCCATCCTTGTTCACGATGAAGGTTACCACCACCGTGCCCTGTACCTTGTTGTTCTGTGCCACCTTCGGATACTTCAGGTTCTTGGTGAGCCATTGCATAAATGCCGACCAGCCTCCCGGGAACTCCGGAATCTTCTGCACCACGGTAAACTTGATAGGAGCCTCAGCCTGTGTATCTGCCGGATCCACCGCCGTCTCAGGAGCCGCCTCCTTCACGTCAGCCCCTTCTACCACGCCCGAACCATCACCGATTACCAGCTCGCTGGTAGTAGTGCTGATCTTTTCCGGTGTCTTCTTGACCATTTGCTGCTCGGTAGGTTTCACCTCCTGGGTGATAGCCTGCGAGGCAGGTGCCTTCGCCATAGCCTCCGCACTCACCATATCTTTCTGGTCGGGCGGAGTTGACATTTCCATATCTTGCGAAAGATCTTCAAAGTTCTCTGCCCAGTCGTCATCTCCCTGCGGATTTCTGGAATATTGCAATCCTACAAAAAGAAGCGTAAAGGCAATAAGGAGTCCCAGCAGGAAAAAGGTTACCCGCTTGTCCTCCAACTGTGCACGATCTGATTTCTTTATTTCCACAATATCTATTATCTACTATTTGCAGACTTGTTCACCCGTTTTTGGGGTCCAAACTGCAATATTTTACATTCTCTTTCGTTATTTTCTACAAAAACATTGCAAATTTACGTCTTATTTCTCAAAAAAGCCGTATCTTTGCCAAAGAATTAGATATTTTAAATGAAAAAAGTTGTTTTTTCCATTATATTGACGCTTTTTGCGACAAAAATGGGGGCTCAAGAGAGTCAGACGGGGTATAACTTCCTCCGACTCCCCGTCAGTGCCCATGCTGCCGCCTTGGGAGGCGATAACATCACCTTGATAGAAGATGATGCGGCACTTGCTTTCCATAACCCAGCCCTGCTAGTGTCGGTGAACGACCGTACCCTCAACTTCAACTACATGAACTATATGAAGGGGGTGAATATGGCATCAGCTTCATTCAACCGCATCGTCGGAGAGAAGGCATCGTGGGCGGTATCGGCCCAGTATGTGGATTATGGCAAGATGAAGCAGACCGATGAGAACAACATCCAGATGGGTGAATTCTCGGCTAAGGATATCTGTCTGGCGGGTACTTTCTCCTACCTGCTCAGCGAACGCATCGTAGGTGGCATCACTGCCAAATTCATCACCTCGTATATCGGTGATTACAACTCCATCGCCATGGGAGTGGATCTGGGACTCAACTACTACGATTCGGAAGAAGAGTGGTCGGTTTCCGCAGTAGCCAGAAACCTGGGTGGACAGCTCAAGGCTTATGATGAAGAATACGAGAAGATGCCGATTGACCTACAGGTGGGTGTCAGCAAGCACTTCATCAATACCCCCTTCCGCATTTCAGCCACCTTGGTGAACCTGAACCATTGGGATAAGGGAATCAGAAACCATGCAGTATTAGGTGCCGACCTGCTGTTGGGCGAAAGCCTCTGGGTGGGAGCCGGCTATAACTTCCGACGCCACGATGAAATGAAAATCGTAAACGGAGAAGATGAGACCAGCAGCCATGGAGCCGGATGGTCGTTGGGTGGCGGTATCAATCTGGAGCGCTTCCATCTCAACATCGCCTACGGCAAATACCATGTCAGCAGCAATAGTCTGCTGCTGAATATCGACTACAGATTATAGAATACGGATTATAGAATACAGATTTATAGAACAGATAAACTTTTCAGATTTAAAGATATGAAGAAGATTACAATAGCAATTGACGGTTACTCTTCTTGTGGAAAGAGTACCATGGCAAAGGATCTTGCCAAGGAAATCGGATATGTGTATGTAGATACAGGTGCCATGTATCGCTCAGTTACGCTCTATGCCCTGCGCCACCAGCTCTTCGATGAGGATGGCAAGGTAAAGGTAGCTGAGTTAGAGGCTGAGATGCCAAACATCCACATCTCTTTCAAGTTCAACGCCGAAACCGGTCGCCCAGACTGCTATCTCAACGGTGAGTTGGTAGAAAAGGAGATCCGCTCGCTGGAGGTATCCAATCACGTAAGTCCAGTGGCAGCCATCCCATTCGTAAGAGAGGCATTGGTAGCCCAGCAGCAGAAGATGGGCGAAGACAAGGGCATCGTGATGGATGGCCGTGACATCGGTACCACCGTTTTCCCTAACGCAGAACTGAAGATCTTCGTTACGGCAAGCTCTCAGGTAAGAGCACAGCGCCGTTTCGATGAGCTCAAGGAGAAAGGAATGCCTGCCGACTTCGAGGCTATTCTGAAAAACGTAGAGGAGCGTGACTACATTGACACCCATCGTGAGACTTCTCCTTTGCGCAAGGCTGATGATGCCCTCACACTCGACAACAGTGAGATGACAATTCCGGAACAGAAGGAATGGTTGATGAAACAGTATCAAAAAGCCGCAGAAAAGTAACAAAAAGCTACTTTGTCGTAGAATGCCCAAAGACGATTGCAAAAATATATTAAATTTTCAGTTTAATATAAAAAAACTGCCATTTTAAAGAATTGGCTTTGCAAAAAAACGTTGTTTTAATTATCTTTGCAGACATAATGACAAGGTAGTAATGATATAGATTATAAATTTTGAGTTAATTACTGTTTTTTGAAGGTGATAAGTCCTCGTGAGAAGATTTATCACCTGTTTTTATTTGATGAGATGAATCATCAGACTACCTGTTTCTCTTTATGATAAAGTATCCTTGATGATTTTCTCCTTGCATTCTTCCATCAGCCATTTAGGAGTACTGGTAGCACCACAGATGCCTACGGTATTCACCCCCTTCAGCCAATCCATATTGATTTCTTCGGCACTCTCTATCTGATAGCTGTTAGGATTCACGCTCTTGCACTCCTTGAAGAGCACCTTTCCATTGCTGCTCTTTCTGCCACTGACAAAGAGGATGACATCATGCTTGCTGGCAAAGGATGCGATGTTTGGCATTCTGTTAGCCACCTGGCGGCAGATGGTATCAAAGCTCTTGAAGGTTGCGCCCTCTACGATATGCTCCTGGCAATACTCGATGATGCGATGGAACTCATCCAGACTCTTGGTGGTCTGGGAATAGAGATAGATATCACGGTTGAAATCCAACTTACCTACTTCCTTCAGATGCTCTACATCCTCAAACTTCTCTACCACGAGGGCATGACTCTCGGTCTGTCCTACCAGTCCCAGCACCTCGGCATGTCCCTTCTTTCCGAAGATGACAATCTGCGCCTCCGGATTGCTCACATACTGCTTCTTGATGCGGCGCTGCAACTGGAGTACTACCGGACAGGTGGCATCAATAATCTCAATATTATTCTTCTCTGCCAGCGCATAAGTCTCAGGGGGTTCACCATGGGCACGAAGCAGCACCTTCACACCATGAAGCTCCTTCATCTCCTCATGGTCGATGGTGATGAGCCCTGCCTCATGCAGGCGCTCCACCTCCATGCCATTATGCACAATATCACCCAGGCAGTAGAGTGTACTGCCCTTTTCCAACTCTTCTTCAGCTTTCTTGATGGCAGTGGTTACGCCGAAGCAGAAACCACTACCATGATCTATTTCTATCTGCATCACTTTACATTTATTCTAATTACAACTTTGGCATTCTCCGGATCATTGGTAATCATGAGAATACGAGGATGCTTGGCACGCGACTTCTTCAGATCGGCAGCCACGGCTGTCACCTTCATCTTCACGGTCTCTCCCGGCTGAATCTTACTCTTCTTCAGCTGTACCTGCAAGCCCATGGTAAACATCTGCATGCTTCGGATATCCAAAACCGACTTACCCTGGTTGCTAACCAGGATTTCACCCTTCCGCTTCTTCTTGCCGTTGAAGTTACCCAGATTCAGATCGGTAGTAGAGAGTTCCACCTTCGGAGCCTGTTCCTTCTGCTCGGCAGTCAACTTGTCGAAACTTGGCAGGAGAACGGCAGAAACCACGATTTCCTTCTCTGGAGCAATCTTGTCGCCAGGACGCTCACCCAGATAAACAGAAGTCTGATTCAAGCCGAAATCACGCAGCTTCTTCGAATCCAGCACGAAGGTAATCTCTGCAGAACGGTGAGGAGCCACCCTGGATGGCGAAACCGTCGCCTGGAGATAGTTAGGAAGATGCATTACCACAGGTTCCATCATCTCCTCTGTAGGATTGAAGATATGGATGCGCTGTACCGGACGGTCGCCACGGTTTACATCATCAAACTCCACCTCCTGGGCATCCGACTTGAGTTCGCCAAGCAGTTCATTATATGGACCTGCGAAATCTACCACATTGCTCACTACCCTACCACGCATAGAGAGGATAAAAGGTTCCTCCGATGCATTGCTATAGAGGCATATCTGCTTGTGGAAGGTACCCATCTGCTTCGCATCATACACCGCCTTGACCAAGAAGCTGTCGCCAGGAGCCACACTGTTCTTCGGATACACCACTTCTGTACATCCGCAACTCTTATACACCTGATGGATGATCAGCGGTCTGCTGCCCTCATTCTTCATCAGGAACTCAGCGGTCACCGGCTTGCGGAATACTACCTGTCCACAATCCACGATCTCGTTCTGAGTACTTATTTTCTGTGCCGACGCAGACACCGCCAACAGCGATGAAAGCATCAATATATTCATCCGTTTCATACTATTCTATTCGTAATTATCAATCCTTATATTAATTATTAACTGTCATCTTATATGCCTCCGTACGACCACCAAACTCCGGACTGTAGGTACACTCTGCCGTGCAGGAGCCCGACTGGTAATCGCCCTTACGGTCAACATAATATTCCATTTCTACGAAATGCTTACCTTTAGATAAACGATCAAAATAGAAATTTGTTGTATTATCCTTAGGAGAAACATAACATTCCATACCCCACTGGTAACCGCTCAGCTGATTGACAGGCTCCAGACAGGCTGCCCGCTTGTCCACGATCTTCACGAAATCGTAGTCACGGTCGGCGGTGATGATGAGTGTTACCTTCACCTTCTCTCCCACCTTCGCCTGCGCCTTGCCCCTGCCCTGCGATTCAGCAGGAACGATGACACGGCGCACCTTGATGCCCGATTCGGCAGAAGCGATTTCGCTGATAGGCTGCTTGAACTCTGCATACACGGCACCCCAACTGGTATAATCGCTTTTCTTGTTGATGCTCAGGGTAGATGCCTTACCCGCCTTTTCGGTCTTGACATAACCCAGCGCAGTAGAATCCTGCGGCATCGGGAGCTGCTTGCCATCCAGTTTCAGCACGGCATTCTCAGCCTTTCTGTTCCAGTTGCTCTCATTGCCCTTCATAAAGGCATAGACAGCATCCACGGTGTTCACCGGAGTATCCCAAGACTGGGTGCGTTTCGACATCAGGAGCCAGCGCTGCAGTTCCTCGATGGTCTGCTTGTCGTTCGGCTTCAGCATCTGCATCGCCTCTATCACGGATACCTGGGTTGGTATCTTATAGTTTCTCCAACTGTACAATGCCTTGCGGGTATCGTAGTAGCGGCCCATCTCCTCGCGATAAACGGCATATTCGTTCACGCTCTGCAGATATTCGCCTGCCTTCTCGCGGTAATCGGCATTCTGCTGGCAGTTCTTGGCGAGCACCACGGCTGCACGTGCCTTACCATAGATGGTGAAATCGCCGGTCATCTTCGACATCTTTTCCAGAAGATAAGTCTTGTCAACCTCCTGATTCTGCTTCATCTTTCTGCCATCCATCGAGAGGATGTAGAGATAATGCAGCGCCTGCTCGCTAGGACTCACCTTGTGCTTTTTCTCCTCCTGCTTCTTCATTTTTCTTACTTCCTGGGCAGTCTGCCAGGAGAGATAATTGATGGCGGAAGTCAGCATCTTAGCGGTAGATTTCTGAACGCCGGCAACGGCATTCAGACGAACCATCATTTCGGCTACCGACGTTGTCATGTATCTGCTGCCCTTCATTCCCTTCCACCAGGAGAAGGAACCATCAGCATTCTGCAACTTCTTCAGTTTCTCCACCTGATTCTGCAAGCGGATGGTCTCCTGAGAGAGATTCTGCTCTGGCTGTTTTTCCAGCGAGAGATGCTTCTGGATATGGGTGGTGATGGTATTGGCGTAGATGGCAGACATCAGCGAGATGGCATCCTCCTCATCCGGATTGCTGATAGACGGCAGCGCCTTGACCATCAGCCAACTAGGATTGTTGGTATATTCCACGGTCACCTTTGCATTCTCTGCTCCCTTCGCCTGCTTGCCCTCCTTGTTCAGGAAAAGCTTGTTCAGGCTGAAGATCTGCTCGCCCGGCTGATGCAGGGTGATAGGCAGGGTGTTCACCACAAGTTCACGATTGCTCAAAACAGGCAGATAGTGCTGTTCGCCGTCGCTGTAGCCATTGCCGGCTGCCACCACCTTATTAATATATACACCTTCTTTCAGACCTTGAACATCGAAGGAGACGGTAGCAGAACCCTCGGCATCGATGCGATAGCCCTGGGTCTTCTGCCAAACCACCTTCTGGGTTTCGGCATCCAGAATCTGCATGCGGGCATTGCCGTTCACCTTCTTATCTGAGGTATTGAAGAGTTTCACCACGATGGTGCTCTTATCGCCTTCACGCAGGAATCGAGGCATGTTAGGCTGCACCATCACGGTCTTCTGAGCCACAGCCTCATCCACCAGCAAACCGTTGCGCATCTCCTTGTCATGAGCCAATCCCATGAACTTCCAGGTAGTCACGCTCTCCGGCAGAGTGAAATTGATAGCCACATTGCCCTGATTGTCGCTTTCCAAGGCAGGATAGAAGAAGGCGGTCTCGTTCAGGTTTTCACGCACCTGCACCTTGTCGAGGTACTGTCCTGCATCTGAGCCTGAACCACCAGCAAACTGCGGCATCTCTTCTACTACATCAAAAACCTTGTTGGCAGATGGAGCAGCAGCTCCGACACGGGCCATCTGATTTCCACGAGATCTCATGACTTTCGCTTCATCTCGAACCAGCTCGTCTTTCACCATAGAATGCTTTTCTATACGAACTGCCTCAACAGTTCCGCCATAAGAACGTTCCAACTTGCTCAGTTGCACCGCTTGCATATAAGCAGAAAAGCTAAAGTATTTGCCATCAAACTTATCCACATCCAACTCCTTTTCATCATAATACTTGGTAGGATAAGTACCAGCCAATCCCATCTTATAATACTTCAGATTGCTCTTCCAATAGCAGTCTGGCAACCACTGGCTGAATCCCAGTGACATTTCCCAGGTATGTTCAGCCAACTGGTCGAGCGACTTATCATAAAGCACACTCATCAGCTGTGCCTTGGCTGGCTTTCCGTCAGGAGTCGTCACATGCAAGGTCCACTTCTCCTTCTGTCCCGGAGTGAGACGGTCGCGGAAAGTCTTCCAGGTGATATTCAATTTCTTTTCCGGCAAAGGACGGGCGATGCTGATTTTTCTGGTATAGCATTCGCCGTTCTTCACGAAACTATAGTTGATTACCACACCCGAAGCATATTCCTCTCTGTAGGCGAATGGCAGGGTAACGATACTGTCGCCCAACTCCCAGGCGCCTTTCTCCAGCAGTTTGTTGCCGGCGATGATGGAATATACGATGTGCGCTCCGTTTTCAGAAGAACCCACCTGCACATATACCGGCTTTCCATCACGAGGGAAGGTCTTCGCCGTCTGGTAATACCATTCGGTGGTTGGTTCCACCGGATGGGTATCCTTCATGCTGAAAAGGGTGAATTTCTGCTGCAGGGTGTCCTGTCCGCAGATTGCCTCCAACTGATGAACGCCAGATTTCCAAACCTGGGCAGATGATGCTGAAGGTGTTGAAGAAGCTGCATATTCCTTGATGGCAACCGGCGCATTCGCCTCAGCCACCTTCCATTCACCACCATCAATACGATATTTCAAATTGCTGGCAATCGGCATTCCACTGGCATTGCGGTAAGCGAAGGTCAACGTCTTCAGACTGTCTGCCTCGATACGCTTAGGAAGATTCACCGTGAGGATGGTTGACTTGGTGCCCAGAGGCAGACTCATCACGCCCTCGTGGCTTTCGCCGCTGATGTCGGTAACGATTGCCGAGACCTCGAAGTTGAAGAAACGAGCCTGGCGCATGAAATCGCTCATATCACCCCCGTTCTTCCCCGACAAGGAAGCCTCCAGCGGAATCTCTACATCGAAGGTTCCGTCTTCACGGGTCACGCAACTGTCAGTCTTCACCAACTGTCCGGAAGAGCCTGCGCCCCACCACCAGAGCTGATTTCTGCGGGTCACCTGATACTCCACCTTGGCACCCTGTACAGGCACACCGGCATAGGTCTTTGCCGAAGCCTTCACCACCACGGTATCGCCCCAGGTATATTTTTCGTTCACCTTCGGGAAGGTAATCTCGAAGGTTGGACGCTTATACTCCTCTACTCTGACATATTCTGTTGCCGTACCGTTCACGGAGATGGAATACTGTCCCGTCTGTCCCTCCTTCGGCAATTCGAAATCTACGGAAGCCGTACCGTATTCGTCGGTCGTAGCCTTCTGTTCAGCCACCTGCTTCCAGTTGGCGTCTCTCAGGATAAACTTCAGTTCCATGCTCTTGCCTGGCACACTGGCATCCAAGCCCTTCTTCACGATGTAGGAAACGGCAGATGCATGCACCTTCTGTCCCGGGCGATAGATGGCACGGTCGGTAAACAACTGATATTTCACCTCATCATCCTTCTTCTCGTAATAGCGGGCACGGGAGAGGTAGATATCCTTGGCAGGCGCAAACTTATCGCTATTGGTGGAAATCAATACATTTCCATCCACATTCTTGAAGTAAGCCTCGCCCTGGGCATCTGTCGTCAGTCGGGCATGAATGAGTCTCTTGAACTTGCCCGTCTTGTCGTCATAGTTTCTGTCATAGAGCACTATCTTCGCACCCGGAACAGGTTGACCGTCGGTAGCATTCACCACCACATAGCAATGCCTGTCATCAGGCAACTGCTGAATCATCACCGCCAGATTGCTCACATAGAAAAGCTGTCGCTGCGGAGCAATGCCGGTATTATCCGAAGTCACCTCCATCAGATAGGCACCTAATGGCAGATTGCCTCCTATTTCGATGGAATCCTTTACCTCTTCGTAATCCGGGCGACCATAGTAGTTGCGGCTGAAATCCTTCTGATGCAGCTTCGTGGTCTTCTTCAGGAGCATCTTATAGGTTGCCTCATCCTGCGCATCATATTCATTATCCGCTGTGATATTGAGACGGGAAAGCCGAATGTTCAGATTCTGGAGATTGCGCACATTCAGATGCACCCATTTCTTTTCCGAAGGGCGAAGCACCAATGGCATATCCTGCACCTGGAACATCGGTTCGGTGAGGCGCTTCTGTGCATTCCTCAGCACATTCATTCTCGACCATCCGCCCCATCTATTCAGTGCATAGTTGATATAGTTGAGCTTATCCAGCGGTTTGGCATCGGTAGCACCTTCCATGAAGCGGAAGTGCTCCACGGCAAGTTCGCCTGCCTCCGGAATATCCTGATAGACGTGGATGAGCGAGTCGATGGTATTCAGATACTTCGACTTTCTGACCTCTCTTACGTCATCCTGGCGGTATTTCTCGATAAGCTTGTAGGCACAGAGACAGGCTGCACCCCGATTTTCCACCTTATTATAATAGGTGTACATCAGCAGATACGCCTCCTTGCTGTCTGCCTCGAAACCGATGAGATGCAGCAAATCGTTGTTGAAGGAACTGCCATCCACCCCCTTCAGCGTCAGCGGTACATACCCGGTAGAAGCATTTCTGGCAAGAAGTTCAGGCTGCTCCAGGGCTTTCTTGAAGAACTCCTCGCTCTTCTTCCCATTCACCTCCCTATACACCTTGCCGAGCACGGCATATCTCACAGCCTTCAGCACGGGGTCTTTCGCTTTCAGTGCTTCCGTTTCCATCCGCTTCACATTGGGCGTCAGCGAGTCGGGAGAAATCTCTCTCCAGAGTATCGCCTGCCTTATCTCAGCCGCCAGCAGCTGGCCGTAGTCTTTAGCCGCCGTAGCCTTGGAGATGATTTTCTTCATCACCCCTATCTCGCTCTTAGGCTGGTCCTTCTGAGCGATGATATCAGCTTGTTTCCACAAGTTGTCGTAGGTTTGAGCCGTTGCTTGCAGCATGGCAAACACGGTTATAAGGAGTGTTATAATGTTTCTTTTCATAAGCCAATTGTATGTTATGTTAATCGCAAATTGTTAAACATCAAACTTTTCAATGCAAAAATACAAAAAATATCTGTTTTCTAACCTATAAACTGAAACTTTTTAGTATCTTTGCACCAAATTCATGCAAAATTCTAAAAATACACATTAAAAAAACAATGGCAGAGAAAAAGTATGGTCATTTTGATGACGCCAATCGCGAGTACGTGATTACAGATCCAAAGACTCCATGGCCTTGGATCAACTATTTGGGTAACGAGGATTTCTTCTCGCTTATCTCCAACACAGCAGGTGGGTATTCTTTCTACAAGGATGCCAAGTTCCGTCGTCTCACCCGCTATCGCTACAACGGGGTACCTATGGACAACGGTGGTCGCTACTTCTACATCAAGGATGGCGATACCGTCTGGAATCCAGGCTGGAAACCATGCAAGACGCCACTCGACAGCTATGAGTGCCGCCACGGCATGAACTATACCCGCATCACGGGCAGCAAGAACGGCGTAGAGGCAAGCGTTCTCTTCTTCGTTCCACTCCATACCTGGGCTGAAGTCCAGAAGATGACGCTCAAGAATCAGACTAAGGAAGTAAAGACCCTCAAGGTGTTCTCCTTTGCGGAATGGTGCCTCTGGAATGCCGCTACCGATATGGAGAACTTCCAGCGCAACTTCTCTACAGGCGAAGTGGAGGTAGAAGGATCTACCCTCTATCACAAGACGGAGTACCGTGAGCGCCGCAACCATTATGCTTTCTACACCGTGAATACCGAGATTCAGGGCTACGATACCGACCGTGAGAGCTTCATCGGACTCTACAACGAGTTTGCCGAGCCGGAAGCCGTGATGGAAGGCAAGCCACGCAACAGTTTTGCCCATGGCTGGAGCCCTATCGCATCTCATTATATAGAGGTTACCCTGCAGCCGGGCGAGAGCCGCGACCTCATCTTCCTTCTGGGATACGTAGAAAACGAACAGGACAAGAAGTTCTCTGCCAAGAAGGTGATCAACAAGGAGAAGGCACATCAGCTCATCAAGAAGTTCGATACCACCGAAAAGGTGGATGCAGCCTTCGCTGAACTCAACCAGTACTGGGATAACCTGCTGAACATCTTCACCGTGAAGAGCGGAAACGATAAGCTCGACCGCATGGTGAACATCTGGAACCAGTATCAGTGCATGATAACCTTCTGCATGTCGCGTTCAGCAAGCTTCTTCGAGAGCGGCATCGGCAGAGGCATGGGCTTCCGTGATTCCAACCAGGACCTCGTAGGTTTCGTTCATCAGATTCCTACCCGTGCCCGCCAGCGCATCATCGACATCGCCAGCACCCAGTTCCCAGACGGCGGCTGCTATCACCAGTACCAGCCACTTACCAAGCGTGGCAATAACGATATCGGTGGCGGTTTCAACGATGACCCTTGCTGGCTCATTTTCGGAACCGTAGCCTACATCAAGGAGACGGGCGACTTCTCCATCCTCTCCGAGCAGGTACCATTCGATAACCAGCCAGGCAGCGAGGTGAGTCTCTTCGAACACTTGAAGATTTCGATGAACCACGTCATCAACAACCTGGGTCCGCATAAGCTTCCACTCATCGGCAGAGCCGACTGGAACGACTGTCTGAACCTGAACTGCTTCTCCTGGGACCCTAACGAGAGCTTCCAGACCACCGAGAACAAGGGCGAAGGCAGCAAGGCAGAGAGCCTGATGATTGCCGGACTGTTTGTTGTTACCGGCAAGGATTACATCGCCCTCTGCAAACAACTCGCCAAGGAGGCATCCAACTGCCGCGAAGGAGAGATAGCCGGACTTGCCGAGGAAGATTACCTGGTAGAAGCCGAGCGCATGCAGCAGGCAGTAGATGCGATGAACGATGCCGTGAAGCAGCATGGCTGGGACGGCGAATGGTTCTTGCGTGCCTACGATTTCTTCGGCAACAAGATAGGCAGCAACGAGAACGAGGAAGGCAAGATCTTCATCGAGAGTCAGGGCTGGTGTACCATGGCTGGCATCGGACTGGAAGAAGGCCTCTGCGCCAAGGAGCGTCTGGAGTGCGAGCACGGAATGGTGCTGAACAACCCAGCCTACACCACCTATCATGTAGAGATGGGCGAGATTTCATCCTATCCTGAAGGTTACAAGGAGAATGCCGGCATCTTCTGCCACAACAATCCTTGGGTCATCATCGGCGAAACCGTTGCCGGACGTGGCAATGATGCCTGGAACCATTATACCAAGATTCTGCCAAGCTATGTAGAGGAGAAATACCAGACCCTGCACAAGGTGGAGCCATACGTCAACTGCCAGATGGTAGCCGGCAAGGATGCTGCCAAGCCTGGCGAGGGCAAGAACTCCTGGTTAACCGGTACAGCCGCCTGGATGTGGTACACCGTGTCGGAGTTCATCCTCGGCATCAAACCGGATTACGAGGGATTGAACATCGATCCATGTCTGCCAAGCACCGCCCATGAATACGAGGTAACCCGCAAGTTCCGTGGTGGCGAATATCACATCGTGGTAAAGAACCCAGAAGGAAGGGAGAAAGGTGTAAAGCAGATTACAGTGGATGGCAATGCCATCGCAGGCACCATCGTTCCTTGCCTGGAAGGCAAGCACGAAGTGGTGGTTGAAATGTAAGAATAATAAATAGTGATTCGTGAATAGTGATTCATTATCAGTGATGGAAAAAACTCCCATGACAAGCTTCAGCTGCGAGCCATGGGAGTTTTTTGTATTTATAACCTAAAATCTAACCTAATTTCAATACAGATATACTTGGTCTAAGACCATACCATCATCCAGAGCCTTGATGCTGAGGAGATGTTTCTTCAGTTTGGCGATAGGCAGCTGGATGCGCACACGAGCCTGGCATTGCAGGGTGTTCACCTTCCACTGCTCGCTTCTTCCCTTAGTCTGATACTCCTTGACGACAGGATTTCCACCATCCAGCGAAAGGGCGAACCGTAACTTGTTATCCACAGGATGAGTCGGAACCCAACGAACTTCGATGGTAACCGAATCACCCTTCACCTTCTTACCTTCGAAACCAAAACCTATTTCCTGATTTCTGACTATGCCAGCCGCCTTGCCTTCGTAGCCCAATCCATACCATGCGGCAGGATGGCCCACGGTGGCATCTGTGGCGTTCCATCTTGCTATATACTGAGGATCCTTCACCATTGCTGCAGTAGCCTCGGTATGAGGTACCCGGTTGAATACCGACTGCTTTCTTGGCTGGAAATCCATCATTCTGTTCCACTTGCCGTGATTGTAATACCCTTCGTTGTAGATCTTGGTCAGGCTCACGATGCTGTCGTATGCCGCATCGCTCTTGGCCCAATATCCTGCGCCCCCGTCCTTGGAGATTTTCTTTCCGTGGCGAGCCAGCTGCCCATACAGTAACTTATTGTTCATCTGGGCAACTGCCTGCACGGGATATTTGAATAGTTGATAAAACTCATCCTTTCGCTCCTTAGGCAGATTGCCTTTGGCTATCGCCTTGTTGAGCATCTTTTCAATTCTCTCAGATTCATCTGCCAGCTCCTTGTAATCTGCCAGGCGGGCATTGATATACAGCTCACTCCAAGGCAGGTCGCTGATAATGCTGTATTTCTTGTCTCTTTCCTCGCATCTCGTGTTGCCCAGGAACTCCGGCTTGCGGATGTATGCCAGACGATAGCTCTCCTGCATCACAGGCAGCATCTTCTCTGCCAACTGCTTGCCGAACTCGCGGGTTCAGAAGTTCATCTCGTGCTGAGCCAGCCAATCATTATTAGGCAGCAGATCCTTGTCGGCACTGTCGCCCGGATAGATTCTGTTCATGTTCCACGCCATATCCAGGAAGAGTTCTATCTGATACTCAGCAGGCTTGATGTCGCCCACGTTCAGAATCCAAAACTTCTGGATGCCCTTGTGCCAAGCCATCGACATCTGCTGATACAGGAGCGATGGCGAGAAGGTACCGAGCCAGAGATAGTCGTGAGGACGACCCCAATAGCTCACGTGATAGTAGATACCGTTACCACCCTTGCGGGCACGCTCTGCGGCAGTCGGGAAGTGGCGCACCATACCATAGTTGTCATCACACCATACCAGACATACATCCTCCGGCACCTGCAAGCCTGCATGATACACGTCGAGCACCTCCTTGTAAGGCACGAACAACTGAGGCACCTGCGTCACATCCTTATCTACATATTTTCCCAATAACTCTCTCTGCGCCTTCAAGACGCTATCTAATATGTTTTTTGCTCTCTTACGGTCTTGGCTCCCTGCATCGCTCCATCATGAACTCCACGCATACCGATGGTGTAGAGGATAGGCTGCTTGGCCACCTCCTTCACTCTGTCTTCCCAGAACAGGAGCACGTTTTCCCTGTTATGCACAAAGTCATACTGTCCCTTGCCTCTTGCCGGCCATTCGCCAGCCGTGCTCGAAGCCATCGGCTCGCAATGGGAGCCGCCGATGTAGATGCCATACTGCTGAGCCACCTCTCTGTTGCCCTGAGTCAGGAAGAAAGGCTTGGTGCATTCGTGCATCGCTGGCCAATAGGTGTTGGCACGAAGACGGAGCAGCAGCTCGAAGATGCGGGCATTGGTCTTCGGGCCGATATGTCCCTTGATATCCGATGGCTCGTAGGTCTTGCCCGACCAGGGCATCAGTCCCCAATCCTCATCGTTGATGAAGATGCCGCGGAACTCCACCGATGGCGCCTGCTCGTTGCGATAGCCATCCTTCAGGCAGAAGCCGTCCAGATGCTTCGGTTTGGCATCCGCCCACCATTCCCAAGGCGACACGCCCAGCAATCAGGAAACTTTCAGGATGCCATAGGCGAGTCCGTGGTCGTCGCTACCTTTTATATATAGATTGCCATTCTCTGCTTTTATCTGAAACGCCTCCTTCTTGTAGGCGAAGGCTGCAGCATCCTTGGAAAAAATGATGATGTTTTTATCAGAACTTACCTTAGATTTTTTATCAGAACTTACCTTAGATTTTTTATCAGAACTTACCTTAGATGATTCATTCTTATCAGAGGCCATCTGAAATTTCATCTCACTTCCAAGCACCTTCTTGATGTCGCCCTGCAACATTTTCAATGCAGTCTTAGCCACAGGTGCCATCTGCGTGGTATCACCTTTTATAACCACCGGACTTTCAGTCTTGAGGTCGAAGGCAAATGATGATAGGCTCATCCATGCGGTCAGACCTGCGAATAACATCTTTTTATATCCCATTTATATCCATCATTTAAAGGTTATTTGTATTTTCATCTGCAAAGATAATGCAAACGAGCGCAATGTAAGCTTGCTTACAAATTGCCGAGTGCAGCTTATCTTCTGCAAAGGTAATACAAATAAAGGAATAGGAATGCGCAAAATTCATCAAAAAGCAGTAAAAATTCATCAATCATTGCGCTTTTCGAGTTTTTTTTGTACTTTTGCAGCCGATAACGCATCTGGCGGTAAAAAAAATAGTTTTAAAAAAGAAAGAAATAACAAAAAAAAGAGATAAATGAAAAAGATATTATACTTTGTGGCAGCCTTGGCTGCCACATCCTTTATCACTACAATGGGTACAAGCTGCAAGTTTGCACCCGATCAGCACGACGGCGACACAGTAGCTGCCAGCGAATTCTATCCGGAAGATACCGCTGCCATTCATGCCAAGAAGATGGCAAAGATGGCGGCTGTCAAGGCAGGCAAGGATAGTGTGGGCATCTACTACATAGGCAGTGGTTCCACCAAGGACATCATCCAGCTCGTCTCCTATCCATCCCGCCGCGATACAATGATATACAGCAAGACCCGCCACATCAAGGTAAAGGGTAATGCCGATATCAACCACGTGGTCCGCGTAGATTACTACCTGCTCAACGGCAAGGATTCATTAGTGAAATATGTGGAGGAAGTGGAGCTCAAAACAAATCATTGAGCACCACTTCATTCTGGGCAATGCCCGAATACATATTCCGCTGAAGACCATAACTGCTGATAAATGTCAGCTGTATCGACTTTCGGGTCTTCGTTTCCTCCATAAAACGGACGATTTTGTTTCTCAGAATCTTCTCGTAATCCTTATTGATGGCAAACTCACTTTCCGAAAACTTCATTTCGCAAAGATTGATGGTATTGTCACCACGCTCTATCACCATGTCTATCTGGGCTGCCCGCTCCGCCGATCCGGCATCACTCTTGCTTCGCCAGGAATACAACTGGGTAGCCACACCAGAAATTCCCAACCGCTGCTTCACCCGGTCGATATGATTCATCGCCAATATCTCGAAAGAGACTCCAGCCCAGGCATAAAAACGGGGCGTGCGCTGCAACTTACTCCAATACAGAAGATTACGGAATGAACTATCGCGCAGGAAACGGAAATAGAACAAGGTGAAGAAATCTACCAACTGATAGAGAGACTTTCGGGTGGAGCAGCCATAGTTGACATACTTTCTGATGAAACCGCAGGATTGCAGATTGTCGAGAATCGTGGTCAACGATTTGCCCGACTTCATCCCGGTGGCATCGGCTATTTCCGAGCGCATCATACCATAGCCACGCTCGTTCAGGCATTCTACCACCTTGACGTATGCCTCAGAATCCTTAAACAGAGAGCGATAGAGAATCGTAAACTCATTGTACAACTGACCATTGGGATTGAACAGCAAACGGTCTATATTCTGAGCCAAACTTAATCGCTCATCAAAAAGGTTCAGATAATATGGGATTCCTCCCAATATCATATAAAGTTCTGCCAGTTCATATCTGGACAACATCATCCCCTTAGTCTTCAGGAAAGCTTCCGACTCCCCAAGAGAAAAAGGCTGCAGGAAAAGGCGATGGGTAAGGCGACCATAAAGTCCACCATGGTTATTGATGAGTTTATCCATCATCCAGGAAGTGGCAGAGCCACAGACAATGAGAACGATGTCGCGACGTGCCGAAGCCCATCCATTCCAGAAATGCTCCAAGGCTGAAATAAAATTAGAACCCGCAGTATCCATCCAAGGCAGTTCGTCGAGAAAAACCACCTTGCGTTCTATCCCGTTTAAAGAATCAAGATAAGTGATAAGCATTTCGAAAGCATCGAGCCAGTCGTGGGGAACAGAGGTTACATTCCTGTCGTAACGTCGAAGCGTATAAAAGAAATTTTTCAACTGCTCCAGTGTGGTTCCTCCCGCCAATCCTGATGTCTGAAACACCATTTCCTGCTCAAAATATTCGCGCACAAGAAACGTTTTCCCCACTCTGCGGCGTCCGCATACAGCCACAAATTCCGACTGCCTTGACTCGTAAATACGCGCCAAGGTATCTTGTTCACTCTTTCTGCCTATGATATTATTCTTCATCTTCTTATTCTCCTGCTTTAATTTCTAACCATCTGCAAAAATAGCAAGAAAAAAGCAATTATTGGCTAATTCTTATATAACTTTTAGCCAATAGCACCTATTTTTAAGTATTATTGGCTATAATGAGCGGTACATTTAGCCAATAACGAAAAAACTCAGCACTAAAAAAGGCTAGCATGCACAAACGCACGCTAGCCTTTTTCATATTTCATTCAACCAGGATTTCAAATCACTTAACTGAACTTTCGTAATATGCTAAAGCCTATCAACTAATCATAAAATCCCGGCTGCTCGTAATCTATGCCCAGCTCATCATCCACGGTGGCGATGACGCCCTGAATCTGGCCCATGGCAAACATGCGGCCCAGGAGGGTGTAACCGGCATTGTGGCCGTGGTTGCTCTCATCAAACACACCACCTGGCTCATCGGTGAAGGTCATGCCATGATCTACTCGCATAGGCAGTCTGCGACCCGAATTGCACTTGCCTTCCTGCTCTGCCTTCTCGAAGATGCGGCAAAGCTCTATCAGATGGCCACGACCACCCAGGTGAGAAGCCTCGGTGAAGTTACCGTTAGGGAAGATATAGCAGGAACGAAGGTGAACGAAGTGGGTGCGGTCGGCAAACTGCTTTGCCATAGCCACACAGTCGTTGTGCTCACCGGCAGAGAAGGAACCTGCACAGAATGTCAGACCGTTGTGCTTGTTAGGCACGGCATCCAGCATCCACTGGATATCCTCGGCACGGCCGATGATTCTTGGCAAGCCGAATACAGGATAAGGAGGATCGTCTGGGTGAACACACATGTTGATATCGTATTCATCGCAGATAGGCATGATTGCCTCCAGCCAGTATTTCATATTCTCCTGCAGCTTCTTCTTGTCGATGCCATCGTAAAGCTTCAGCAGGTCGCGGAACTTCTGTACAGGAGCCGAGTCACCCTCGCTGAAGTTACCAGAAACAAAGCCCTGGGTCTTGATGATGATATTCTCAACCAAGGCGTGATCCTGCTCTGGTGTTGAAGTCTTCTTGATTTCATCAGCCTCAGCCACGAGGTCTCTGCCCCACTTGTGCTTCTTAGAGAAGGTAGCCCAATCCTCACGGGCACCCTCACGCTGCAGGATATAGATGTCGAAGTAGGCAAACTCGCCCCAGTTCATATAGAGGTTGTTGGCTCCGTTAGGATTCTCGTGTGCCAAATCGGTACGTGCCCAGTCCAGTACCGGCATGAAGTTGTAGCAGATGCACTTGATGCCTTCCTCACCCAGGTTTCTCAGACTCTCCTTATACACCTCAATCTGATGGTCACGGTCAGGACCGCCATACTTCAGGGTCTCCACCACCGGCAGCGACTCCACCACGCTCCATTTCATACCATAAGACTCAATGTACTCCTTCAGTTCGTGAATCTTCTCGCGTGTCCAAACCTCGCCCAGAGGAACATCGTGCAATGCGGTAACAATGCCCTCAACACCAATCTGCTTCAACTGTGCAAGCGTAATCTTATCCTTCTTGCCAAACCAGCGCCATGTTCTTTCCATATATCTTTATATATAATGTATGTATTTTTAAAATGAATGATTTTGTATCTTGCAGAAACATACTTGCACAAGACCTATCTTGCAGCAACGTACTTGTGCAATGTCTGTCTTACGGCACCCTTGCCGGCGAAGAGTTCCTTCACCATGCCTTCTATCTGCTCGCCGAAGCCAGCCTCGTAGAGATCGAGTCCGAATACATCCTTGCGAGAATAGAGATTCTTCAGGCAAGAGTAGTCCTGATCCGCCTTGCCTACCTCCAGCGGAGCCACGATGCTCTGGAGTTCTGCCAGCAATGGGTCGGAAGATGGCTCAAATGGCTTCAGGTTATCATCCAATGCCTTAAGATAGCGGGCGTAACCTGCCAGCACCAGCGGAATCAATATCAAATTATTCTTGTCGAGACCACGGTCGATATACTTCTTGATAGTCTCACCGAAGCGGATAGAGAGTTTCTGACTGGTATCGGTAGCGATGCGCTGAGGAGCATCTGGCATGAAAGGATTAGGCAGACGCTTGTTGATAACGGTGCCGATAAACTCGTATGGGTTCAATACGCCTGGGTCTGTAACCACCGGCATCGCCTCGATATAACCGATCTTCTGGATAAAGGCACGCAGGTCCTCATCTGCCATCTCGGCAGAAATCAAGGTATAGTCGAGCATGCAGCCATAGATAGACATCGCCGTATGTAGCGGATTCAGACAGGTAGTCACCTTCATGGTCTCCACCTCATCCACGGTCTTGCGGGTTGTATAGAGCGCACCGCCCAACTCCAATGGCGGACGGCCGTTGGTATAGGTATCCTCGCACACGAGATACTGCACTTCCTCTGCATTCACGAAAGGAGCGGTGAAGGTATGCTTCTCAGTGATGATGGTATCATTATCCTCAAAGCCATCCTCAGCCAGCATTGCCTGCACCTTCTCATGAGGACGAGGCGTAATCTTGTCGATCATAGACCAAGGATAAGTCACCTTCTTATCATCGTTGATATAATCCAGGAAATCAGCCTCCACGATGCCATCCTTCACCCAGCGCTCGGCATACGCCTTCACGCCCGCCTTCACGTGGTCACCATTGTGAGAGCAGTTATCAGTTGACTGAAGGGTAACCGGCAGCTTGCCCGCCTTGAATCTCTCGTAGAGGAGCGCGGTAAGCTTACCCATGGCGAAGACTGCATCGAGACCACGAGCCAAATCGGCATCATTGAAGGAATAGCCCTTCTCAGTAATGGTAAAGGTAACCATCTGCAGACTCGGTGCCTGGAAAATCTGAACCAAGCGAGCCCAATCCTCACCAAACTGCTTATCAGCCTTCAGACTCTCCGTGATAGAAGCGATGACCTTCTTCTCGATGGTGCCGTTAGACTGGAGGCTCACCAGGAGCGAGAGGTTATGGTAAGGGCGATAAGCCTTGTCGATGATTTCGTAGTCGAAGCTTTCCGCCACGATGACGCCACGGTCGTACTTACCGGTGTTGAGAGCATCGTTGAGGATAGCGGCAGGGAACGCACGGAAGATGTTGCCTGCACCGAAGTGAACCCAAGTAGGCTCATCGTGAGTCTTCTTGGCAACTGCTGCAATATCATAATGAGGAAGCTGATAACCTTTAGCTTCCCATTCTGCAGCCTGAAAGTTTTCAGAAAGAATGTCGTTCAGTTTCATACTTTTATATTTTTGATGTTGTTTTATGTATTCGGCCACAAAAATGGGGGATGTTCATTCAATATACTATTTTCCATTCCAGGCAGTTCACCTTGTCCTTCACCGAGAAGTTCAAGCCTATCTTCACCACCTTCTTGCCGCTCATCTTGAAAGCATCGGCATAGTGTTTTGCCTCTATCTGGGCGAGAGCCTCCTCGGCACTCTTGTTGAACTTCAGCTCCATCACGTAGATGGTATCAGCAGTCTCCATCGTGATATCGATTCTTCCCTTCGCCGTATGCGATTCCACTATGATGCGATAGTTGGTGAGCAGGGCAAACATGATGTAGAGCGTCTGCTGCCAATGACCCTCATAGTGGGTGTTGTCGCAGTAAGGCACCGTCTCCAGAAAGTCGTTCAGCAGGCAGAAGGCAGCATCCATATCCCCCTTCTTCACCAATACCGACATCTTGGCAATGGTCGTGTTAGCCTTCGCCGACTTATCCGTCAGATAATGAGGCAAGAGGCTTCCATACAGCCCCACCCTAATCTCCTGGTTAGGCAATGCCAACAGGTACAATTTTGTAGGCTTGTCATATCCCTTGATGGTGACGTATCCACTCTGATAGAGCAAAGGAACGATGGTGGTCATCGTTTCGGTGGGGGCATCAAAGTCCTTCTTGCCCACCTCTATGGTTTCGCCAAGGTCTGCAGGCAAGAATTCATACTTTCTCATCATATTGATGAGATAGGTAGGTGTGCCCGATCCGAACCAGTAATCATCCATTTCCTGCTTGGCGAAGCAATTCAGCAGACTGTAAGGATTGAAGACATCAGGCGAAGGCCAAGTGAAGTGATAACCATCATAATGGTCTTTCAGCTCCTGGATGGTCTCCTCCCTGCTCAGTTCCAGATGCTCGGCAAGAGCATCGATGTCATCGCTCATCTGGGTCAACAGTTCCTCCTTGGTGATACCACAGATGCCGGCGTATGGCTCGTCCATACTGACATTCGTGATATTATTGAGCTCGCTGAAGATGCTGAGTTGAGAAAACTTCGTGATGCCCGTCAGGAAGACGAAACGGAGCAATGGCTCGCAATCTTTCAAGGGACTGTAGAAATTGCGCATCGTATTGCGCAAGACATCGAGTTTTTCCTTCTCATGCGCCACATCCAGCAGCGGAGCATCATATTCATCGATGAGCACCACAGCCTGCTTGCCAGTCTTTGCAGTAACTGTTCTTATCAAGTTGAGCAAACGGACGTTTGGGGCTGAAGAATCATAATCCACTCCAAACCTATCCTCATTTTCCTTCAATATATATAAGAGGTATTGATCCAGCTGTTCCTTCTCCATATGTTTGCCTCCAGCCAGGCTGAAGTGCAGCACGGGATATTCATTCCACTCTTTCTCCAGCTTCTCGATGGCAAGCCCCTCGAAGAGTTCCTTCTTGCCTTCGAAATAACTCTGAAAAGTAGAAACCAGCAGCGACTTGCCGAAACGGCGTGGGCGACTCAAGAAGAAATACGTTCCATCCGTATGGGTCATACGATAGATATATTCCGTCTTATCTACATAGAACTTATCCTCCTTGCGGATCCGTTCAAATGTCTGAATTCCTATAGGATATAATTTTCTTGCCATAACCAAATGCTATCTAATGAATTGCAAATATACATCAATTCTCCCAAACAGCCAAGCATTTCTACGATTTTAACAAAAAAAACAATCCCGGCCCAGAGATTCCTTTGAATCTCCGAGCCGGGAATATCTTGCATTTATATTTAGAGGATTAAATATCCAGTTTCGACCTCCTGGTGTGCAGGATGACATCCAGGATAAGGTGGAACACAATCCATACCACGATATCTATGCCCAGGATATACGTGATGTTGATATCCCCTATCAGCGCCACGTTGATCAGGATAAACATCAGCGAGAGCAGACAGATGCTTACCATCACCAGTCTCACTTTCAGCCCACATCTCAGCAGCTTGTGATGGATATGGTTCTTGTCCGGCAAGAACGGGTTCTTCTTGTTTCTCAGTCGGTGGCCCACCACTCTCACCACGTCGAGCAGCGGCACCAGCATGGTGGTAAACGCCAGCACCATGTTATAGTCGCTCACGGCACGGGGATGCACATCCACCGTACTCAGGTGAATCATCAGGAAGCTGATGATATATCCCAGCGACAGCGATCCCGAATCGCCCATGAAGAGCTTTCTGCCCCTCATCTCGTTTCCAAACACATTATAATACCAGAACGGGATGATCACACCCAGTGCCGAGATACACAGCAGGGCATAGGAGTACAGTCCCAGCCAGATATGCAGCCCCGCCAGAGCCACCAGCGAGATGGCACAGAGCCCCGAAGCCAGACCGTCGATGCCGTCAATCAGGTTGATGGCATTGGTAACATACACCACGATGAGCACGGTAAACGGCATGCCGAACCATGGTGAAACCTGATACACCCCGAAGAGACCGTCGAGCGACTTGATCCATACGCCCGAAGCCACGAGCAGGCTCGCCGCCAATATCTGCACAATGAACTTCTTCTTATACCCCACTCCGATGAGATCATCGGCGAGGCCCACCAGGAAGAGCATCATGCTACCCACCAGCAAGGCGAGGTATTCATAGGGAGCCTCCCCATGCATAGCCCCGCTGTTCAGCCCCATCAGGTGATGCACCAGCATCAGACCACCCATGGTAATCAGCATCACGGGGAAGAACGACAGTCCGCCCAGCCTTGGTATCGGTGCATGATGCACCTTTCTCTTATCAGGCATGTCAAATAATCTCTTCTTATGAGAGATGAGCAGAATGTTAGGCAACACGATATTGGCGATGACCATCGCCACGATAAAGGCACCCAGCAAATAAAAATGAATTGGCTGAATCATATATCTATACTTATAATTAACGTTGAAAGAGTAATTACTTATTATCTTCTCAATAATTTCTTATAAATCAAAGTTCTTAGAGAATTTGGAATGATACGTGCGATAAATCTGATACACACATTCTTTACGAAGCGTGGGAAAGAGATAAATCCCATTTTCAGAATACGATACTGCGTGATAGCCTCGTCACAGGCATATTTCCATCCACCTCTTCTCTTGAATGTTTCCGGATCATACCTGAACCAGAGAAGACTTTCCTGCATATTATATACCTGACATCCAGCCATCAGCATCTTAATCCAGAGGAAGTAATCCTCAGGGAAATATTGAGTTTGATAACCATCCACCTTTAGCACTTCCGACTTCCGATACATCACAGTAGGATGATTCACCGGACACCGCTTCTTAGCGTATTCCATTACTTCCCTAGGATGTTCTGGCACCTTTCTCACACTCTCTACATGATAAATATCAGTGATGAATTCATCAATCCAAGATCCAACCATACCGATTTCTGGATGAGCCTTCATAAATACAAACTGCTTCTCCATACGATACGGCTTGGCAATATCATCGGTATCCATACGGGCCACAAGCTCATGCTTGCAATAGGTCAGTCCATCATTCAGTGCGAATCCAAGTCCTCTGTTCTTTTCGAATCTTACAACATGGAGCTGAGGATACCGTACCTCATACTCCTTCACTACACTCTCCAAAGCATCTCCTAGTCTGCCATCTTCTACCAGCACCACATCATCCGATACAAAAGTCTGATTAAAGATGGAATCTAGCGAGTTCCTTAGGTACTCAGGCTTCTCCTTATAATATAAAGAGAGTAAAACTGAATAATTAACTTCCATTTTCTTCTATAAAAGATAAAATAATATAAGTTCTTTTCAATGATACCATTTCTTTATCATTGATATAACAGAAGTTGGCATCAATAAAACTGCATTTTTTGCCAACTGCTTGATTCGTTTGCTTAAAGGCATTGCATGCCAATAACTATTAATTACTCGATTTAAAGAGATATTAGAATCAGCAAGTTGCGCAAGAAGAGTATTTCTCAACTCATGATTAACAGCATAATTTCGCCCCCAACTTTGGTAAGGTAAGAAATCTGATGAAAGATGTTGTTTGCACCACACATTATCTCTTATCTTTTCAAACAACTCAACACCTTTTGAAGAAGCAAGCGACACTACAGAAATGCCTTTGTTATTCATGTCATAAGATTTACCCCAAAAGTCTCCCAAGCGAATATCACAGAATTCCAGAGTACTTCTCAGTTGACAATCATAACAAGAGTCATTTAAAACGGCATCAGAAAAGAACAAGGTATAGAAATTATCATTCACTTTAGGACTAACATAGACTGGTTTACCATCAACTAAAGCAAAAACGTTGAAGTTTCCCCAGCCTCTAACTTTACTTCTAAAATTCAAGTAGTCAAACTTTTTAAATCCAGACTGTTTCTGTATTTTTTTTACATACTTGCTCCAGACGTTCATAGAAGGACAACCATGACAATAAATATCAATCAATACAAATTGTTCCCTATGTTTACGACATTTCAAATACTTATCTAATCCAAAGATTTGGCACGGAGTTCCAAAAATGGCATACTTACCATTCTTATCCATTTCAAGTAGTTCTTTAAAAACTGGATATGAATAGGACTGAATATATTTTGAACCTCTGAACTTTAATGTATCCTCTCGATGAGTGGCTACTGCCCCAACAGCAATATTCTTATCATAATCATATTCTACACCAACACAAGTATAACCTTCCTCTATCAATTTTTGACATAAGATATCTGCTATACCACCAGAAGTTGTTCTTTCTACCACCTGGGAATCTAATGCATGAGCAGCATAATGTTTTGCATCATCAGCTGTATATTGCGGCACATCCGTAAACTTATAACAAACTTTTTTACAAATGCCACAATTGACACATTTATCCTTATCGATATAAGGACGATAGAAACCATCCAAATTTAAATTAATGCTAATTGCTTCCTTGGGACAAACAGAAGCACAAATTTGGCAACTGGTACATTTGTGGATAAAATTCCGATCATCAATATTCATAATTAGATACCTTTTACCATTTCATCTAAAAAGCTCATTGCATCCTCACGTCTTCTCTGCAACTCATTGTTAACCTCTGAATAGTCTATATCTTTAGATAAGACATCGGCAATACCATCAAAATCTTTGATAATACGAGAAGTTAATCCATATTCATCCAACAAATTTATTAATTTGTTTCCATTATCTCGCGTTTTAACGGCAAAGTTGCTATTAGTAATAATTGACATTACACTACCATGAAAAGTATCTGTAAGAACTTCTTTTGCTGATTTAAAGTATCCCAACAATTCTACAGGATTAACATTGACATTGTAGTCACACCATTCATGATAAAAACCAGGAGAAAGTGTTTTAAGTCCTCTAATCTTTGCATATTGCTTGATACGCTTCACTTCCTCTTCGTCGTTCATTCGATTATCATAAGCATAGATTAAAAGATAAGGAGAATAATTAACTGTTTTCAAGTCTTCCAACTCCTTTTTATATCCATATAAAATAACGGGATCACACACCAGCTTAGCATCAATCCCCGTCAATTCCTTTACAATATTCTGACTATTCTTGTCCCTTACAGAAACTCCCTTCATTGCAGCCAAACCACTAGCAACAAAAGGCACACAATGTTTTTGTTTTATATCCGAAACCGTTGTTGGACCAAAGCAACCTGCATAACTAAAAACAGTATCAGAAGGACAAGCATGTCCGAAGAAAACTGGTGTTGGACCAGTATGCAAAGCAAAAACTTCATCACTACCAATAATTACAGCATCTAAATTCTCACTATCAGAGTAATAAGATCCCACAATATGATGAGATGCCTTAAAACCATTTAAAACCTTTCTTTTCTGGTAGTTAAAATACATACATTTTACCCCCTTATCTATTAGATACTTTACATAAATACCTATCGACTTAGCTGAAATGTCATATTTAGCCTTTAATTTATGACCTAAGAAATCATAGTTCTTATCAAATTGCAATGCTTTAGCCTCAATAGCATAACGCTCCCTCAGAACCTGAACAAGCGCATTCAATTGTAAAATAGCACCATGGTTATGAACATCATAGTGCGTTACTATTCCTACTTTTTTCATAATTTATGACTTTACTCTCATCCAATCATTACAAATCGGATCATTAATAAGATTTTTATTCATCCACTTTTCCGGTGCAATCACAATCTTCTTTTCATTTTGATTGAGCCAAGCTCCCCACCATGAAAAGCTACTATTAGCTATGATATTGTGCTTGCATAAACTCATAAGTTGCATATCACGGAAACTCTCTTTACCTTTGTTCCAATCTACATACACTACTTTTTTGCCTTCCCATAATTGTGAAAGGTGATTCTTACACCAATTTATATCATCACTAAACACACAATAGAGATTAGGATTTACCAATTTGTTCATTTTATCTATAGCTTGAACATAATATTCAGGTGTGCACACACACATAGTAGGTATTTTTAAATAATCCCCACGACGAATATGGCAAGAAACAGAATTATAAGCTTTTAACTTACATGCTAACATTTTATTTTTCTCATCCAGAAGCTCAGGAAACGTAAAGGCAGTTAATACCAGGTTTCGTATATCCCTAAAATTACCTTCATTCTGCCAATAACCATCATAATAAACAGAATCTGTTCTTTCAACTTCATTCTTATCAAAAGGGATCTGAGTAGTTCCACTCGTCATCGTTTTTCGCTTACTAAACCAATGCCGCATCACCTGCCATGTACGATAATTCCAAAAAGGAAAAGCAAGGCGAGCCAATTGCCAAAGCGAAGCCTCTTTCACCTTTATACCAAATATACGCCCAAGCTCAAAACCGTTATGAAGAGCATAACCTTTAAAGCTGCGAGTACAGCACATTATTTTCTCATCCGGGTGTGCTTTTTTTAAAGCTAAAAACATAGCATACTCAAACATTTGATTACCTAATCCACCCAACAAATTTACTATTTTCATTTCTCAACAATCATTTTTATAAACAAAAATACCAATAGATATTTTATGAGACCTATTTATATTCATCCTTTATATTCTATTATAATTGTAAATAATTACATTTACTTTTGGCTACTAAATAAATATTATCGGGAGCATTTACTTTTATCTCATCATAAACACCTTTCATATTACACATTTTTGAGCAATAGCTTTATTCTCTTTGGAGATTAAACTAAGAACATAAAAGAATAGAGCCACTAACGCCGCTGCAGAATCTTTTCAATCGAAGGTAAAGCTATTAAAGGCACAACTTGCATGGTGTCATAGATATCAAGTTCTTCCTGTTTAGACTTGCTAACATCTATGCCAAACACAGAATTATGCAGATACCCCGTTATTTCCTCCAACAAATATGGTTATATCACCCAATATCTATCACAGAAAAGTTCTCGAACTTTCTAAAATTTAAAACACCTATAGCTTTCATAATTGATCATTAATAAAATCCTGCGCCAAAATCATCCTTTAAACAATATAAGACTCAAACATCTGATATTATTTAAACTTTTCCAAGAAATATTTTGACTGTTATACTATTATTCTTAAGTAACTGTACGATAACTAGTGTTAAAATTAAACAAATCACAAAATTCATTCCTATTAAAACTCCATCACAAACTCCCGGAAAAATCATTCGCAACAAGTTAAATACGTGCTCTATCATGGTTAGATGACAAGTATAACATCCTAAAGAAATGACTCCTACTTCTTTTATACCTTGATTTAACGAGCTAACTCCATTCAATGTCTTCGGAGCGATGCCCATCAAAAAAAGAACAGCAAGTAATGCTGTCATTCCACGATATGCATATAGCAATAGGGTATGTGGTATATGAGGTATAGCTGGCATCCATGAGGGTAATTCATGCATATTCCAAAACCAAGCCATTACTGCCCATGCAATTATAAAGATTCCCAATACAAATCTACAGCTTGGCAGAATTCTAGGATAACGGTGCACACAATAGCCCAACGTATAAAAAACATAATAGTATGCTAAATACTGAAAACCAAATATCCGGAGTTCTGAACCAACCATAATCCCCAAAAGGAAGATACAAATCGTGAATATTATCGCCAACTCATCTTTCCTTAATTTATCTGCAAGCCATTGGCAAAAGATAAAGATGATGTTAATAAAAAACAGAACCCATAAAAACCAAAATGAATTTTCAGGATAAAGTAAAACTTTCTCTACTTTTTGAATAGAATAATCGCCTTTAAATAAAAAGTTAATTATAGACCATACTATATATGGAACCATAAGTTGATTAAATCTTCTCAAACACAAAGATTTTGCCCCCCAGCCCGTCCGAGAACGGCCGTTTTGGGGTGTGTCACATAGGGTAGAACC